>Ga0222713_10000069_pt1 | contig 105880 bp, 160 predicted proteins | sample C33_649DmetaG_FD_165061 | JGI IMG/M metagenome (GOLD analysis project Ga0222713, IMG submission 165061) | Estuarine water microbial communities from San Francisco Bay, California, United States - C33_649D | ecosystem: Environmental > Aquatic > Marine > Unclassified | place: USA: California...
AAACTTCAACACAGACCTATGGGATTGAAGTGTTCGATCAGTCCAATCACCTGACACTTGTTTCATTGATACAATACCAATGAATGCCTTGACGATCTTTCCGTTCTCATCACATTCAAACTTTTTCAGTAGGTGAATATCAGTCTTCTGATATCCGTTACCTACCCAACAGTTACCTGTCGAAAAACTATTCTTATCTTCTACTAAGATATCGTTGAAAACATAATCACTTCCATCGATAGTCTTTTCTAGGAAGGTGGGTTGTTCTTTATTGATGTGTCGATAGAAACAATTGTTAAGAGGTCGTGCATAGTTCTTTGCAATCTCTACTGTCTTTTGATTCTCATTTTCTAATTCGTCTTTGAACTTCCTACCCCAAGCTGTTTCGATTGCAGGAAGAAGTGTAGTGTTAAATTCACTGACTACACTAGGAAGGACACTCTTTACTGTTTCACCTAACGACACTAACTCCATCATAATTTTTCAATCCTTTCTAAGGTTGACTCTACTTGTTCCCATGTTAGATGACCTAACACATCATCTGTTATGACTGTAGTGTAACACAATTCTCCATCGAGTAAAACTGCAAGTTCCCAAAGTCCGTGTTTACCACCGTATGAATACGGACTCTTTATGACACTTGCACCGTAACCGTTTGCAAACTTGAACTCTAGTGCAATACCTTCGTTCCTGTCGTATGTTTTATATAAGCTTCCTATATGTTTCATTTGTAGAATAGATGATTGTCAATTGTTGTTGTTCGATTCAGTTCGTCTGCCCAATATGGTAATACGGTGTCTGCATGATAAAATAATGCACCCTCAGTAACGTCTGTCCACTCACCTGACATGATTCGTCTTGCAAGTAGGACTGATTCAATCCATGTCTTACTGTCTACAGGGTCGTCTGATAAACCATCACAATACCAACTGAACTGACATTGATTCCGTATCGGAACCATATTACCTTTCCAGTTCTCTCTGAGTTTAGATTGATAAACAACCTCACACACTGTGTTAGGATATAGTTCACTCTCAACACGATTTAACACTACATGTGATACTGCAATCTTACCAACCATGGGTTGATTACCTGATTCAAAATATATGTTCTGTGCAAGACAGAAAATCTCTCCGTTTTCATCAGATGCATATGCTTTTTGCATTGTTCCAAACATAACTAACATACCAACAATAAATCCAAATCCAGCCCCACTGACAAAACCCAAAAGAGTTTTTAGGAACTCATGATTTACTTGTTGATCAATTACTTTTCCGAATTTACTCATTTCCAAAACTCCTTTTCCCAAATGAGAGGTATGTGTTTATTTCGTCTTTGTTCTTCCTCACAAACTGTTTGGATATAAATCATCACAGCTGCGATGACTGTGATTAAAAATGGAATCAACATATCCATATTAGAACCCTGATGTGATATGTCCATATGCATCAGGACAATCAACCTTACCACAAATGCACTCATTGTTATCAAATGGGTCAGGTGCAAACTCCATCGGAGATAAAGCACCGTAGGTTTTTAGATTGTAGATTTGTTCGTCAGAAAGATCAGACTCAGAAAGTTGTCTGAGTTCTAATTCATATTGATAGGCTTCTGCCTGAAGTTTATCGTTTTCGATAATTGCCATTTCGTCTCCTTGTATTTCCATAATATTATTATACATAAAAGTGAGACCCACTGTCAAGCAAAATACTTAACTTTTCCATATGATGATGGAATGTCAGTTAGATATTTATGGGTTAAGAGTTTATAAAACACTTTCTCACCAAACACTTTATACACTAGAAAGTCAAAGAAAGTGACATGCACACAAGTTGTTGATGCATACTTAGTTTCAAATACTGCTGTCATTAATTCTCCTCAATAGTTATTTTGTATTCCTTACCAAACTTGTCAGTAAGATAGATTGTCTTTTTAGGTGAAATGAAAACTCCCTCACGAGATAAATCCATTTTAGTTGGATTTACTTTTCCGAGAAGAGACTCCGTGTCATCCTTCAAACCTTGTTGAACTCGATGGGCAATGTAGTCACAATAAGCTATCATACTCACTCCTATATTAAATAATCAGGGCCATACTTACGCATGCCAAAGATTGAATAACCATCAAATAGGTTACCTCTTGCTAGATTCAAAGTTGGGGTTGACCAACCGTTTGCTTTTAACACATCACCAACACGGAAGTTTTTATTTCCGAGATTTATGAATCCCCAAACAGATCGTTGCCATTCACCGTTATGAATTACTTTAATGTATTTTCGACCAACCTCGTAAGTCCAATAGTCTTTATCTAATGAGGGAAATTCCTTTCTATGCAAGTCATGGATATCCTTACATAGTTTGTCAACCAACTGATACAAATCTTGTTCTTGGTTAACTTCGTTTACTAGTTGAGATAGTTTCATATTTTGTTCTCCTTTTTTCATCCTATGAATATACTATAACAAAAAGTGAGGGTCATTGTCAAGTTTTTTGTGCAGTTTTTTTCTTAACAAAATCAAGGGGATACCATAAAGAGTTGTATATTTCAACACTCTTTTGGTCATTTTGATGGATGACGATATATCGTTTTATACCGTCAGGAGAACGGTCAAGGTAGATTTGAGCGTCTCCGTAGTTTTCAATTAGTAGTCTCATTATTACATTCTACCAAAAAGTAAGGGTCACTGTCAAGATGGTTTGGCGTCCCCTGAGAGATTCGAACTCCCGACCCTGTGCTTAGAAGGCACATGCTCTATCCAGCTGAGCTAAGAGGACATTAAACTATAGTTTTAAATCTAAAAACATCTTTACAGCTGTCTGTTCTTTTGGGGTTAATTCTGCAATACTTTGGATACCCCATGTGGTTCCAAGTGTGCAAAGACGGTTTCCTGCTACGACTGCATTATTCCACATTTCATCGTCATCTGCAAATGCACCTTCAAACTCACACTTACTAATCATACGTCTTCCCAGTTCAACAATTTTCATTACTGCCTGTTCGTTTTCATATAAGTTAATCATTACTTCTCCTAAGTTAAGAAGTCTATATTAACAAAAAGTGAGACACACCGTCAAGGTGTTTTAGAGGTTTTTTTGTATTTCGTTGAGTTCTAGAAGTTTCTTATTGATGATGTCTACTCTATTAGGCCAATAGATGTAGTCTTTATCTGAGTCCTTTGCTAGGTTTTCTAACAATGGACGAATGAAGTTATCAAGCTTCTGAATGATCTCAGTTGCTGTTGTTGTTTTCTCTACAATCTTTGTATCAACAGATGCTAGTTCATCTGCATCTAAAGCTGTAAATCCAAAATCGTTGTATTGTAAATCTGCCATAATATTATTTATACCTTAAATGTTCATACCAAAAGAAATACTCACTCCACAACCACAACGAGCTTCTTCGTTAGGATTGATGAGTTTTAGTTCCTCGTGAAACTGACTCTTTCTTTCATGCACTAGTGTAGACCCTTTAATACGATCTACAGTGTTTGGATGAATGACTATTTTAAACTTTCCAAAATCTAATGCAGTGTCACCATCTTGATACTTGTCAAAGAGTATGTCGTATTCCCAACCATTACATCCGCCAGGCACAACACATATTCTTATTGTGTTTTGGGTTTCCGTAACCTTAGAAAGGATATACTCTATTGCTTCGTCAGTTAACTCGATCATAGAACTATTTAGGAAATAGTGTATCAAGCTCCTTTAAAACTTCCTTTTCTTTCTGCACACTCACATAGGATGCTGGATGTTGTATAGTAATCTCAGGAACTTCCATTTGAGGATAGTTCATAACACACCACCAAATTGCACTGACTACCTCATGATACGAGATAGAGGGTAACTCATCATCATTCTCTAACATACCCAAATTAAGTGTAGTGATCTTACACTTCTTATCTGAGTTATACACTAGGTTATCACTTAAGTGATTCAGTGCAGCTTTCTGAGATGCATAAAGATATCCTTTAGAGATGTTGGGTTTTGCAGCTCTTGATGAAATGTTAACAATGTGTTTTGTTTCATCATCCTTCCATGCTTGGAATGCACTCCATAGAAGTTCTGTCTGACAGAATCCTACATGTGCATGGTTAATAAAAATATCGTATTCATTCCAATCAATGAACTGCTCTACCCTAACACAATCTACGATATGGGGTTCCCCATGAACGGGTGTTGCCCTAAATGTATGTGCAATAGTTTTTGCAAGTTTAGTGGAACCTGTAATTACTACTCTTCGACTCACTTATATCCTCTAAAAAAATTTCATCTGCATTGTTTGTCATAATATGTATTACATTCGGAACACGCATTACCTCAAACTCATGTTGATGATAATAACCTAAACTACTGAGACTGGATATAATCCATTGTCTCTTCATAATATACTCTTTATCATCTAAGGACTTTGAACGAACCATGATGATAACTCTTCTTGTTTTATTATAAGCTTCTTCAAAAAGCTTATTCTCCTTTTCACCCCATACATTAAAACTCCCAATAATTTGGGTAGTAGGGTTTTGCCAGTCCATGTCTATCTCCTTTTGTCATCTAGATGTTGAACTATTAAATCAAAGGATGGTTTTCCAAATAGTGAACCATCAACACTACATTTATTGCAAGGTGAATGACTTCGGTCACCTTTCATTAATCTTTTTCTAATCTTATTCATTGGTTTAGAGAACCACACATCATACAAAGATTGTTGCAGTAGATTACCCACTACATGTTCTCTACCCCAGTCGTTAGAACAGAACAATACGTCTCCGTTCCAATCCACAAACATTTTATAGAATGGATAGTGACAAGGTTTCCCTTGTAACGATTTGATATCAGTTTCTTCGACACCAACCCAATCAATCACTCCACTCCTATTGTTGAGTATCAGTCCATGTTTCTCAAAGTCACCCCAGTGCATACGGAACTTATATTGGTCACGTCTTATCTCTGCCCACATAATCACTTCATCAAAGTGTTCCAACTGTTCAGGCCCATCATATAGATTGATGTAGATTAAATCTAATCCTGCATAGTGGACTAGGTCTCTGAGATATTTGTCTGTAAGCTTGTCACCGTTAGTGTTACACTCTAGTGTTGCATAGGGTAGTGCAGTTCTGAATGTTTTAACGATCTCTACGAAATCAGGGTTAAGTAAGTTTTCACCAAAACCACTGAAAGATATCTTACCACCGTAGTCGTTCTCTGCTAACTCTTCTGCAATGGTTTCAGCACCTTTAATCGTAAGATGGAGATTCCTGTTGGGAAAGACTGCTGGGTCATGTCTTGGACAGAAGACACAGGTGCGATTGCACAACTCAGTAGTATTAATTTCAATCGTAAGAATCGAGTCAAGAGGTCTTGAACCATTGTGTTTTTTCTCCCAGTGTTTACGTTCCTGTTCACGTCTATGCTCTAAGAAATCATATTGGTCAACATGAACAACAGGTATGCTTCTTTCATCGTTAGACATTTCTGCACACTACATATCTTTCTTGTAAATTATCATCTACTAGTTTTTGATCAATCATTTCGTATTCTACCTCATTCCCAATTTCGAACCCATCACAAAAATACTTTGGAACAGAGAAGAAAATATTATCTGCATCCGTATCAATGTCTGAGTTAACCCATCGGTTATCATCAAAGTAGAAAGGTTTAACAATTATACTTTTAAGAGGGTCACTGTCTTCTCTTTGAAATGCAGAGAACTCTAAATGATTTTCTACTTGATATAAGTATGTATGGTCTAACCAATTAAGTCCTAATCGAATACTCAGGGGGTATGGAAAATCAAAACGAACTACATCATCTAAGTCTAGTTCACTAAACCAGCTGTGGTATAATTTGTTTGTTTCTTTAATATTGAGAGGTCGTAACTTCTTCCTAGAAGAAACCACCATCTCTGATATCATCGGAAGACTTGTCTTCTTCCTCACTTTGCTCTGTAGCACTTACAAACTCTCCGTCATCTTGTAGTTGTTTAATATAAGATTCAGTCTCACTTAAGAAAGTGGAAACCATGACATCCTTTGTAGTTGCTGTTGTGACATTTTGAAACCCTAACAAGGTTGCTTGTTTTTCAATTTCTTTTTTTGTCATTTCACGTAGTTCTGATTCACTAGGAATTACAATCTCTTCGTATTCTTCTTCAACTTCCTGAGACAATGCAGCTTTCTTTTCTTCCATTGCCTTTTCGACATCTTCTAAATCTTCGTATACCTTAACAGGTTTTCCATCGATTGTGAACCCAGTATCTTCTTTGGGTTTCATATTTGTTGCAGTGATCTTAGGCCCTGAGAATGTAGGTTTAGTTTTTTCATCTTCAACAACCAGTTTGAAATCAGACTCTTGGGATTCTTCTATTTCCTCAAAGGTATCTTCCATTCTCTCTTGTGGAAGAGCAGATGGAAGGTCTTCACCTAAGTCAACAAGTTCTTCAACCTGTGGGGTGACTGCCTCTACTAGATCAGGGTCATCCTTTGGTTGAGGTTTAACTGTGTGACTTAAGTTTGCATCATAAGCATCATCAATGTGAGGTCGTGGTGCAATATTTGTTTTTGGGATTTCAACAATATCTTCGTCCTTTACAGGATTCATTGCACGAACCATATCCCATGCTCTTGATTTTGGTTTAGGAGTAGAATCAACTTTGTCTACGGTGACTGTGGTTGCATCCTTATCAAAAGATGGGGGAACAAACTTCTCTACATCTACAACTTCATCAGAGATAGTAGGGATTGGTGCTTGTCCTAGTGTTGCAATTTGTGCCTCTAGTGTTTTTACACGATCTTCCATTCTCTTACGAAGTTGTCGTTCATCTGTTAAAGCTCTTTGTTCATAAGCTCTTTGTTTTGCAATCTGTTCCTGTTTAGCAACAAGTTCTTCTTCTTGCAGTTCTAGAAGTCTGTTTTGCATTGTAGTAACAAATTTTTTATGATCTTGTAGACCTGTAAAAAGTTTAAGGTTAATTAGATGAACAGCTTCAATATCCCCTAGGCCAAAGAGACCTTTCTTCAAACCCATTTCTAAAATGTTTTGAGTGACTTGTGCTTCTTCGGGGGAAATGAGGACAGAAGAATTTTTAATTCTTTCCTGTATTTTTTCAAACTCTGATTTCTCAGGTTGTTCCAGTTTAAATTGTGATATGTTGGTCTCTTGATTCATAATATTGTTTCCATTAAAAATATCCATGGAGCCCTACTCGACTAGAAAGTTTAACACACTAGGAAATGTTTTTAAAAACTTTCCCTTTTTCATATGTATAGTCTCTGAGGACTTTAGTATATTATATTTATTTAATCCCTTATTTCAGGAAATGCTTCTTTTGCAAGTTCCCTTGTAATGTTAGGAAAAGGATTCTTCTTATCCTTAACTAGGTCTAACATTTCTGCTTCTTTAGCAGGAATACCTTCTAACAGTTGAATCCACATTAACTCTCTACGAGCTTGAGGAACTTCTTCTGTCACGAAGTATCTAAACTTTCTGACTTCATGTCTCAACTGAGTTGGTGAAAGATCAGAGCCTGGTGCTGTATCTCTATTGAAAGGAGTTTCTCCTTCAGGAAGTGTAGAAACGATTTGAGGGTCAAATAACCACTGCAACACTTTCTTCACTGCACCATTTCTTTCATTGAATACTCTAAGACCGTTGACTGCTTTTGCAGTATCTTCTTCAGCAACAATGTTTGCTTGACAAAGTATCTCGTAAACATCTGCATTCTGAGTAAGATTAACTCTCTCAGTAATCAATTCCATTTTTGGTTTGTTAGGTGAACCCTTCGGTCTACCTCTACCTCTTTTTTCTTCTGTCATAATGTAAAATCCTCTACATGATTTAGTAATTCATTCAAACGATGTTCTCTTAAATAATCAAACACCTTACCGTGAACTGGTGTAGCATCATCAAACTCTTTTAAAATAGCTTCTTCCATATAGTCAGGAATAAATTCTAAATCAATCAGTGTTTGATTTCTTAACCAATTACGATAGTATTTATCATCATTTTCAATACTAATTCTCATATATTTTTCGACAATGTTTTTTCTCATTGGTGTTTGTCGAATACCTAAATCCAAACAATCGTCATTAGACAGAATGTTTGGAACACCATCTGACTTGTCTCCTTTAAGGATATGTTCCTTTAGAAATGCTTCAGGGTCTTCACACACAATGTCCTTACCAAGGTTAGGTGAGAACTGTCTTACACCTTTATACTTGTGAAGTTGTTGGAAATCTTTGTCTCCTGAAACAATCAGTATGTCTTCTTTATCATGAAAATGTTTGACGATGATTGCAATGATATCATCAGCTTCTGCATTGTCAACACTCATATACACATAAGGGAAGTTATCACGAATCTCTTCCTTCACCTTCTGTAGTGTTTGGAAGATCATACCCCAATCTCTATCGTCTGCATCACGAGACTTCTTACGGTTTGCTTTATACTGTGGATAAAACTCCCGTCTCCATGGATGGGGTGCATCTGTGCATAACACGATTTGACCGTAGTCAGAACCGTATCGTTTTTGGTAGTTTCGAACAGAGTTGAGAATCATATGTCGAAGCATATCTTCAGACAACTCCTCATTGTTCATTTTGAGTTGTGCCATCAGACCAGCTATGATGGTCTGAGTAAAATCTATTAATATCATCTAATCACTTTCACTAATAATGTATTTTTGGTAATGAGATTGTTTCCTTCCTTTAGTTTACTACTTGGAATTTCTTCCATAAATTTAGATGCAATAATATTACCACCTTTATACAGTCTATCAAGTAAATCCAAATCTGTCAAGGTCTTTTCTGTGCATTTATCATATCCGACAATACGAGACCCTTTGACACTTAGACCCTGTGATTCAAAACAGGTAAGTTTCTTACTTGAAGTGTTATAAGTGTATAACATTCTTGCACGAATAATATCTTCGGGGTTAATGGACTCCCACTTTGCAAACTTCTTTTGAAAGGGAAGTCTCTTTATAAGTTGTGCAGGAGTTTTAGGTTTTCTTGGTTTAGGTATGGGTTTGTATTCTTCACAATACTTATCAATGTCTGTTTCAAACTCCAACAACTTCTTAATGATTTTCTTTTTCTGTGCAGGAGTAAATATGTTGTAGGCTTCTTCTAACTGTTCACATCCTTCTTCATTTTTAAGTTCATAAACAGTGCCGTCTGTTAGACCTTTCATGAACTGAATAATTCGTGAACTGTATCCTAACTGTTTAAGATACTTATACATGGAGAAAGGGTGTGCAGGATTATCAAATAGATGGTCGATCTGATATTCTACTTCTGCGTAGGCCTCCATTGCCTTGTTACGCATACGATCTTGTATTGATATATTTTGTGTCATGTTAAACATTATATATAAAAAGTCATGTCACTGTCAAGGTGTTAGTCTAGAATATCCTCACCTTTATTAGTTAACATAAATTTTCTTGACGGGTTTATCATAATGTTTGCACGTGCCATGAAGTCACGATTGATAAGAAGAGGGATGTTTCCTCTTCCATCTATTGACACTTCAGTGTCTTTATATACGGTGTTTAGAAACTCAATATCCAATAACACTACAGGTCTAGTCTCTTCTGGCTTAGCTAGTGTCACCTTTCTGTGAAGAGGTTTGGTATGAGTCTTACCATGAAGTTTCCACGAGACCTTATTACCCTTGATCTCAACTTCATCACCATGAAGTGAACAAACAGTTGTGGAGTTTCCTGTGTCTAACTTACCAGTCATTTCTTGACCGTCCACTTTGAAACTTTCTAAGACACCACACTGTTTTGGTTCCTTTCTCCATATACCTCTATCGAAGTAGAGTTTAAGAACTCTTTCAGTAATGTCTTCATCAATAGCTTCAGAGATTGCCTTACTCCCTGCACTATGATTCACTTCTAGAATGTAGGGAGCATCTTTATCTCTGTTCTGTGCAGGAATGAAGTCTACACCTACCCATTGACCGTTCACACCTTTTGCAGCTCTCAGAGCATGTTCCTTTTCTAGATCAGTCATTTCAATTAACTCAACTGTTGCACCTTGGGATGCATTTGCTCTGAAGTCATCTGTGATCTTGTTACGTTTCATTGCACCCACAATCTCTTGGTTCACAATGACACATCTTACATCGTAGTCGGACTCGATGTATTCTTGTAGTAGAATATCTGTGTAGGGGTCAATCTTGTAGATCAATGAAACCTGAGACTGAAGTGATCGTTCTGTTTCGATGAGAAGAACACCCACACCTTTTGAACCACTCAGAGTTTTAAGAACCATAGGGAACTTATTGTCTAATGCTTCGTGAGCTGCATCAACAGCTTCAGGTGTATCGTTTGGAATCAATACTGTTCTTGGTTGATTCATACCCATCTCTTGTAGACGGAGATAGGTTCTGAATTTATCACAACACACTTCGATACACTCACGTGTGTTGTTACATGGAATACCGTATCTCTCAATCTGAGAAATCAAATCCATGTAGGAATCTTTTTTGGTGACATCACCACGTATGAAAACGATTGTATTCTCGTCTAATTCGAAACCCTTGTTATCCCCTTCGTTATGAATGGTAATCGTTCCATCATCGTCTCTGTTGATGAATGCACCGTTGATACGACAGTTGTAGGTTTTGACTCCTAACCTCTCTGCTGTGGATGTGAGTTTAAATGACGTTGAGTCCTCACTGACTTTCTTAGGTCGATCAACAAGCACGACTAGACGATAAGGTTTATCCTTATTGGTCGTTTCCTTTTTCTCAGTGATCTCTCTAAATGATTTCATCATGTATTATTTATTAGTGAAATGTTACCTGACACACTAATTCTTTCTACACCGTCTTTAAAAAACGGATGCACACTATGACCTAACCATGATGGGAACATTATAATGTCTCCCTCTTGAGGAAAGTGAAAGAAGTTGTTCAATGAAATTTCTTGTCTCTCTCCGTAGTGAAAATTGATCTTCCCTGCAAGGGATTCTCTTGTCTGATCATCTACTCTTTGATCGTAGGGATTGTCTGCAGCTTCTTGTTCTGTGAGTGGACTGTTCATATAGATGACATACGAAACAAAACCACTGTGTGCATGTTCAGGTTGATACTCAAATGATTTTTGATAATTGACCCATATACCTGTGTGTTCAAACACTTCATGAGGTGTAGGTATGATCTGATCGGGGGGGATGTTATTGTGCAACGAAAGATATTCATGACAATGATGATTGATGTGTTCAATAACCTTAGGGTCTGTTAAACAGGATTTCACATCGTATTGTTCTTTGATAACTCCTGCAAGTGTGCTACTGACATCTAATTTTTTCTTACGTGCTTCCTCACATGCAGAGAGTAGAGGTTTGAAACATTCGGGTGCAATGGTGTTGTAGTAGATCGTAGGGCCGAAAGGGGAAATTATCGTAGGTTGAAATATAGATGCAGACCGTGTCTCCACCTCTCCTTGGGGTCTTATTTCCATTGGATTCTTAGTGGTGATTTCTACATTGTCATCACCCCATGGTCTATTTTCTCGCATTAATTAACTCCACAAAATGTTCTGCATCTAATACCACAAGTGGTTTGTGATTGTTTCGTTTAATCACCACTAGAGGTTCATACCCCTTACAGTTCTCAGTTGCTTGTTCGTATGCTTTCCATACATTTACTGATTCTTGATTCTTACATTCTACACTGTAAGAAAAAATTTCTCTAGATTGTTTTCCAAGAATGATGTCCTCACCTTGAGACCCCATAGGACGGGATTCTAAATCTTCTGCATTAAGGTGTAGTTTTTCAATTAGAAGGTTAGTAAACCACTGTTGCAGTCTACGTCCCTTTGCTTTTGCACTGGATGTTTTCATTCAATAACTCACTTGCTTTCCATTCCCAAACATTTGGAAAGACACCATGCACTATTAAAATGAATGCTACTCTCCATGCATGAAATAGATGTTTAAAATAATTCATACCTATGGTTTTAAGATGACTCATAGTTTCTTTGGTTTAATCATGTGATAGGGTATATGTATATCCTGATCTTCAGGAACATACAGATGATTAATCTCACTACGATTGCAAGTGTCAATTGCATCGTAGATAGTCTCTACCAAACTCTCACCACCTAAATTAAAAGAAGTGTTGAAGATGATAGGAACCTCAGTCACATTATAAAATGCTTCAATCAAGTCATAATAATTCTTGTTCTGTTCTCGTGTCACTGTCTGAATACGACAGGTTCCGTCTGCATGAACGAGTGAAGGAATGTCTTTGTAAGCTTTCTCTTTTGCTTGAATAGCAAACGACATCCATGGAGACTCTTTGAGTTGTCTCATTTCAAAATAGTCATGCACATGTTCCAACATGACACTTCCTGCAAAAGGACGATAGTCCTCTCGTTTCTTGACAGCATTCACAATCTGTTTTGCTTCAGGATGTCGTGGGTCAAACATAATAGAACGATTACCCAATGCACGGGGGCCCCACTCACTTTGACCTTGGAAGATTGCAACGATTTGTTTTTTAGAGACGAGTAGATCAATACACTCGTCTAGGTCTCTTACAATGTTAGTGGTAATCATGACTCTTCTCCATTATTTAAAATCTTAGTGACTTCGTCTAGGGTCTTGTCTTTGAGTCTACGGTTCAACCACAGAGCTGCTCCGACTGCCGTTCCCCCATCATGAGGAATAGGGTCAACAAAGAAGTTGTGTTCAGGGAAGTGTTCTAAGTATTTGTAGTTGTTGGTGCAGTTCAATGAATACCCACCACTCAATACAATGTTCTTCACATCGGGATTCAAGTCCACTGCCTTCTGAATAATGTTCAACGAATTAATCAATGCTTCCTCTTCACACTGTTGTGCAACGGTGAAGTTGTTAAACACATTGGGTCGTGTCGTTCCATAGGAAGCCATACCCATGACCTTACCTGCAGCTCTACCGTGTGAGTCACATCCCAGTGCAACACTCAACTGTGAGAAGTTCATTCCACTGGAAGGTCTACTTGAAAAAATAATTTCTGCACCGTCTCGTTCTTCTACGACATCCTCAAAACAATAGACACAATCATACGAATGGTTTGGCCATGTCCAACCTAACTCACCACACCATCGTGCATTCGAAAGTCGTTGCCACTGTTTTCTAGGAGTCACTGCACCCATCGATGTGCAACGATAAATGGTTTCCATTTCTTGGTAGTTGGGATACTCATCGAAGTAGGGTTGACTTCCACCCCCGTCCCATACGATAGCTATACACTCTTCGTCTTTAAACGGAGAAAGTGCATGAGCTGACTCTGCATGAAAGAGGTGATGTTCCTTTTCGAAATAATAGTCTTGACTGTTGAGTTGATTGTTGGAGATACTACGATTGATGATATCATCGTCATCCGATCTTGGTTTCAATTTGAATTTGAATTCTTTGGCAAGAGTTTCGAGTCTTGCACGTGACAGTTGAGTGGAACGAAAACTTTCCGTTAATTTTTCTGCATTGAGTCGATCAAAGACATGTTCATCTTTGTCCAGTTCTAAATCCAGTCCTCGTCTGTCGAAGGATGCAAAGATCAGATGATCTTGTTGCAAGTCTCCTTCTCGTTCCAAACACATCAATGCACAGTCCGACAATTCCCCATCATGGGGATGCCAATATTTTTGTCGTCTGAATCGAGCTTCGTCATGCAGGAAAACAATCTTTCCATTTTCTAAAAGACATGCACTGGTGTCGTGTGACGTATTGATACTCAAAATTTTCATAATCTGTTCCTCGTGTGTGTAGTATTTAGGTGTTCTTTTCCAACCACACTCCGAGTTGTCGTTCCGTCACCAAACCTTCGTCAATAAATGTTTCAATGATTTGATTTTGTCCCGTTCTATATCCACTGCGATATGAAAAATATACACAGGCAGAAATAAAGACAAAGTGAATTAAATATAATTCCATAGTTATTTTTTACTCCTAAATTGTTTGTCCCACCATAATTTAACGTCCCATTTCTTTGACCAAAAGAAATCCTTGGTATCTCTCCACAGTCCGTGCAGGGAAGTATTCATCACCTCTTTCACGAATATGATGCATAGTGAAATCACAATAAACCAAAATAACAAACTCCAAAAGAGTGTAAAGACACCCATTGGAATATCGGTAAACCAATTAAATAAATTATCCATAAACAATCACTCCCATAAAAAATAAAATGTATAAGACATAAAGAATTATACTCAGTGTTATCATATTTAGAATAAACCAAAAGACATATAATATATCTCCCAGTCCTCTTAATACTCTATTTAAAACTTTCATTATCCCAAATAATATTTAAGTATACCACTGAACAGAACGATACACAAGACTGCATTCAGAATGAGTAGAGCTCTATCTTTCCATAGAAAGGCAACCACGAACCAACCGACTCCACCAATCCATGAAAGTATCATATCGTAGATTTGAAATTCAGGTAGACCCGTTGCACGAAAGGAGATTGCAATGAGAACAATAATAGACGATATCCATTTAATATACCAGTCCAAGGTATACTTAGGAGTTGCGGATTTAAATATCCTTGTAGACTTTTTCAATTCTTCTTCGGTAAATTTTTGATTAACCATTCGGTGTTTCCTTCTCTTAAATGTTCAACGGATTCTTCGGATGCATTCCCTAGATACCACGACACTAGGGAAATTCTTGTCCCTTTAGTCACAGGTGTCACTTGGTGTTGCACAAACGAAGGAAAGACAATCAAATCCCCACGATTCATAGACACACTACGAACCGACATGGATTCATCTTTCCATTCGAAGAGACCACCCTCTTCGGGGGTCTCCAACAATAAAGTAAAGGATAACTCTCTACGTGTTCCGTCTGCATAAGGAGTCTCCTGATCACAATGCCAAGTATACTTCCCACCCTCAGAACCACGATAAATGGAATACTGTAGATGTTGTCGTCTGATGAGTTTAATATTCCATGCATTACGATACATGATCTCACTCATTTTATTTGCAAATTTGGTTTCTAACTCCTTATCCATAGACGGAATCCAACGTGTCTCCGTAATACGAATGGTCTTGTCTAGAGTAGGATTCTCAATGAGACCTACTTTAGCCTCACTCCCTTCTATACTGTCTGCAAGAGAATGAATGGATTGAATCTCAGAGTCATTGAGAAAGTCTCTCTCATGATGAAACAGAGACATCATAGAAGTGAACCTCTCATCAGATAAACGGAATCAGTGATGGGTAGATACCCCATATACTGTAGAAATAACATAACAAAGGGAAAACACAACATCAGAATAAAGGTTGCATAGATGAGTAGTGTAGTAGGGTCAGGTTTTTGTTTCATACGAGTCTTTCATAGAGAGGTAGAATCGGAGTGTCAATATAAGTGCAGAATATATTCTCTTCATCACATATTAATAAATTGGGTCGTAGAGAACACTCCCCTGAATCACACTCCAGTTTCAGGGGCTGTATCTGAGGGTCAATCACTGTGCAACTAGTTAAGAAGAATAGGAACAGTGCAAAGAATACTAGGATGAGACAGTCCAAGACTCCATGTGAAAAGGTATAGGAATCCATTTTATCCCGAAAAAAATTTTTTAGATGTATCATAATAAACCTCTTAAAGATTTTAGGGTGGGGGTTGAACCACACCCAAATTTTTTCTAGGAGTCCCAAAACACTGTTTTCACTCCGAGAATTCTCCGAGTCCCCTTAGAGACTACTCAGAGACATACCCCTGAGGAGTCTTAGAGCCCTCACGTTGCATGCTCACTATATGCCCCTTGTCATTCAACCTCTTGACCTCTTTAAGACCCTCTTGGAGGCTCACAGGAGACGGAGTCCGACACAACATCGGAATCCCACCCTTAGACTTCTCAAAGACACTCTGAGGTATACTGTATACTCTTACAGTATTCCATTCATAATTCTTGGACATAACATTCCCTTATACAATCAAGTATCTACAATAGGTGGGGGACTTTTCATTCCCCCTCGTATGTTCGGACATAACCCTCAGAGACTTCACATCATTCATAACGAACAGAGTTTCTCTGATAACTCTACATATTAATTATAACCCATAACCCAGTCTCCCGTCAAGATACTTTTAGATATATTTGACACCATTCCATGTGCCATAATAGAAGTTCATTGAATTAGAACTATATCCTACACTCTTTAACTTCTTAATCTTTCCGATCATCTTCCAGTCTTCATCGGCCATAGACACACCAGTAGTGTTATTCAAATAAGACACTGCATCTGATAATTTTGCAAAGGTCTTCTCACCTATAGAATCATTCAAATTTGGTGTTGCGAGGAAGGGTTTTGTTATAAAGTATTTGTCCATTTTTCTCCTTATTTCATCCTATACACATAGTATAACAAAAAAGGGGGGTCATTGTCAACCCCCCATAAGGAGTATGAGTGGGGAAAAGAAAAAAACCCACTCATTTTTCTATGAATACTGTCTCAATAAGTCTCCACTTCTTAAAGGGAAACCCATAGTCCATGTTGACCGCTGGAATGATTCTCATCAAACCATCGGATATTCTCTCAATAATCATATAATTCATACTAGTCCTTACCGTGAAACATCTCACTCATAGGTTTAAACACTGCATTATAACAGTTAAATTCTACACAATACCTGTCTTCGGTATCCTCATTCCCATTCAAATAAATCTCTTTGATGGCTTTCATACCCTTTAGAAGATCACCGTCACCATAGTTAGACACTACACGAACAGCAGAATCAAAGGGATATTCATCTTTATTAAAATCACTTATACTTAACATACTATTAATATAACAAAAAGTGGGGGTCATTGTCAAGTCTTTTGCACACTTTTTTTCACCTCAGAGACCCCTCAGAATACTTCTCTGAGACTCTCTGAAGTATTCTCTGAGACAGCTCTGAGACCCTTTGTTTATAAGGGTTCTGAGACACCTTAGAGTATAACACAGAGACACCTCAGAGTCAAGAAAAAACGAAAAATAAATCACTTGACTCCCGACTAAATATCGGTTTTAGTTCCCCAAACAACACCACCAAAACCCAAAAAAATCCACTTTTCTCCACTCCCCTTTAATCCCATTATTTTCCCACACTTTAACACACTTTCCCACACAATATATTCAGGCTCACCACGATACCCTCAGAAAAATATTCAAAACCCCCTTACATCAGACACTTAGTCGTGTTATAATACCCCTATGAATAACAAATTTACTCTACATTGTCTCTCTTGCATTAACGATTATCACATAGAACAAGTGAATGATAATGATGAAATGGAGTTACCCTCACATTGTCCTATGTGTGGAGAAGCTTCTGAAATGGTAGTGCAGTTTGAGTGAGAAGTCTCGTAGACTTCATAGAGAAGTCTCTGCAATCGTCTTTAGTGGATTAGTGATCAATTATCCGTTGCAATTAGGTATTCTTTATCTTCTCTTAGATATATGGGGTTTCTCTGACCCCTTCTACATTGCAACGTTATCTACGATCTTTATGACAGGATTTGCATATACTCGTGTGTATATTGTTCGTAGATGGTTTACCAAACGAAATGGAGAATAATCGTATGACCTTTAATGGTTTTCTTTTTGGAATCGGATTGAGTATAGGAGTCTACAGTTTGTGTGTTCTCCCCTCGTCTTATAGTTTTCTAACCTATATGTTTGGAGTCTCTCTGTGTATTCCTTTTCTGATAGACTTGATTCATTGGAATGATTAGAGTTCCCTGCGGCGTAGAAGTTTGTATCGATTGGGGTGGACGAGTTTATTGTCTATCTGATGTCTTATGTCTGTGTGAGTAGACGGTAGAAAGACATCGATGGCCATCGAAATTCTTGGTTGTTGATATAAATGTGTGGGAACCTCGTGTTCCAAGTGTGTTCCGACTATGTGTATCTCCCCCCGTGTGTTGTGTATTCTACCCGTGTCTTCATACCATGTTCCTGTGGAAGGATTTCCGTCTATAAAGATGTTCATCGAATAGAAATCGGTGGGTTCATCGTTGTGATTATGACGGTTTAATTTCTGTCCCTGTCTTAATATATTGCACCAACATTGTGCATATATTTCGTCTATGGTGTTTAATTCAGGTAGTCGAAAGAGTCTTTCAGGTATTTGAAGTCGTGCAACGTCAGGATGATTTAACCAATTATATACGGTATGTTGACTCGTAAGTGGAGTGTCTTCGTATCCATTAGGAAAGGAATTGGGTATACTAAGAACTTCTGTCTCGTATTTGGTAACGATACGTGAAAGAAAATCACACTCCTCTACGGTTAAAAAGGTGTCGTAAGAGGAGTGGTATTTCGGTAGTGGTGTTATAGACCCCATGTGAGGAAGTATAAGTCCTTCTCTCGTGGTGCCGTAGTCTCATCTGCATAGATGAAACGAACCTGTTTTGAAAAGGTCTTCCACTCATGTTCCCATAGAATCATTGGGTCTTCGATGTCTGCACCCTGTCCATCGTATTGTGCAGGGAAATAAGGTGCAACCTCTTTCTCCCATAGGTCGATGGTGGTGTTATTTTTTACTCTATCCCCACAGAAATAAGGAATAAAATATCCAGGCTTAGACGGAAGTAGAACCCCATCAAAATTATTTTCAATAAATCCTGCAAGACCACCTTTGTCTGCATATTCGGAAATAAATGAGGTTGGATTTTCGTCAAAGAGAGTTTTCAGAGTCTTGCATTGAGTTCCAATGAATGAATAATACCATGAACAGGTTTTATTCGGTGACTCAGGGTTCCACCATGAATAGGCACATTGTAGGAAGGGTAGTTTTTCCTCTACGACTCTCACCTTAACGTCAGCTGGAAGTTCTACATGGGATGCAAGTTCACTGATATCCCCTTTATGTGGAACACCATTGATCATCATCACCTGAGATAAATCCTGAGGACATAGATTTAGATCAAAAATAACCGTTTTTTGATCTAAAAATTCCGATCTATTGAATAAATCTAATTTATAATATTCAGGGTCGGTAATATCGTCTCGTAGTGTCAAAGGAATATGGTTCACTTTAAACGTATCGACATCGACTCCTTCCGTTGATTCTGCATATAAATGCATGGTCACTGGAGAAAACGGTGTCATGACGGGAACACGTAGACGATGGAATTTAGTGAACAGTTGATTTATTTTTTGAGCATCTCTCTCGTTATTTCCAACTCTCACCACCACAAGGTTAATTGAATTTAATTGTTCTGACATTATCACTCCTATGATATATAATTTATCTACTCAATTATCTTCTCATACGAGCAAGGTCTTTTGCATATTGGGTTCCCCCATCTTCTTCTGCAAAGACGGGAACCAAGTTTGATTTATGCATGGTTGCAATTCCAAGGAGTTGTCGTTCCCCTGTATAAACCATTGGTTCCTTTCTTCTCATATGAGAATCATCAGACCCGATAGAACTCATGAGAGACTCATATTGTTTTTTCTGTTCTGACCTAAGTTTATTTAGTTGACTTTCACTGGTTTCATATTCACTCCACTTAGGTGGTGGTGCAGATACCTTGGTGAAAGCTTTCGTTTTTCTTTTTCTACCCGTTGTATGATAGCGTAAAGATGACGTTAAATTTAAATATCCCATACAAGTATTTTACTACGAAGTATGGGACATTGTCAAGTGACTACTTAAGAAATTTATTACATATTTTATGTAATCTATTCTTCTTCATCATCTTGTCGAATCTATGGTATCTGTCATGAAGGAAGTGTCCTACATTGGCAGACCATGATGCAATTATATTCTGCATTTTAATCTCCTATGTGTTGGTGTGGCGTTCATTGACTTCTTACTTTTTCAGTGTTGTCACCTACTTGTTTCAATGTCATTTAATTGTCACATAATTATTTATACAGGTTCTACACTTATGATTGTAGAGACTTCTATATCTAACCAACGTTTTTCATCGGGTGAGAACACTAGGATTTTGGTTGATTCTGATTGAAATAGATTCACATTCAATAAAGAACCGACTATCTCGTGTTCCTTTCCTTCAGTAGTGAGAGATTTATATCGTATGGTATGTTTACCCTTTAATAATTTCTCTCTTACCTGATTAAAATTCATAAAAATATAAAATAATATATTAGTCCCGATATCAATATGACATCGGCGATGACAGACCATCCAACATACATGGTAAAAAGTATTTTAGAGATACGTTTAAGCATCTCGAAGACCCCTCTATTGAATGTGTTATCATCGTTGTGTATTTATATTATTTTTCTAACTAATGTGGCGGAAGAGGAGAGATTCGAACTCTCGATAGAGTTTCCCCTATGACGGTTTTCAAGACCGTTGCATTCAACCGCTCTGCCACTCTTCCGTTGTTTTGTAAATTGTAGATAATTATATCTTAGTTGTCTTCGTTTCCGTTCACAGTTGGACATACGAATTGCACTCCACCTCTTCTCACTAGTTCATTTTTAATTTTCTGTTTACGTTTTGGTAGTTGTCCTACCTTGTTATACAACTCAATTAACTCTGTTTTTGACTTAGTCTTAACATAATCGTGTGAGACAGATTTTTTCTTTGTCTCTCTATTAATTATTACTTGACTCTTCCCTATCTTTGTTGGCATTATTATTCCTCTCTATATCCATATAATGTTCAAAACTACATGTCACACCACAGAATAGATATAGAGGTCTTTTGTTAGGGTCTGTATGATACACTAGGTCTTCAACTGGAAATAACACTCCACAGTTTGCACACTTGTATCTTTGTTCCATCACTTTAGAATAAAGGCAGAAAACTCCTTCGATGCCTTAGGTTTTTCCTCTTCTTCGATGATCTCTATTGTTTCATCCATGTGTTCATTAAATTCTTCTAGTGCATCGTCCTCATTTTCGTTATCATAAGGTTCTGCACCAAACCATATTGCAAGAACATATCTCTCTCCTGCAAATATGGGTTCTACATAGTGAAAACGATGTTGTGAACCATTAAATCCAACCACCGTTCCAGCTCCACTAAAAATTGTATGTCCGTCTACCCATAGTCTACCACCCTCGAATGTGTCATTCAACATTACGATTGCAGTTGCACTATCGTCATCATCTGCCTTATCTTGATGAATAGGCATAAAGGTTCCCATAGGATAATGAATGATTTGTGCAAAGTTAACTCTAAAAAAGTCAGGGCCTTTGGGTAGATGATCTACGACCTTACTTATAATGTATTTGAAATCAGGGTTGTCTTCGTAAGAGAAATTATACAGAGTTCTTCCGTATTGGTCAACATACTTTAGTCGATTATTTTCTTCAGGGTTCTTTGCAACTGCAACTTCCCCGTATTGACCATTCTCTCCATCCTGTGTAGTCTCCACCTCAGTGAGTGGAGCTCTCTCAAATCGTTTGATGATTAATGAACAATCATCGACTGGAACTACTTCATCAAATACAAATAAATTTTTCATAATCTTCTCTAAAATTGTGGGTGTAGGAAATTCACTTGTGTGTATCTCCAACTGTCACCAGTGTATTTAGTGTAGTCTTCAATATATGCACCGTGAAGTCTATTGCCGGGAAATATCACACATCGATTAAACTTATGTTCGATGACTCTGTTAAGTGTAAATCGTTCTGCACATGGATAGAGAAGATTGACCTGTTCATCGTTGGATATCCAGTCTCCTTCGTATACGGCAGTCCCACCACTTTCTTCTTTGTCCAAGTATATGATCATGTTCAATGTAGAATGATGATCAGGTGTAAACAGTGAACTGTCTACGTGGGGGTAGTGTTGTAGTGTAGTGGAAAGACCATCTATAGCTTGGAAACAGTTGAACTCATACACTTGATCGTATGAGTATTGTCCTAACCACCAGTGTTCTCTACACATGTTTAGAATCTGTTCCATTCTTCCGATGTATTGACGAGTAGGATGACCTATCTTGTGAATAAGTCTACAGTCTCTATAGTCTATACCATTACGACTATTTCTTTCTGCATTGTATTTCCATAGTGGGTATCGTTGTTCTTTTAACCAAGTGTAGATGTCCTCTGCATTCTCATAGAGGTTATCGATGGTCATTACAAATCCATCGAACTGTGGTTCTAGTTTAGGGGAATGAACAAACAGTTCATCTAAATCAAAATACTTTTCCATACTACCTCATGAAATCATACGACAACTCTGTTCCAGTGTCAGTGTTATCAATCTCTTCTCTATGTTTTAAATTAAAGGATATTGCAATCCTCTCATAGTCATCACCCACCTTATCGTAATATGATGGAACACTATGTAGTATATATGATGGCCACAAAAGGAACTCACCGTCATTTGGATAAAACATCACCTCACCATGACTTGAAGGAACACCTATAGGTGTCATAGTCTTGTCATTAGAAGGTTGTGGTTTATCAACCGTTTGATGTCCAAAGTTTGCAAGAAGATTTGGATTCTGAAACTTAATTGGTTGTCCATCGTCAGGTCTTTTCACATAGTATGTTCCACTGATTAGAGAGTTAACATGATTATGTGTCTCGTGTTGATGTGGTTTGTTGTATACACTTATCCATGCAAACAAGTGTATGTCTGATCTCTTTAGATGATCTACCTGCTTTCCGAATGAACCATAGATAAATTTGATGTATGTGTCTTTGATGATATCAGAGAAGTCTTTGAACCATGGACTATTGTGCATCTTAGTTCTAATTTCGTCATCGAAATAGGTAGTGTAGTTTCTCTGTGTATCATTTGGATACTGAGTTTTTATAGTGTCTACGAATTTTCTACACTCTTGTGCAACATGATCATGATCTAGGGGAAGATAACCTCTAAGAAAAGGTATACTGAAAAGTCCTAACTCTTCTGCATCAGCTGGTCTAAAGTTAGTCTGTTGATTGTCCATTTGTTCTCACACCAATACCCATTCCTTGTTCTCCGTTAGGCATTGTTACATTACGATAATAGACTACAACTTCTCCAAGTTCTCTGATGTATCTACGAAGTTCTTGCATGTTCGATGACATCACTTCATAATCACCAATGGTAGTTGCAACAAATACAACTGACCCACCATTTTGTTTTTTCATCTCATCAAGGAAACGATCTAAGTAGGTATAACCTTCAGGCCAATCAGGATGTTCTCTATCTGCCTGATCACAATCTCTTGGTCTTGTTAGTCTATGAGTTCCATCTTCGTTGACAATATGATTGCCATCTTCATCAAGTGCCATGACTTGATTACAACGATTGATGATTCGTGCTTCTGATACCACATACCATTGTGGTTCAGTTAAGTTGATTGGACGAGGTAGGTTAGGTTGAATGATCTCAATCTGAACGGGTTTAGAAACAACCTCTATCTGTTTGGTTCCAAAAATAGAACAACCACTAATTAGGGTTGTTGCTAGTGCTAAGATTGCTAAGTTCTTGACTGTCATTTTCTATATCCTCAAAGACCTCTTTAGTTCCATTATTTAGGGTGGTCTCAACTAACCCAGGCCTTGCTTCTGCAAGTTGGTTCAAATTATGTCTACGAAAGATATCTAAGTATCTATTCATATCTTCTTCTATCTGTGCATTTCTAGACATCAATTGAGATAATGAACGACCCTGTCTCTCATAGGATTCTCTCATTGTCTCCATTGCTAATCGTTGTTCTGCTACGGCAGTTTCTAATTTTGCATTGTTCTCTACCAGTGTGGTTCTCTCATTCCATAGGAACCATGTAGATAAACCTAGTGCAAGTATAATTGCGATAAAAAACTGTTGCATTATAATTCCTCTATTTTATAATCCAGTCCAACAGATGATCTTATCTCAATCAATTTTTTATCCATATCACGAAATCTCAGATGATTAGGTTTCATTACAAAAACTTTGAGTGCAGTGTATTCGGATTTATAAACGTGAGCAGTATCACCTTGTCGGTAGACTGTAATTTTATAGTGTTTGGTGAATAGTGACTTCACCCATGATGTAAATTTCTTCATAACTTTATTTATGTGTATATAAAAACAAACTCACCTACTCCATCCAATACTCTTCAGTAGTGTTTCAGTGAGTTCTAGACTGGAATATTACTCGTCACAATCGTCATTTGGTCTTGAGTCCACTCTAGTGGAAGGGACGACTAATCCCCGTGATTCCACAGTCTTAAGCTTTTCTTAATTCTTTTAGTTTTGCAATAGTGTCTTTTGCATTAGTGTGTAGTATTCCGATACCACCTGCTTTTTCCCAACACTCGATGTTTCTCTTTCTGTCATCGATAAGGACACTACCAGTCTCTGCAAATGCAGCCTTTTGACTTCCCTTCATAGTGCAAGTCACAACCACACTAGGGTCAATGTATCTTCTAACCCATGCATTTTTGTCAAACACAACTAATTCTCTGTTGACCTTTCCTGCAGCAGTCAGGATTTCCCAAGGAAGTCCTGTGTGTCTGATGTATGCAATCAGATCATACATATCAGGTAGTGGTTTAAGGTTTCTGAAGAGTCTCTTGTTAGTTAACTCTTCTTTCCTCTCATCATATTCTACATGACCTTTATCGTCAGGAGTCAAAGGATAACCAATTAGTTCACTCACTCCACCAAGGAAGTCAGCTACGACTCCATCCATATCTACAAATATTCTTTTCACTTCTTTATTTCTTTTAAACATTCTCATTACTATACTAGTATAGTATAAAGTGAGGGTCATTGTCAAGGGTTTTTTTGATTTATTTTACCTGTAAAATCAATGATTTACAGTCATACTTCCCAAAACATGTGGTGTAGAAATTCCTCTTTTTTATAGGCTTCTCGTTCCCATGGTTGACGGGAATAGGGAATTCCCTCATGAGGTATGGTTTTCCAGTTTTTCATTTGAGGAGATAATTCTCCTTTTAGAAACTGTTTTGCATGGACTAGTTCATGTGCAAGGGTTAACATCATCTTTGACATATCTAGTCTACTACCAGTTAGGGGGTCAATTCGTCCAAGTTCAATGGTCACACCCTGTCGATCACCAAGACAATACCCATATGCATAATCTTCTAACACATTGGATATATGAATATCCACTGTAATGTTTCGTTTCATTCGGGGGTATAGGTAGTGTAGAACAGATTTTACATACTTCTCAATTCGTTTCTTTTCTGCAATACGACCTTTAAATGCAACATGTATGTTAGGAAGAAAACTCATCATCATATAACTCTCCACAATCATCGTCAATTTCTATACTGTCTGAACCACAAAAGGGACAATGCTCGATAAAGTAATGGTTTTCATCCATTTCATGTTCGATAATTGACTCACTTTTGCAACTTTCACAACAAATTTTTACTTTAATCATAGTTGGGAACATACTCCTCTGTAGTCTTTCCACTGTCAATCAGTATTTTTTTCCAAAGACTTTCAAAGGACTTCCGTTTCCCATCAAGGATTGCATAAGGAAGAGGATGTTTTGCATCCTTCTCACTAAAATCTAACCCAGCTGTGTAAACTCTAACTTCTTGAAACTCCCGATCAATCATATTGAAAAGGTGTTTCCATCGTTCACACACAACATCTTGTTTTGCTGGTGTTGGTAGATATAGTTTATATTCCCTCATTTCCTGTATATTATCTCAAAAAGTTGGGGTCATTGTCAACCCCCCTACTAAGTCATTGATTTTACTGGTAAAATCTCTAAGTTATTGATTTTACAGTGGTTTTTAAGTTATTGAAATTTAAGGTGTTTTTTTGAAGAACTCTACCAACTCAGTGTATCCACCGATCTTGACATCGTCCACGATGATTTGGGGGACACTTCTTGCAGTTGGGAATTCTTCTCTAAAATCACCCATTTCTACATCAGTTCCAATCAATAGGTATTGATATTCAATACCACGAGCTTCTAGGAAAGACTTTGCTCTGTCACAGTAAGGACAATCAGGTTTTCCATAAATTTTGATCATAATATCTCCATTATCTAATTAAATATATATTGTTTTTACAATTTGAAGTCTGCAAAAGTGTCATCTGACACGTCTTGTTTAATACCACCGATGACATATGATTCAATCTCAGTCTCTTGAGGTGCATTCTGTAGTCCTCTACTATTGAACCAGTGTTGTGTCCATGGTAAAGGGTTATTGGTTGAAGATATATCATAGATAGGATTGAGACCAATCATCTTTAACCTTTTGTTTGCAATGAACTCGATATAGTTTCCTAAGAGAGGAACACTTAGACCGATCATTGAACCTTTTTGAAAAAGAAACTCAGCCCATTCCTTTTCTTGATTGACTGCATCTTCATACATTGCATACACTTCTTTCTCACAATCCTTCATAACCTTGTTCATAAGTTTATCATTCTCATGGTTCTTATAACACTTGAGGATGTGTTGTGATATTGCAAGGTGTTGTGACTCATCTCTTGCAATCAGTGAGATGATCTTTGCACTACCTTCCATCAGTTTGAGTTCACCGAATCCAAACGAACATGCAAAGGATACGAAGAATCGTAGACCTTCTAGTATGTTGACTGATATCAATGCAAGGTATAGTGATTTATAGAGATCATAGTCTTCAACCTTTAGACCCGATAGTTTTCGTCTACCTAAGTCAATGAAGTGATCGTATTTCTCTGTCACCATCTCTGCACGTTTGATAATTGCAGGTTCGTCAAGTATGGTGTCGAACACATCACTAGGGTCTGCATACACATTCTTAATGATGTGTGTATAGGAACGACTATGAATAGTCTCCATGAAGTCCCATGTGATAATACAAGACTCAAGTTCAGGTAGGGACACGAATGGTAAGAATGCTATGGATGGTGCCCTTCCCTGAACTGAGTCTAAAAGTGTCTGATATCTCAGATTTGATGTAAAGATGTGTTTCTGTGCATCATTCAATGTCTGATAATCAGATCGATCTTTCTGTAGTGACACTTCTTCAGGTCTCCAAAAGAAACCCAATTGAGTCTGTGTGAGTTTGTCAAATATAGGATATTTGAACTCATCAAATCTCTGAGTGTTTAGTTCTTCACCAAAAAATATCTTCTGTTTGGTAAAATCAACCTTCTTCTTGTTGAATACTGTCATTATTTTCCTTAAATTTTACATTGTCATAATAGTTGCAGGTGGATTGGAGAAACTTCCTAGACTCCTCATTACCACTTTGAGCATGACCACAAATTTCATCCCATTTACTCATGAACTTTCTAAATTGTAATTTCTTTTGAGAGTTCTGAAAACTCTCATCATCTGTTGCATATCTATTGGGACGACCATCATAATCCAATACAGATGCATACTGATTACCATAATCAGAATTTGGAAACCCATCTACCTGAACAGGCATACTGCATTCAGGCCAACCTTTGAGTCTTGTGTGTTCATTATAGAAGTGTAAAAATATATGTTTACTATAGTCTCCCACTAATGCATCTCTCCAATGAACAACATTAGGGCCTTGATATACCAATATATCACCAGGCTCCAATCTAATTCCATGTGCATTATTTCTTCTTCTGACAGGTTGATCTTGTGAAATAGTTTTTGCCTCTTCCATATTTTCACCCAAGTAGTTCTTATCGTTTTGCACCCAAATTGTCCATGGTGTGTTGTCATCAGTTTTATAGTCCATAACTGTGGTGACACTTATCTCACATGATGGTCTATCGTAGTGTGCATTCAATACTGCATTTCTTTTATACTTTCTAGTATACGAATAGGTTTCCTTTAGGGGTAGAGCAATATGATTTCTCAACTCTTTCATCAACCAGTGATGTAGTGCAACAGCTGGTGGGAAACAATATGCACCATGTGAAGAAAACTTTTGTGCATCAGGTGTGTTAAAGGTTGTCTCTTCTTCAGGGTCACCAAAATAAAACTCATTTGATGCAGGGTGTTGTTCCATTACCTTCCATGTATCATTTACAAATTGTAAGAGGTCTTGTGGAATAATATTTCTAATAACCACATATCTGTTTTCTATAAACTTACGAGTAGTCTCATTCATGAATCCTGAGTAGTCTACTCCATTCATATCGACCTTTACTCTTTGATCATATTGCGCAAGCTTCACACTCATCTTCGTCCTCATATTTTGACATTACATTTGCTGCATCATCTACTGCACTAGGTAAGTCTTCTACCACATCTTCTTTCTTACCATCCATAGTGTTCTGATAATAAGATGTTTTCCAACCATACTTGTATGTTGTGAGTAGGTCTCTTGCCATAACAGAAACAGGAACCTCTCCGTTTTCATAGTTCTCAGGATTATACGACCAGTTACCACTGATTGCCTGATCAAAGAACTTCTGCATTACAGATACAATGTTTATATATCCTTCATTAGAGGGCATATCCCATAATAGGGTGTAGTGGTTCTTTAGGTGTTGGTATTGTGGAACCACTTGTTTCAGTGTTCCTTTCTTACTCTTCTTAACTGACAGATAGTCTCTAGGGGGTTCAATACCATTCGTTGCATTAGAGACAACTGAGGAACTCTCAGAGGGCATCTGTGCAGATAATGTAGAGTGTCTCAATCCGTGTGTTAGAATCTCTGCTCTTAGTTTTTCCCAATCTAACTTATACTCAGGTGCAACTAATTCGTCTACTTCTTTCTTGTATGTGTCAATAGGTAGAATACCATCAGAGTATTTTGTTCCACCAAATCCTAAACATGCACCCTTCTCTTTTGCAATTTGAACGGATGCCTTCAATAGATAATACTGAAATGCTTCTGTTAGTTCATGCACAAGTTTAAGTGACTCTTTGTCACCATACTTAACCTTGTTCTTTGCAAGGAAATGTGCAAGACCAATGTATCCAATACCTAATGATCTTCGTGACTCTGTAGATAGTTTTGCAGCTACAACAGGATATTCTTGGTGGTCAATTAGTTCTTCTAATCCACGAACTGCAAGATCACACAGAGTTTCCATCTCGTCCTTCTTCACAATACCTACATTGATTGCACTTAAAATACAAAGTGCAATCTCACCTTCTCCATCAATATGTTGGATTGGGTCTGTTGGTAGTGTTATCTCTTGACAAAGATTACTCATGTTCACTTTGTCTTTGAAACTACTGTGTGAGTTGCAGTGATCAAGATTCATAATATAGATACGACCAGTCTCGGCTCTTTCTTTTAATAAATCTGTAATTAGTTCTCTTGCACTTACCTTCTTCTTAGGTATGGACGTTGCACGTTCATACTTCTCATAGAGTGCATCAAACTCAGGTGTTCCAAATGCATCATATAAGCCTGGAACATTGTGAGGTGAGAATAATGTGATCTCTCCATTATTCAAGAACCTCTCATAAAAAATCTTTGAGAACTGAATAGAATAGTCTAACTTTCTGACTCTGTTGTCTTCAGTTCCCTTGTTGTTTTTGAGGACAATGATGTCCTCGATTTCTTGGTGCCATATTGGGAAGTGAACAGTTGCACTTCCACCCCTTACACCATTTTGAGTGCAACATCTAACTGTTGACTCAAATTTTTTGAGGAACGGTATAACTCCAGTATGTTGCACCTCACCCCCTCTAATTCTCGAACCAAGTCCTCTAATTCTTCCTGCGTTAATTCCAATACCTGCCCTTTGTGCAACGTATTTTCCGATAGCTGTGTCACTTGAGAAGATACTGTCGAGAGTGTCGTCTGAATCAACAAGGACACAACTTGCAAACTGTCTAAGTGGAGTCCTAACTCCAGCCATGATTGGAGTTGGGATGTTGATTTTAAATTGAGAGATTGCATCATAATACCTTTTTACATATCCTAGTCTGTCGTTAGTATAATTCTTAAACAATGTCATTGCAATTAACATATACATGAACTGTGGAGTTTCGTATAATACTCCATTTGATCTATCTTGCACTAAGTATTTGTCTACGATCTGTTGTAGACCTGCATAAGTGAAGTCATAGTCTCTACCATGTTTGATATAACTGTCAATGGTTTCTATATCTTCCTTGTTATACCAAGAGAGAATGTCCTTATCATACACTCCGTATTCAATGTTACGTTCAATGATTTCATACAGTGGTGGATAGATTTGTGAGTCTTTCCATTTTGTGTTAAACACTTGTTTCTGAATTGCAAACAATAAGAGTCTTGATGCAACAAATTGATAATTGGGGTGTTCTAGTGTGATCAAATCACTTGCAGACTTGATCAAAATCTTTTGAATTTCTTGTGTAGTAATACCATCATAAAACTGTAGACCACTATTCATTTCCACTAATGATTCTGAAACACCTGCAAGTTCCTTACAAGCTTTCATTACCATCTTGTGAATCTTATCTAAATCAATATCTACTCTTGTTCCATCCGACTTAATGACTTTCATGTCGATACTACTCATACCTTTTTATACTCCATAAACTTTAACTTTGCAGAGAGACCACTATAACTATTATTATCCACAATATCTGTAATGGTTTCAGGTGATAACCCACCATTGACCATATCATTTATGTCTTTGAAACCTGACACTCTCATGTCATTCCACAAACAAACAGTCCATCCCAAATCAATCACTTCTTCTATCTTTTTGAGGATTTCTGTGTTTCGGGGTTCGTTGTCATAAATGAGTATTGCGTTCTCTTTTAAATTTTTATCAATCTTTTTGAAATCACTACCACCCACTGCAATAGAGTTTGGTAGGAATAAACTATCTATTGGCCCCTCTGTGACGTAGATAGTTTTTGATTTGTCCACTGTGTTTAGGTTATAGATGAGTGGAACGTCATCTAGAAATCTCATGGTTAAATATCTCAGAGGTGAATCGTTGATTGCACGACCTGAGATACCAATCAATTCCCCTTTCTCATTCAAAAAAGGTATAATTATCCTAGGGTCATTACCTAGAACTCTATCTCTATATTTTGGGTCTAACAGAGATAAAGATTGTGCATTTTCTACATACCACAATGTTTTGATAACTTCGTCAGGTATGTGTCTTTTTTGTAGATACTCTCTACTTGCAATTTTATCATATGCACCAAAGCACATTGCCTTGAGATTCTCTACAGACTTATTTAGTGATTCTGTTTTTGGAGTGAACTTGAATGCATTAGCCGAAGGCATTCTTGTTCCACTTTTAGGTTTCCTTCCACTCTCAGTCAACCACTCCTTCACATAATCTTTATGTAGTGAGGGAAAGTGGTCTTTTAAAAAGTTGATACTGGAAGTCGATTTACCACAGTTATGACACTTGTAGATAAATGATTGTTCTACGACAAAGTGATATCCACGTGCCTTATACGTGTTCTTAGACGAATCTCCACAGTAAAGACACCTGTGATTCAGGGTATTGTCGTTTTTCCATTTGGCCATATCCAATGAAGGAACGACCATGGATAAGAATTTTCTTTCCAACCATAGCATGTTTACATTATACTATGGTTAGAATAGAAATACTAGTGGTTTTTTAAGAAAGGTTGTTTTCTTTAATGATGTTCTCAAGTGTTGAACAAGCTTCTACCCACTTTGCATGAGTCTCAGTAAACTCGTTCTGATGTTCTTCTGATATCTCATCGAAGTTCTCAGGTTTCTGAGGTTCATTAGCTTTGTAGAATGCAAGTTTCTCAACTTTAGACATTGTATTCATATCAGGTAAATCTGACATAGTTTTCTCCTATTATTCTGATGGTGCAGGATGGCCACCGTTTGCAACGGCAACTTCCCATGCAGCTACATCGGTATCCCATTGTGCTTTTGAAGTGTCGTAGGAAACTTTGCCTGGATGGTCTGCGGCCATAGTGTCATAACCTTCAGGTTTGACTGGAGCACCGTCTGTTTTCATCCATGCAAGTCTATCTGCATCACTCATTGCTGAAAGGTCTGTTAAATCTGGCATGTTGTTCTCCTAAAAAAGTATATACTTATTTATTTTTTCTGAAGTCTGCAACCCTATCTTTTGGGACTTGAATTACGTATCTATTTTCAACCATTGCAGGCTTCGGTTCTCTAGGTCTAGGGTTTGCAATTAAACCTGTTGCACTTATCAATAAAAGAACTGCAAGGGGGTCAAATACAAAAATTAGTGCATAGATCACCCATCGTGTTGCATTATCTAAGTAGTCACGTGCATTATCTTGTCCGTAGATTACTTCTGCAACATATTTGATCGGGCCGATCTCTGCATCCTGTTCCAGTTGTCTTCGTTGTATAGGTAGTTTATCTTCGTTGAGACGAACTATCTCTGCAACTATTCCATCTATCTCATTATTTATCTCTCTACGTTCTTCAGTTTGTTGTCTATTGATATAGTTTCTGTCTTGTGGTCTTCCAGTCTCTACCACCAAGTCTAATCCTTCTAGTCTTTGATTGAGTCTGTCTAAGTTATTCTGTTGTGCATTGATACGAGTATCGATAATAGAGAGTTCTAGGTTGTTACCATCACCGACAAGTGTAGTCTCTATGTTTGCCTTGGATAGATACCCAAAGATACCCAATGATGTAATTAACATCAACACACCTACTGATGTGACTAGGTAGTATTTGAGGTAGTTCAAATCCTTCCACCTTAAGTGTAAAAGAACGGCAGTGACTAGTTTACCAAACTCAAGTGTTCCTGCCATGATGATAACACCCAAATATGCACCTGCAAATATAGTTGCAAGACCAATGACTGAAAAGTATGCTGCTATTCCTGCAACTGCAAGGGATGTTATTAATGCAAGGTAAGACAAAAATGTATTCATAATTTATTTTCTACGAGAAAGCATTCCAAACACAAGATTAGGTGTGTGCATTTTCTTTCTCTTAACAATAGGAACATTAGTAGAAACTGCAGCTCCTGTTGCATTCACTGGTGCATCCTCATTTACATCATCTTTTAAAAATTCCATCAGTGTATCTGCAATGATATATGCAGATATTTTATCTGAGGGAAAATGAACTCCTGCATTGATTCTACCTTCTGCACTCATATCTGCTGCTTTAAGAAGGTGTTTCTTATGTTCAGGATATTTCTCTCCATAGTAGTTTGCAACTACTCTAGCTTGTAGTGCATGATTTGAAGGATAAGATGGAGAATCAACAGTTTCAAATTTCTCTGAACCTACGTCTATTCCTAATGCCTTTGCAAGTTGGAAAGGTCTAGGTCTATTGAATTTGTTTTTAAAATATCTACCAACATGTCTTGAACCATCGATGATCTTTTTCATGTCTTCTTCAGACCACTCTAAGTCGTTTTCATCTAGATAGGCTTTGATGTAGTAGTTGGTGTCTTCGTCTGTATTGATATAGATTTTTTTATCTGTATCAGTCAACATTTCTCGTATTTTCTTAATCTCTTCTAGTTCGTTAAGTGTCTGACGAGAGTCATTCTTAGGTGGTGGTGGGACATCCATTCCCATCCAACCGTCATCAAATACACGATCTGTTTCACTCTTTTCGAATTTCTTTTTAGGGTCTTTATCAAAAACAAGTGCATTGATATTTTGTATTGCTTCAATAAACATCATCAGAAGTTACCAATATTCTTTTGTCTTCGATAAATCCAACATAAAGTGGGATACCGAAAATCTTACTATGTTCTGCAACTAAGTCTAGTGAACTCTTAGCTTGAAAATATTCATCACCCTGTTCAACTGATTGTCTGAGTCTATATTTCTTTCCAACTGAAAGACTACTCATTTGAACACATTCACTGATTTGTTCAGGTTGCATTAAGTCATTTTCTTTTAGATAGTGATAAAACTTCTCACACAAGTCTTCCATTTGTTCTGAATCAATCTTTGATTCTTCCTTAAGAAGTGCAAGTGCAACTGCGTATGATGCAAATGCAGTCTTACCAAATGGAACTTTGTTGATTAGTCTTTTTAGATTGAACACTAATCTGTGGAGTAGTGTCATAGATGCCTTTTCTTCAGATGTAGAAGGGTCATTGGGGACAAACAAATTAGGATTGTCCTCTCTTGGTTTTGATTTGATTCTCTTCCCCTCTTTATCGATAAACCCAAATTCAAAGGCTTTTTGTTTTTCCCAAGGTGTCGTTAACAACTTGAGGATACGGAAGACTATTAAGCTATCTATGATTCTCATATTACTATTTATGTCAAAAGAATGGTGGAGCATATCAGATTCAAACTGATGACCTTCCGCGTGCAAGGCGGACGCTCTACTCAACTGAGCTAATGCCCCAATAATTGCAAAACTTCTTCTTTATGTTTACTGTGAAACATTTCATGGTGATTAGGACATAAAGGAACTAAGTTCTCAGGTCTGTTATCACTATGATCTTCATTCATGTGATGAACAACCACAATCTTATCGAATCCACAGATAACACATTCCTTTTTATGGTGTTGAAAACATATGGTTCTGTAGTTAGTTGCATTATTATCCCAATAGTCTTGACGATTATTTGCACAACTTCTACTACAAAATTTAGAGTTCTTTACTGTTTTTGTTTTCTCTCTACCGAATATTGTGTATTCAGTTCCACACCTTATACATTCTTTGATATGGTTTTTTTCTTCACCATATCTTCTATCTGTAGCTTCTCTAAGTTTTTGTTTGTATTCTTCTGTATGGTATTTTCCGTTATTCATACAGATATTTATAAAAATGCAAAGTTCAATAACTCCCAACTCTAAAGGTGGTGCTGGTTGACGGTTATGCTCCGCCTTCTAGGGGTTACAAATCCCTTGTTTTACTGATTAAACTAAACCAGCAATTATAATTCTCTTAACCTTTGTGCAAGTTTTTCATCAATTGGAATTTCAATTCTCCAATTTTCTTCAACATACCCTAGGTATAATAACATAGTTTTAAGTGAATTCCAATAGGTTTTTTCTTTAATCTTGAAGTCTAACATTCTCATGCAGGGTTCAAAACCAAAGACATTGAAAAGACATATGACATGGTTCAACATGAGACGTTCTCTCATTTCCCCATTCTCATGATATCTGTGTAGTAGTCTTTTCAGGTATCGAAACCTCTTCAAGTCTTCTTGAAAATCCTCAATGTCTGTGCATTGAGGGTCATCATAGTTCTGAAGAGCAAATGCCTGAAAGTTTTTGGATGTTAATTTATCAAATAATCCCATAATGTAGAAGTATGTAGGTATACAAAAAGACACCCTAAAAGGGTGTCTCTGTATACTAGTCTAATGAACCGAAAACTTTATAAGTTCCAGTGTCTAATTTTTCGAATCTAATTGCAAGATTATATTCTTTAACTTCATTGTCTAATTCATCGTGTGGTGTGTCAACTGACTTACCAATGATATTCCCATATCTTGTCATAGGGATATCAAAACTACCTTCTTCACTTAACCCATCAAATTCAACTGCACTGTGATCTAATTCTAAACCTAACAATGCAAGTTTAGCTTCCATCTGTGCAATAGCAGCTCTAGGATTTAAGAACTCTACTGATGCAGTGTGTCCTAAAACAGCATTGATTGCAGATACAACCTGTGGGTCATCTAAATCATGAGGTATATGTTCTGATGACAAACCTGAAGTTTGGAAAACACCAACATTTTCATTTATAAAATCTTTAAATTTTTTCATAATTTTTTCCTATGCTTTTTGTGCAACTGGTGTTCCAAAAACAGCAGCTCCTGAGTCTACAAATATTTCATCTGTGACATTTTTTTCAATATCCATAGATTGACCTGCACCAAGATGTATACTCCCTACTAGTGCAGCTGCACTTGTTTCTACAGATATAACATGAAAAGTTGTATCTGCGTTGAATACTCTAACTAATGATGCATTGCCAAAGTTACTACCATTGGTAGAACCAGCTTGGATTGCTTCATGTCCAGCTAATAATTTATATCTCATGATTAATCTCTATTAACTGTCAGCTAATACTGCATCGTCATCAACATCAGGTGTTAGTGGGTCTGAGTCGTCATCGTAGTCAGCAACGTCAGCTCCCATAGAACCTGATGACATTGCAACCAATGTTTCCCATCTTGTTCTAGAACCAACGACTGTTCTCAATAACCATCCCTCTGATACAACACCACTGTTTGCATTTGCAGTTACTTCAGCATTGTCAACACCATAGCATTCGACTTTCTCAGCGTCTGTTAACCATTTTGGTTTGGAAGCTTCGTTATCTAATAATCCCCAAAGTGCCATGTTTTTCTCCTATTAATTGTTTACGACTTTTAATATAGCATCAAAAGTCTTTTTAAATGAACTTGCGTCTTTCTGTAAAAGTCTAAGGTATTTATCACGAATAGGTGCCTTAACAGACAACAATGCATCTTTTACTTTCACTGCATCTGCAGCTTTGACTTTAGTCTTTTTCATATCGTCTGTTCTAACTTCTGTGTCCTTTCCAGTATCTTCTATACTTTTAAGTTGCATTAGAACATTTGCATCAGGTCGAAGTTGAGTTCCCCTAGCTGTTGATGCAAATGCATCTAGGGCTCTTTGAATAACTTCATCTTCTTGTGCCTCGGAGTATTTACCCCCAGCCATCGTAGAAATCTTTACAAGTTTCTGTCTTAAATCTTTTTCGTCTTTTGCCTGTGCAACTGCACGTGCAATCTTAATATTACCTGCATCAGACATCATTGCAAAGTCAGCAGTCTTTTCCATGACTTTCTTAACTTTGGCAGTCTCTTGTTTGATGTATCCAAGTTTCTTTATCTTCTCTTTGAAGACTTTGAATCTTGCATCAGCTGTTAAGACTTTTTCTACTGACATTACTTTAAATCTTTAGTCAACATCTTGTCAATCTGAGGTGTTGACGTATCCTTTTCTGTTGGGTCACCGTATGATGATCTACCAACTACTGTTCTTAAAAAATCATTGACTGCTTTCTTTGCACCTTTGAGTCTAACATGTTTACCCATCATTGATGCTTTGAGCCCGAATCTTCTTGCATTTTTAACTATTTCTAATGCATGTTTGTTTTGGTCTGAAGCATTTGGTAATTTGTTTCGTGGGTCAACTGTAAGGTTTGAGACTTCTTCGTCTAACCACATCTCTGCAAGTCTCTTATATACATTCATAATTGACTCGTTATATGGGTATCCTTTACCTTTTAGAGGTTCGTCTTTCTCTTTCTTTGCAATTGCAATTGCAGCCTGTTGTGCAGGGTTAACTGCTTCAGATGGGTCTTTATCTAATTTAATACGAACCATTTTGAGACCTGTAGGTTTAAGATTTCCTTTACCTCTTTTCATCTCTTGCACCTCATCTTTAAGGTTTGTGTTGTTATACCATGATTCGGGTGCAGATATAATCTGATATGTTGAACTAAATCCAACTTTCCATGGTTCTAAGTGTTTTTTAATAAGGTCTCTTAAATCAAATTTGGGGTCAGGATTTTGTTCGTATTTGTATAAATCGTCAAACAATCCATCGTCTCCAAAAAGACTGTATATATCTTTTGCAAGTTTCTTTGCATTAGCTGAGGTTGCAGGCATTTTACTCTGCATAAACCCTCTATTAAGGTTATATAGTTTTCTATAGGAATCGGGGACTGCCCATGTTCCTTCTACAATAACTTCTTCTTTCTGAACTTCGTCTGTCATCCAACCATCCCACTTACCACCTTTGACTTGCATGGATTTTAGTAGGTCAGATAATTTAACTTTCTTTAGATCGTCTACAAACTTCTTGATGTTATTTCTATATGCATCTTTCATTTGTTTGTAGTTTTTGGTATCTACTTTTGCATGAAACTTTTTAAGAATTTCTTTGTCTTTTGCACTTGCAGCCCAAACATTAGGAAAATCTCTACGGATAATTGAATCATCAAGTTTACCTTCTGTAACTACTTCTTCGTTTGCATATTGTAATGCTTTTTGAACTTCTTTTGTTTTAAGAATTTTACTACCATAGAACTTTTCGATTTCTTTACGTGCAATCGTATCTGCACCACTAAGATCAAGTGCAACTTCTACTGCTTTCTTGAGTTGTGGGTCTGAAACTTTATTCTTTCTAAAATAAGAAGCAACTTCTGGCCCAGTAAGTTTCATTTTACCATATGGCCCTAATGGATTTACTTTACCGTCTTTGTCTAAAATTTGTTTTGCTTCTTGAAAGATGTTCATTTAGTCTGACTCCTTTTCTCCTTTCCAGTTCTTATCGATATAATCGTAGAACTCTTTTTCCTTGTCTCCTGACAATTCTTTAGGTGAAGTCACACCAAACTTTTTCAATGCAGACTGAAAAAACTTCTGATATTCTGTTGTCTCTTTGTAGATTTTAGCTGCTGCTTCAACTAAACCCTTTGGTAAGTCTTTGATACTCATTGTTCTAATTGTCCTTTTTCAAAATATGCAAACATTTTTTGTTTACCTTCTTCGTTGAGTTTTAGTTGTTTAGCAAGACGACCTAACATGTTTCTTTCAACAAGTTTTTCGGTTGTTCTTTCTACTGATTCTTTTACTGAATTGGAAGATAGGTCATGTATTTTCTGTTCAACTATACTGACTTGTTCAAGTAAGTTTTTTCTTAAAGACTCAAGTGTCTCTAAAGTCTCTTCTTCAACGACATCAGTTGTTTGACCGTCAACATCAGGGTCTATATCGTGTAGTAGGTCTTCGATCTCCTCGTTAAGAATATCGTCTGCTGTTTTTTCAACAGAGCCTTCCTTTCTTTGAACGAAGCTTCTGACTTCTTCTAACTTCTCTTTCCAGTTTTCTGATTTGTAACTCATAGTAGTATTATTTATAATATTTGTCTGTCTAATTTTACAGGTTGATAGTCTTCTTCTATACGAACTACTAATTTACCTGTTCCTTTCAATAATCGATGGAAAGTTTCTCCTATTATGGAGTATTTTTTACCCTGAACCAACTCAATAGGTAGTTCATCATCAATTTGTAGCTTCCAACCGTTACTTTGTAGAACACTTACTGTCCTACTTTTTCGGTCTCTATGCCACACCAACTCTTCAGTTTCTAGAGAATCGTCAAATGTTCTAATTATATAGTGACGATCTGTTCCGTGTTTTTCAAAAACTTCTTCTGTATAGGGCTTAGTCATCTAAATTAGGATAAAAGTTGTCTGTTTTTTCGTTATAACCGTAATATCCCACACTATTCGGATTGGGGTCTTTTTTAACCTCTAAATGTTCCGAATCAATCGGATAAACTCCTTCCACAAAATTTTCTGCAGCTGATTCTGCATATGATTCAGAATGATTATGTAATGGTAAATATGCCATCCATCCGTCATCCTTGAACATCTCTACTTCCCATCCTTTTGATGAGTCATAGATTACATGAGCTCTTCGATCACCATTCCAGTATTCGTGGAAAATTTCTCTTCTTTGTAATGTTTTTTTCATAATATACTACCAATAGAATGACCCACCACCTGAAAGTCCCAACTGCTTGGCGTAATAAGGAAGTCTACACGCCCAGTAGGATGCTTTTGTTTTATCCTTCTGTTGATCACATTTGTGTCTAGCAGCAAATGATTTTCTTGCTTCAGGGTCACTGATTTTCACTTTGAGACCTGTTGTGTCTCCCCAAGAAACTTTTTTGATATTACCTGTTGAAGGGTCTTTAACATACACATAGTATTTCTTTGACCCACCCACTTTAGGTTTGTTAAGTTCCACATCTTTCTCTTCCATCATCATAGGACAGTCTAGTGGAACAATCTCACCCTCATACACTTCAAACTCACCGATATCTGTTTCAAGTATTTGTTTATCTACTTCAGTAAGTGTGTATCGTCCTTCGTTGACTAATCTTTTTGCTTCTCTGATGATTTCAAAATACATCATTGACCCCAATCTAAATGGGTTATCTAGTATGTTAGTCTTTGATTCTTGAAGGTCAAGGATGACTTGATCAATTGTAACTTCTTTTAAAGTTTTCATTATAAGTATGTATTGTTGACTAAAATAAGGTTAAATGAACCTGCGGCGACTACACCACCTGTTGCTGCTATTGCACGTAAATCTATATCTGCTTTTTCTGTAATTTTCAATGGTATATCAAACTTTTTGATGTATTGATTACCATATGCAGAACCTGCTTGATGTATTCTAAAGACATTACCAAATGGTCTACAATATAAATCTATTTCTAATTCTGCGTTTTTTGGTGATGAGAATTCCACATCTGTGAGGAATGCAGTATGACCTACAGGAACGGTATAAACACTCATAAGTGTTTGGTTATTACCTATAAGAATCTTTGCAACAACTGTTCCTGTTCCTGAACCATAGTGTGCAGAAATATCACCAGCAAAATCTGTTGAACTTGCATTATACATTCTGAATATTCTTCTGTATGTGTTTTGTGATGCGACTGCTGTTGTCCCTGTAAGTGTAATTGTTTCTGAAGTAAGAACCCAATCTTGATTTAGACCTTGTATGAAAACATCTTGTGTGTCTGTTGTAGTTGATTTGAGGTATACATTGTCTGCACCACTATCCCATGTAGACCATGGGTATAAACTTGAACCATCCCATATAGTTTCTTCACTACCATTTGCAAGGTCAGGGTTTTTACCAAATTTATGAACCGATGAATATCCTTGAACATCACCGTTTGCAATAGGGACATTAGAAGCAGCACCAAATGTATTGATGATGTTTCCGTCTTTATCTGCAAGACCAACTACTTCAAAAAGTGTTGTATGCTGATTAAGATAACTCTGACTATCTTTATTCCACTGTGCCATGGTTCTCTACTTCTTCTCAGTTACTTTAATTGCTTCGTTGTATGGATAACCTTTCAAAGGATTTACGAACACTTGATTGAAGTGTTTCTTTGCACCTTCCTTTTTATTTTTTTGATTTTCTCTGATGAATGCTTCTACTTTCTGGCCAGGAGTGTCACACTGATATGCATCTCTAATTGCATCAGTTCCTTGTTCCCAAACACCATTGTTATATTTGTTACCTGCCATTACTTATTCCTCTCGTTATAAGCTGCAACTGCCATCTTAATGATCTTGTCTTTTGTCTTACCCTTAAATTGAGGTGCATCTGACTTTAGAAAATCATCAATATAGTCTTGTTGTGTTGCATCTTTGTCCAATACTTCTGTTCTGAGTCTTGGTTCTGTTCTGTTATATTTCTGAGTTACAATTGAAAGATTACTTTTATCATTATTGAGGGGATTGTTATCCTTATGATGAACATCCTTTCCCTTTATATCTTTATTGTTCTTCATCAATCTACGTGCTTCATTTCTTTTTGCACGTCTTTTAATTTGCTCGGGTCTAGAATGGTAGTTTTCGTATTCTTTTTTGTAGTCTCTTTCCTCTTCTACTTCTTCTGATTTACCTGAATGTTGTTTCCATAGGTCTGCATCAGCGGTAGTTCTTGTCTTACCACCTGTGATAAAGGAATTAACTCTTGCATGTCCCCATTGCTCAGGGGTAGTCCCAGGCCTATGACCCGTTCTCCATGCAGCTACTCCTCTCTTATAGACTTGTTTTAGTATACCGACTGCAATACCTGACTTCTGTGCTTTATCTTCTAAAGACTTATCTGCATCTCCTTCCTCTAACTCACTCAAGTGTGTAGAGTCTTCTACATCGGGTAGTGTATCAAGTGTATCTAAAAGAGACTCCATTGCCTTTTCTCTTTCTTTCTCTGCAGCTTTTCTTTCTGCATCTCTTTGTTTCTGAAGAGTCTCGTTTTCTTTTTCGACAGTGTCTTTATCTTTCTGTGTTTCAGTCTGTCTCTCGTGTCTATCTTTGAGTGCTTCTAACTCATCTGCTTGTTTGTCTTTGAGTCTTTCTAATTCGTCTGCTTGTTTTGCCTTAAGTTTGGCAGCTGCCTGTGCATCTTCACCAAACATCTTTTTGAATTTCTTAGTGTGTTGTGAGGGCTTAGTCTTTGCAGTTGCATCACCTGGCGCAGGTTTGTATGCAGAAGGGTCATTGTCGTCCTTCTCTGCACCCTTTTCAAAGTGTCTTGCACGATCTTGTTTAGTAGACTTTGCCATCTCATCTCCCTCTGCATCCTTACCATAGTATTTTGCAGGTTGAGTTCCGTCTCTGTCATCAATATCTTTATCTTGCTTGACTTTCTTCTCGAGCAATCTTTGTATTCTTAATTTATCTAAAAAGTTCATAATACTATTTATTCATTCCATGCTTCTTCAATAATAATTCGTGTTCTCTCCATGCATTTGCAATTTTATTAGATGGGAACCTAGATGTCCAAGTTAACATTTTACCATAGAGTGCAGATGACTTTTGTTCTAATGCCTTTTTGTCATCATCGTTTCTAATCTCAACAAAGTCTCTACCAAATAATCTCTTAAAATCGTTTGCATTTTTTTGAGCTGCTTCCCAATCTGATTGAACAATTTCAGGGGGTAGTTTACGAGCTCTCTCTGCATTTCTTTCTTGTGCAAACTCAAGTGATGTGTTTACATATATCATCTTGTATTCATAACCAACTTTATCTAACAACTCTTTATATTTGATAATCTTTTCTTTCTTTGCAGCTGTAGTGTCAAAGATCAATCCAAGTCTACCATCAATATATGAATCCATGGCAATACCTGTGACTCTCTTTGCATTTGCTCTGATAGGGTCTACCTTTGAGAAGTCTGCACCTCTAAGATCAAGTGTCATTCCTGCCTTTTTAAGTCCGTGTTCAAATGCAGAATCAGTATTGACATTCTTTAATCCAAGTGCTTTAAGGTTCAATTGTTTGACCACAGTGGACTTACCACTACCTGGCCCACCCATAAGGAATACTGCTTTGAATACGCCTGGGTCATAAACACCTTCTTGTATGAGGTCTTCAATCATGTAGTCGGGAAGTTCATTCTCAATGAGTTTCATTCCCTTACGAATTGCTTTGTAGAGACCTTCTGCATCTGATTTGTTTTTAGTAGGAACACCTTCTCTAAATGATTCAAAGTCTCCCTTCTCTGCAAACATTCTCATTTTAGATGCACTCATTCCTGATACATCATCTGCATCAGGGTCACGTTCACCAGCTGAGATAATTGTTATCTCTGTAAAGTTATAGAACCCATGTCTACCCTTTACATTGTTGTATTTGGTGATGATGTTTTCAAACTCTTTAACTCTATCTGAACCTACGACCATACGAATGTTTGTGTATTTCTGATCATAGAGGAAAGTGAGTATTTCAAAAATCTGACGTGCAGGTGTTTCTACGACAGTCACATTTTTGAAAAACTTCTTGAGGTATTTGATTTTGTCTTTGTAGGATAGAGGATTCTTTACAGGGTCATTTGAGTGTGAAGTAAACAATAAAGGTTGATAACCACCACTAGATGCCTTTGCAAGTTTCTCTACAAGTTTTGCATGTCCTGTGGTAGGTGGATTGAATCTTCCAAAGGTGAATACTGCACCCTTACCTGTTGCTTCTTTTAAAAATGATTGAAATGTTTTCACTACTCTTCACCACCACTATCGTCTTTTTTCTGAACCTTTTCTAACTCTTTTGCTTTAACAGATGGTAGAAGTCTCTTTGCAAGTTTCTTGATAAACGATTTTTTCTTTTCTAATCGTTTTTCTAATTCTGCCTTTGCACCTAAAGATAAATCTGATTTACTTTTATCTTTAAGTATTTTCTTAACAAGAATATTTCTTGCTTGTTTTTCAGCTTTTGTCTTAAGTTTCTCAGGATTCATTTGTGCCTTTTTCATTGCACGTTTTCTTTTCATAAGAATCTTTCCTTTATTCTTACGAAATGCAGCTCGTTTCTTCATACGAGTTGCAAGTGAATCTACTTCATTGAGTTCTTGTTCTTCTAAGTATTCTCTGAATGATTTCACTATTTACTCCAGTTCTTTGTTGCATTGAAGTTATTCTGACTGAATTCTAATCTGTCAACAAACTTCACTGCCTTACCATCATGATCGATTGCAACATAACCTTCAGGGTTAACTGCCTTCAATCCTGTATCTGTTTCTACAAATGTTCCGATTGACTTTATTCTATTTAGGGCATTGATAATGATACTCTTTGCCTCTACAATCTTCTCTTGGAATTTGGTGAGTGCAATTAAGAAGTTCTTTAAACTTCTGAGTTCTCTCATAACTTGTTCACCAATCTCTCTTTTAATCTGTTTTGTGCTTTCTTGTTTTACCTTTCCTACGATATTCTTTTCCCAATAACTCTCAAAGTGTGCAAGGTATCCTTCGTAGGTGGGTTTAAAACTATTACCTCTAATTAGTCCATTAGTGTATGTCTTATATGATGCACCTGCAGCTGACTTTGCAGCTACCGTGTCTTGTATTTTTCTGAAAGTATCTAAATCATTCTTTTTGATCTGATGAAACTGTTTTCCTACTTCTGTTAATACCTTTGTAAGTTCAACACTCTCTTTTGCAGTCATAGATGAACTACCTGATTCATCCTTATACCTTGCATCATCCATCCAAATGTCTTTGTTGTGTCCTAAACTAGAAATGTTTGCACCAAATGATGCACTTAAATCTTCAATCGTTCCACCTGTGTAGGTAGTGTGAAACACTATACCCATCTTTGCATCACTAATAGTCCTACCCAATGCAGAATCTTTCTGCACTGCATACTTAATAGTATTGGGTTGGAAAGTAATACACTTCATACCATCAATGGTTTCTTCCTTTTTATCTGACTCAGTAAACATGAGATCACCTTGGAGAATAGTGTTCCATGATAACCTAGAAAGATATTTGAAACCAATTAAAAACTTGTCCTTAAGATCACCACCCATATCAGAAGACTTCTTAATCTCATCTTCTGAAGTGTAGTAGAGAGGAGTCTTATTGAATAGTGATTTCTTTGCAATAAAGAATTGTTTAGTCTCAGGATGAAGACCACAGAAAAATGCAGGAGCTCCGTCCCACTTAACAGTCATGTTGACACGAGACTTACTGTTACCTTTTAACATGTCTCTAAGACCTAATAAAAAGTATACAGCTCCCCTTCCCCCATCAATTCCTTGATTTAGAATTTCGTCTTCAACATGTTCTAAGTGGAGATTTTTTGCTCCCATAATATATTACCTTAAGCTGGTGTTGGGTATGGTGTTCCGTCCCAAGTTCCTGCTTCAATTTGTAAGTATACATCTTTTTTTGCAACAAGTAAAGCTTTATGTGTTTCAAAGTCTGTTTTTGCACTTGTGTATTCTTCTGCTAATCTTTGACAATAGTGTGCAACAGATTCCTTTCTTGCACCTGACTTGTTTGCATTTACGTGTGTTGCATCAGGTTCCCAATTAACATCACCTTCATCTGTTACCCAAGTGTAGTATAAATTCCACAGAAAGTCATTTCCATTATCTTCATCTTGGACACCAAATACAGCTGTGTGAAGTGCTGCCAATTGTTCTTTTGTAGTTACTGTTGATGTGTCTACATTATTGAAAAAATCAATCCTTTCTTGAACTTGAGCAATGTTTGCATCTTGTTTGTCAATTAAAGGTTGAAGAGTATTATTGATATAGTCTTGATGTTCTGACATATTTGCCTCCAAATAAATATGTTACAAGACTATTTATGTTTTTGATAACGGTGTGGTATGGAGTTTATGGTCGATTTTACGAAGTTGTGAGGTGAGTTGTGTTACCTTTTCTTGATTATTAGTCCGTTTTGCCTCTCTCAAGGCTTTCTTCAGTTCTATCTTTTTTGATATACTGGCAATAACTTCGTGACTTTTTAAATAACTAGGCATAATATAAAATAATAAATATCTAACTATTTATATAATTGGCACCCTGTAGGAGAATCGAACTCCTGTTACAAGGATGAAAACCTTGTGTCCTAACCACTAGACGAACAGGGCGTGGTTAAAAATTAAACTCCTTAAATTTTTCTGACCGACCTCTATCAAATACAGGAACATCATCATTAACCTTTTCTGCAGCGTCAATCAACTCTTCCTGTGCTTCTTGTTCACAATCGTATAGTTTCATACGACTTCTATCAATACCAATTACAAATCGTTTGAAGATAGTTGGGTCATTATAACGATTCTTCAACTGTTTGACTACCAACTGGTCTAGTTCTTCCAATTCATCAGATGTGATCAGTGCAAACATAAAGTCTGCCGTTGCAGGAAGTCCAAACGACTCTGAAGTGTCTGTAAGATCAATGTCTGTTGACCCATAACCACTTCGTGTAGTCTGTGTTGCACTGACCATAGGAACATCCATTTCAACTGCAAGACCTCTAAGTTCTTCTGCAATACTCTTTACAAGTGTGTAAGAGTTTGCACCTGCACCTGGCCTGATTCTATGTGATGAACATATATTTAAATAGTCAATGAAGATGATATCAGGTCTGAAATCCTTTTTGATCTTCAACTCTTGGATTAGATGTCTAAAGTGTCCAACATGTGCTTGTGCAGTAGGATACTCTTTAATGATCAATCTACCCTTAGTCTTATCTTTAAGTTTCTCAATCTTCTTGTCGAACATCTTTTTGTTCATTTCAGGAAGGTCTTTCATTGGAACATTCATGATGTTTGCATCAATCCTTTCTGCAATCCTTTCCTCTGACATCTCAAGTGTAATGTATAATACATTCTTGTTCATCATTAGAGCTGATGCTGCCATGTGACACATGAACAATGACTTACCAACACCCGTTCCTGCAAGACATATATTTAAAGTCTTGTTAGGTAGACCACCCTTAGTGATCTTGTTAAAGTATTCTAAATCAAATGGAAGCTTCTCTTCTTCTGTATGATAAAACTCAAATCGTCTTTCTGCATCTTCTAACTGATCATGACCTATGTGAGTATCAAAAGAAACGGAAAGTGCATCCTTTAATAAGTCGGGTATTTCTCCAGTAGATCGTTGGGACTTCTTATCAAGAACATTGATAGAGTCCATTACTGCAATATAGATTGCACGATCTTTACACCACTGTTCGGTTTCGTTGACTAACCACTCTTGTGGAGTAGGTTCAACACTCTTACCTATTACTTCAACAACCTTTTTGGTTTCCTTGAGAAGGGAATCACTGATCTTAGTGACCTTCTCAAGGTTAATGAGAAGTGCTTCAGTTGTTGGTGATTTCGAATATTTGTCGAAATAGGTTTGAATCTCTTCGAAAAGAGTCCGTTCAGAAGTTTCAGTAAAATACTCAGACTTTAGATAAGGGATACACTTCCGTGTAAACTCATCACTCTGAATCAGATTCTTCAGTATTGTTTGTTCTAGTCTCTGTTCCATACTTAAAATGTTTAGTCACCACTGTTTCTAATTTTTCCATCACCTCAGGTGTGAAATATTTTTCGGGATTGTTATTGATTGTTTTTGCAAACTCTGTCTTACCATCAGGAAGTTCTACTCGTGTAGATGCCTTCTTAAAGATACCACTTGCAAGTGCAAGGTCTAGTAGACCATAATATCTGTCAAGTCCTTTGTCGTATGTCAAACGAACATCTACAACTCTGTTCTCAACAGTAAGTCTACTCTTTGCATTCTTACAGTGAACAATATTACCAATAACTTCTGTTCCGTCTTTCTCTTTCTTTTTAGAAAGATACACAATGGATGAAGCTGCATATTTAAGTCCTGAACCACCACCCATTTCTTTTTGGGGGAACATAGAACCAATCACATCATAAGTGTGATTCGTTACAATCATCGGAACTTTTGCACGTCCAAGTTTAAGTGTTAGAACTCTGAATGCACCTTTTACTACTTGTGCTCGAGTCATATCACGAGTTTCCTTACCATCTGCTGTGTCTTCAATCTCTTTAGTAGTTGATAACATACCAAGTGAATCAAGAACAAACATCATTGGGGGACGTTTATCTTCAGGGGTTTCTAGATACTTATCAAGAATATTGATGGACTGAGTCCTAAACTCTTGAACAGTTACTACGGGAACCATCACGATTCTAGTAGAATCGATTCCTCTTTCTTCAATCATTTCTTTTGTGATTGCAGATTCAGACTCAAAGTAGATAACTGCACTTTCGGGATGGTCTTCCAAGAATTGTTTTACCATACCTAATGCAAAGAAAGTCTTACCTGTTGCAGATTCACCTGCAAGAGCCGTAATCTTGTTTGAAGGTAGTCCACCGTATAGTGAACCACTTAATAATGCATTGAAGATGAATGACCCACTATCTATAAATGTGTCTACATCCCCAGCTTGCACACCATCAGAAACAATACTTGCGTATTCGTTTCCACTGGATTTAACTAAGTCTTTAATAAATGACATATGCACTTCTCCTCATAATGTATTCTTACTTGTATACTATACTATACAAATATGTCTTTGACAAGAGGGTTTATCGATCTTTTTTTTCGGAATGTGGGTGGGGACACCCATTAGACAATGGTTCATCGTATTTGATGTGTTCTTCCATCATGACTTTGATTTGATGGATTTGTATCTCCATGAGTCCCAAGATCATGAATACTACTAGGAACCCGACAAGAAAGAGACATTCTAATAATGAAATAGTCATACTAAACCTTTTTCAACAAGTAACCTTCTGTTTTTCATGTGTTGATCTTGAACATCGTTTTTGTTTTCACCAGTGTATTCTACTGCATGGTGATCAGCAATCATTTGTGCATTAACACAAAATTTTGTTTTGTTTTCAAATACTGGATGACCTTCATTGTCAATACTATGAACCCATAGTTCACCTAGTATTCTACCGAACTTACCTTTGTCGTGAGAAATAAGAGAAACTTTGCCTGAATCAAGTAGAGATTTTAGGTGAGCTTTTGATGCTTTACCGAATTTCTTTTCTTCTAAATCTTTCGTTCTAGATTCAGGAGTATCGATGCCCATAAGACGAACTCGTTGTTTCTTAAGAACAACTGAAAATCCTAGATCGATATCAACATCTATTGTGTCACCATCAACCACTTTCGTTACTGTTACATGATATTCATACATAATGGTATATTTATAAAAAATTAAAAAAGGGGAACTTAGTTCCCCTTTACAGTTCTACATTTCTGTGGGAACTCTGAACAATAGAGCATCATTGCCTCAAGCAACATTGCTGTTGGAATGACATCCTCTACTTTTTTTCAGGTTCTTCCTGTAGTTCATCGGTCTGTCTGTCAACTTCGTCTGCAATAGTGTCAACAACACCAACTACAGTATCAGCTGCTACAGTTCCGACTGCAACTACATCGTCCTTCACTGCTGTGACAACGGTTCTAGTCCCTTTGACTGCACCGTCAACAACACCAGTTGTAAACTCTTTACCACCTTCAATTACTGCTCCAACTGAGGCACATGAAGGAAGTAATACCACAGAAAATAGTAACATATACATTACTATTTTCATAATTACTCCATATATGGATTAGTTTGTTAGACCACCAACTGTGAGTCTAACCCCTCATATATTTATGTTAGATAATATCCTGTGCTTTTCAATTTGAGGTCAATCTCATTATGTAGTTCATAGTCATAGAAATCCATAATTTCATCCATTTGGACTTGAAAAGATATGTAACATATAATAACAGAACATGCAGCTATGTGTGCAGTGAGATAAAACATTGTCACAGGGAATAGATATACAAGTGTTAATAGGTGTGCAACCAAAACACTGTAAACTCTAAACTTAAGACTTATCAGCAGGTGCCACATTCAACAACAAATCCTTAAACTCATTTGTGTGCCAATAACTATCCAATGTGATATCAACTACCAGTGCAATCAATACCATAGTTAGGATAATCCCCAAATATAAATTGACGAATGCATTAATCTTCATCCATCGTATCAAGTGTTTCATTTCTTTCTATTCCTAATAAATTCTAATTCCTTTTCCCAGTTTCTTTTGTTTGTCTCTGCTTCTCCACTTCCTCTTTGAGCCAAGATAACTCGACCCCCATCCATATCAATACGGATAGAATCGGTGGTAACCACCTCACCATGTCTTCCGATAAAAACTCCACTTAGTTCTCCTGTTGTATCTTCAGGATGAAGATTAGTTATTAGTTCTATTAGTTCTTCTTTTGTCATACGAAAAATGAATCGAGGGATGCAACGGGTTCTACATTCCATCCAATTAACCCAATCACTGCTTTCAGTGGTTCTATAAAAGTTTTGTCAAATTGTAGATCGTAATCAACAAACCTATGGAGATCAAATTCTCTAGGTAGAACACCCACAAAGGAAATGACATTCTCATTGATAGGATTTGGAGTTGATAGATAAGTGAAGTGTATTTTGTCACTGTTTTTGATCGTTTCATATCTCATACCCAAGTTCTTTTTGTTAAGAAGGTGATTGTAGAGTAGAGCTCCTCTCACATGGATAGGAGTTCCTTTGTCGTATATAGTTGTTCCGTGTTTATATTGATGAAGGTTGTTGCAACCACGAGGACATGCAACTTGTTCGGGTGGAAGATTACGAAACTCCTTTCGTGCAGTTTCTACGAACTGCCACAAGTCTTCTTCCGTTCCACTCATTACTACCTTGAATGCATCTGTAAGTTTTCTACGAACCCACTGTGGTGTAGATGACTTTGCAGTCTCTATACCCATCATCTTGAGTTTAGGTTCTTCAAAACGAACACCCTCTGAGTCATACACATTTAGAATGTATCGTTTCTTTGCAGTCCAAATACCACGATCTGCAATCACCTCACGACCCATTTCCATCTTCTGTTGGAATGCATTGGTATAGTCTGCAAGTTCGTTGAATCCATCCTTGAGACATTTCTCAATTTGCACTTCAGCTTTAGAGAGAAAGTCAATAATCTTGTCTTTCGGTGTGTCTTCAGGAAACACTTGTTGCACTAGTTTGTCCATAGTGATATAAACTGAGTCGGTATCCATTGCAACCACATAATCATGATTCTCAGTTTTGAGTGTCTTGTTTAAAAATTCATTGACTTTCTTTTCTGCCCACTGAATGACATACTGACCACTCATAGTGATTGACTCTGCAAGATCAATAGAGAAGAATGCAAAGTATTGGTTTGCTAATGCACCGTAAGCTGAGTTTAATGCAATCTTACGAACCTGTTGATTGTTGTATGCACGTTTGATAAGTGTATCAAGTTCTCGTTTTCGTTTGACATCCTTACACTTCTCTTGTTCCTTCTGATACTCAATCATCTTCTTCTTCCATTCTCGTCTCTCATCGTAGAATGTTTCCATGAGTTCAGGAAGGAATCCCTGTTTCTCTCGTGTATACATGACACCATTTGGACAAACAGTTAGATTCTTTTGTTTAATATAAGATAGGTCTTCCGTCTTGTCCAACATTTTTTGAACATTAGTGGTAAGCCTGTTGCCTCTCACCATCTTCTCAGGTGAAATATTAAACTGCATGATCAAGTGTGGATACAGTGAGTTCAAGTCAAAGGACATAATCCAATCGTGTTTACCTACCAAGGGTTCTTTTACATATGCACCAACGATTCGTGAAGTCTTGTCATTACCAGTCACCAATCTTTGAGGTGGTGTTTGGATACCTTGATCTTTTAAGAAGTTGTAGATGATGGTTTCCCAATACTTCACCATACCGAAAGTGTCGTTATAATTACACTTTGCATTGTATGACATTGCTTGAATCAAATCAATCAACCCTAGTTTTTCTTCTAGTTGTTCAACCAACACTGCATCCTTGAGATTATATTCAAGGAACTTTGCATAGTCCTGTTTGTAGAGTGTGTGCAGTGAACCATACTCTGAATAGTCCAACTTACCTGTTCCAAGTTCTACATTTGCAATGTGATCTAGTTTGTAAGATTCTTGATTTACAAAGGTGTGTTTCTTGTAGAGTTCTAGATAGTCAACAATGTTAACACCGTAGATAGTGTAAGCTTGGTTCTTTTGTCCAAACCCACTACCAAACTCTCTTATGTCTGACATACCCCATGGTGAAAGTTTCTTGTGTTCTCCCTCACCGAAAAGTCTATCGATACGATTGCAAATATATGTGATATCAAAGGTATCAACATTCCAACCTGTGATAATATCAAACTGTTCCTTTCTCCAATACTTTATAAATTCAGTAAGAAGGAATGCTTCATTCTTGCAATTGTAGTAGACTACATCTGTTCTACCATGTTCCCATGGGCCGATACCAAATACATGTGCATCCTTGCCAAAAGGTTTGATGGTGATTGCATTGATTCTTTCGTTTGCAATTGTAGGTTCAGGAAACCCATCTTCACACTCACACTCAATATCAAGTGTTGCAGTTCGAATCAGATTAGTGTTGTAGTTGATGTCACCTTGAAATTTATCAGAGATGTAGGTGTAGACATATCTGTCATAACCATGGATTTCAAATCCCTCAACACCTGAATACTTCTCTCTGAACTTTCTTGCACCACCCATTGAATCAAGTTCAACCACCTCAAGTGGATAACCATCCAATGAACGATAGGGTGTGTCACCTTTCTTAGAACGGACAAAATGTTTGGGACGATAAGATACCGACAACTTCTGTTTCTTGTTGCCTTGGTATCCTGTTACGAGTATTTTGTCACGTGTGCGACAGACGTTTGTGTAGAAATCCATACTGTAATGATACTACAGTATTAGGATTCTGTCAATGTGGTTTGGGGACTTCCGAAGTGTTTAATTAGAACATCTTTCATGTCTTCGTAGTGAGCAATGTTCTCTAATTCTTTTTCGATTGTTTCTAAATGATCAGGGTGTTCTGCAACCCCTACTGGATTTTTGAGATGAATCTCAACATTCATCTTGTGTTTTACGATGTGTGCATCTGCATGTGCAATTAAAGCTTTCACTATATCTTCTTTCATTATTATCCTCTAGCAGCTATTCGTGCTGCAAATTCTTCAGGCAACTCTCCATCACCCATGTCTGTTCCCTCAGTATTAGGAATTTCCCAACCATTTGTTGTCATCAAACTTCTAAGCTGGGATTTTAAAGGGGTAAGGTCATCATGAGAAATAGAAAGCATTGATTCATAAACATCTACGACTGTTTCTTCTGAACCATCTTCTATTGCAAGTTGCATTGCTCTATTAAAATTATAAATTTGTGTATCTGTAAGTGTGGTTTCCTTAACCACTACATCCTCTACTTCACTTGACAATGGTGCATTTATTGAACTCATTATCTACCTCTCTGATTATTTCCTGTTGAAACTTTATAGTTTGTTTCTAACTGTGGTTTAACTTCAAATACATTCATAACTTGATCTCTCTTAAATATGAAATTGTATTCCTTTGCAAAGGGAACATAGTCTGCAAGATTAACTTCCATTTTTCCGTCTGCAACAGATACGATGCATTGTTTAACATCGACTAATTGGTGATCTCCGTTCCATAACTTTTTATGAAACCCCATGACAACCTCACCAGTTGTCAATCTTAAACATTTAATATTAGACATTTTCTAATCTCGACATGAGTCTCTCTGCACGATTAGTAACTTGTCGATACCATTTACTATCACGTCCTTCGACTGCAGCCTTTTTCCAGTCTCCTTCTTCTAATGCTGTTCTGAAATTTTTGAACCCACCTAAACGAGTTCTTCCCATGTTGAACATCATATTAACCAAGACCTGTTGGACTTCATCAGGCCAACTTGTAAACCCTTCTCCGTATAGTGCAACACATTCAGATATTGCAGTGTCGAGGTCTTTCTCAAAACAAACTCTGACTCTTTCTTCATCTACTGGAGTTCCAACTGGTTTTCCAAATTCCTCATCACTTTCAAGAATGAGGTGGCCAACACCAAATGTTGGTAATCCTAAATGATCGAGGTAGACTTCGTTGACTACTCCTTCATCTATTTTTAACTGTTCGAATACTGCTTCTCTGTTCATAGTTGTCCTATATTTATGGTTACCAAGGGAAATACATGTTTTTATCTTTTGGATGATATCTAGAAAATGATAATCTTTCATCTAAGTCATCCCTATCTGATGCAACTAGTGCGAATCCAAGACTATCAGGTATCATGTCCATTACTGGTTTCATGGTCTTACCTGAGTCATAGAAGTCATCAATAACTAAAGTTTTCCCTTTTGTTATAATATTATGAATCCAATAAGGTTCCTTATCGGATTCTGCCCTTGTTTGAAACCCAATAATACTTAAAGGTATCTTTCCATATGTAGATGCAATGACAGCTGGTATTAAACCACCTCTGTATATTCCTACAATGTTAGAGAACATGTGTTCTCTGATAACCTTTTTAAGTAGAGGTTCATCTTCTTTCAAATGACGGTATTGATAATATGCAATACCATCACTTCCTAAACTAATCGGTGGGTTCGGTGTCATTCTTTTCCTTCTTCATCTGATCTTGCATAATTTCGATCAGAATATCACCCATTAATTTATTAAGTTCGTTATTATTTAGTAGATTTTCTAACTCTTCTCCTGACTTAGGTAACCGTCTGATGGTTCTTTGAAAATTTATATGAGGTTTACCTTCTTCAAACTGAACCTTACCATACTGATAAACGAGACCTTCCCATTCACCACTGATAATTTCTATAGCTGCATCCTGTTCAAAAGGATTCTCTACTATTCTATAGACCTCTTTAAATAACATTTTAGTTAAAGAACCCATCTAAACTACCTGCAAAGGTTTCCTCTAATTTGTTTTGAGTTCCTTGTCGTGGTAACCAATCATTTTGAAACTGTTTATAATCCTTAATGTGTGCAAGACCTGTATTGTCAATACTTGATGGATTATTGACCATATCATTTACACGAGTCATAAAGTTCTCTACCACTTGCATTTGCCAAAAGAATGGTAGGAGTTTTGCACCATCTTCACCTTTATCTGAATTAAACAATCTATCCTTTCCTTCATTTGCAATAGACCATTTAGTGCATTCTTGTATTAGAAAATCAAAATTAGGAATATTAAATTGTTTAAAGTAGAACTGATTTAGTTCATATATTTCTGAGAATACAGGAACTAACTGATTTCTGTAAATATCTTCATATCCTTTCAATGTTCTTGCAGGACTCTCCAACTCAGTGTTGACCCACATAGTGTCTCTGTATCTTGAAAAGAACCATGAGTTAGCTTGAGTAGATGAATCATAAGAAACATTTTCAACAAAGTCAAAGTATTCAGGTGAAACAAAAAATGGAGATAACATTTCATGTGACCCAACACCTAATAAGTGTATGTTCTTTTTAAGTTCTAATGGAATCTGAAACTCTTTTACAGAGTAAATCATTTCTGCACGATTAACAAATCCAATACCTGAACATGCAGATGAAAGACTAATACCTAAACAAGACTTTAACTCTTCATCAGTTAATCCATTTACAATAGTTTCAATATATTCTCTGTATGAATCTAAATCCTGTCCTTGCACAATAAGGGATATCTTTGCATTAGATTCCATTTCAGTAAACACTTCAATCTGTCTCTTACAATTCTCAAGTGTTGATTGTGCCTTTTCTTTAATTAGTTCTCTTGCAAATCTTCGTCCAACTGTAGAAGTCTTCATAGACCATCCACTGTTAGACCCATCAAATTCTGTAGGGATGTCATCAAAGATCATTGCAACATCGGAATATTGAGCTTGATGTCTGTAGATTCCATCTTTAATTTCAGTTGTGAGACCCTTCTTAGTTCTAGATAACTGAAGACCCCCTGAGTCTGCAAAGTGTTGGTGCCATGAAGGCATCAACTCACGAATACATTCTCCATGTTTAGGTTCACAATGTGAGTTAAACAACATTGAAATATTTTGATTAGGGTATTTGTTATCCATATCTTTAATCTTGTTATTAAAGACTGTTGTATATGGTAAAAGAACAGGTTTCTTGTAATACAAGTCTCCCGTTCCCATGGTCATACCTGAGATCACATATTCGAAATTCATCGTCTAAAATATTTCCATAAACCATATACACTTAATACAAACCAAAACACTTCAATAACCATACTAGCTGGGTTCATTTTGTAGACGAGACTAACGGTTACTAAGATTGCAACCATCATATTATTGAAACTATACCAAAACCCTTTTGGGTCTATTCGTTCAAACTGTAGAAGTGCATAGGTTGATATCAACAGTGCAACTCCTACAAAACCAATAATATCGGGTATAGCTATCATTTTACTATCTGCATGAACTCTGCACGAGTCTTATCATCATCAAAGAATGCACCACCCAATCTACTTGTCACCATAGATGAGTTCACATCCTCTACTCCTCTTGCCTTCACACAGAAATGATCACACTCCATGTATACTGCAACTTGTTCTGTTTTTAAAATAAACTGTAGAGCTCTGTAGATTTGTTCTGTTAGTCTTTCCTGCACTTGAGGTCTTCGTGCAAAGAAGTCTACCACTCTGTTTAGTTTTGAAAGACCCACAACATTACCTGTAGGAATGTATGCAACATGACATTTACCATAGATAGTTTGAAAGTGATGTTCACATACTGACTTTACAATGATGTTCTTTTGAACTACCATTGAGTCAAATGAAAACTTATTGGTGAAGGTTGTGCATTTTGGAAACTTATCATAATTCATACCTATGAAAAGTTCATCTAAGAACATTGATGCAACACGATGTGGGGAATCCTGCATTGAATCATCATGCATATCACACCCAATCTTTTCCATAATTACCTTAAAGTGTTCGGCAACAACATCAACGTTGTGGTCTCTCCCACCATTCATAGGAGTTTCTACACCTAATTCAGTTAGATGATTCTTAACCCTTTGACCTAGACTACTGTCATATTTCATATTTTCCATTCTCCATTTTCACTCATTACCATAGCTTTGAGTATGTCACTATCTTCTTTACCACGATAACTACCATTATACACTCCATCCTTGATACTGTCAAGCCAGTTTGCTTCCCAAGGTGGATTGTCCCAATAGTTATCGATATCCAATTTGTTATTGGTCATTGCAACCCACTTTCTAAAACAAGCCTTGCACTGACCACAATGTTTCTCTCTGCCTTCATAACAAGAATATGATTTCCACAACAAATTGATGTCCCCATCATTATTAATGTATTCTCTAACCAATTCTGTTTTTGTCTTGTCTTTAAAGGGTGAACTAATACTAAATTTTCTTTCTTCTGTCCAATGTTGTTCTTGCCACATATGATTAAGAAGGTCTTCCATTCTTAAATAAAACTTTTCATCTTTATCAAATGATCTGTCTCCACTCACACTTCCTAACCAAATAGTTTCTCCGTAGTGTGATGCAAGTAAAATCAAGTGTGCATTTCTGTTTGGAACTATTGCATCGTCTCTTTCATATCTACCTAAGTTAATAACATCATCTAAGTAGATCATCCTGTTGTCTTGTTCAAATGATCTGCGTTCTCTTTTATCGTATGCAGAATTCATACTAATGTTTAAAAGAATATCGGGTTTAAGAAGGTGATCAATTATTAAAGAATCCATACCACCACTGTATAATAACACAGTCTTATTCCGTGGTTGTTCTTTTTGATTTGTGATCATTACACTCATGTTCCGATCTTATTACCCCATATGTAACAATGAACTCTTGCGGATACATTGTATCCTCTATTCATTGTTTGTTCTGCAATCAAAGCTGCATTATCTTTTTGTGTTTCTTCTAATGCACCTACAGGCATAATCCATATTGGATAATTAACTCCAACACTTCTAAAGTCTTTAATTGCATTTTCAATTTCATCCCAAGAATCATCACTACCATTGCAAACAAATTTTAACTGACCATGTTCAGATAAATTATGATATGTTGCAACAACATCAGGTTTTATTGCATTCTGTTCTCCACTAGTTCCAAAGATTTTTGGACTAATCGAAAAGAATAATTCTTTCTCATATGAAGAAAAGTAATCTTGAAATTCTTGTTTTAGCTTTTGTGTTCCGTTAGTTTCAATAGTAATGTTATAGGGTCTCATCAACTCCATTATCTTGACAATGTTTTTTTGTGCAGCTGGTAGTAGTGGTTCTCCACCAGTAAATGCAATATGATAATTGTTAGATGTAATTAGAGATTGAAGTTCCTCTGCAACTTCTACAGGGGTTTTGTTTTTTTGTAAATGTTTGAACTTCTTTGACCATGAATAGGATGAATCACAACCATATTTAAAAACTGGTAGTTTTTCAATCTCTGTGATATCTTTGATATCTATTGTTTGAAAGGGAAGTTCGTATGTAGATGGGTCTTTTGGATTCTTTTGACCAAATCCATTGCATTCTAGGTTGCAACCAAAGAATCTTAACCATACGGTTGGGACTCCAGTGTAGTGTCCCTCACCTTGGATACTTCTAAAAATTTCCGAATACAGCACTGTTTGCTCCATGTTCAAAACATTCTACACTTACAACTTTGACTCTAAAGTTCTGATACTCTTTGACACAAAATTCGTAGACATGTTTTGCAAACATTTCACAACCAGTATGGGGTAGTGTTACAAGATTAAGAATACCACACTCATCTAAAGATTTGAATTTCTCAAGGTGTGGGTCATCTTCTGCGACTACAGTCGTGTGATCAAAAGTATCTTCAAGGAACTTCTTGAGAGAACCTAGGTCACCGAAATCGATGACCCAGTTTCTTGCATCAAGTGTTTCAGCTTGAAACGTTATTTTGAATCCTAGACTATATCCGTGAATTAAACGACAATGACTTTCTGCTTTCCACTGTCTAAATGCAGTGGACAGACCTCTGTCATTACCATATGTTTTTATCACTTGATACATAGTATTCATTATACAGTATTTAGCACGCGAATACTAGAGGTTTTTTAAAACATTTTCAGGTGATGAAACTTCGTAAGGGTCGTTTTCAATGTTATCACCAAATCCTTCCTCTACAAATACCTTTTCAATCACATTGTCGTTAACAACGATTGCATATCTCCATGATCGGATTCCAAAACCAAGATTTGATTTCTCAACACTTGCACCCATTAGATGTGTGAACTCTCCGTTACCATCAGGTAGTGGACGAACATTTTGGATTCCTTGACCATCAAACCATGCATTCATAGTAAACGAGTCATTTACAGATAAACAGTAAATCTCCTGAATACCTTTCTCTTGGAACTTTGAAAAATTAGATTCAAAGCCAGGTAACTGAAAAGAAGAACAGGTTGGTGTAAATGCGCCAGGTAGTGCAAAGATGATAATTTTCTTTCCTGCAAACTGTTCCTGTGTGTTCAGATTAACCCATTCACCAGCTACACGAGTTGGCATGACAACATTAGGTAGTCGATCTCCTATTTGTGGATTAAACATAATATACTCCATCATATAATAAATGTAACTCTACTATATCACAAGTAGAGTCACATCGTCAATAGGGTTTTAAGAAATTTTGATAGAAACAGGTTTCTTTTCTTCAGGAATCACTCTCTTAAGAGTAATCACTAGAATACCATCCTCAAGTGTTGCACCCTCTACAACAATTTCTTCTGCAAGGGTGAACGATCTTTTGAAGGCTCTAGATGCAAGTCCTTTATGAACGAACTCTGTCTCAGTCTTGTCTTCAACTTTACCCTCAATAGTCAATATCTCTTTCTCTTTAGTGATTGAGACATTCTCTTTCTTGAACCCTGCAATTGCCATTTCTACACGATAGATTTCATCGTCTACTTTAACAATGTTATAGGGTGGGTAGTTTACAGAAGGAACTTGAGAAGCTCTTTCTAGTAGGGATAAGGTTCTGTCGAACCCGATTGCGAAGGGAAATGATTTCCCATAGATATCATCAAAGATAGTCATTTTTTTCTCCTTTATTAAGCAAGTTATAATGTAGGCCTCAACATGAGCACCTACTATTATTATATAGTATCAAATACTAATTTTTCAAGAGGTTTTTTAATTTTTTTTACAATTTGGATTGTTTTTTACATTTTCTAACACTAGAAGATTGTTTGTAATTACACCCTTCATCATTGTGTTAGCAGGTCTCCATATCCAATCAGGATAACCTGCATTTTGAACAGCTGGAATCCAACTTAACCATAATGCTTTGTGTTCTAATAGGTCTCTTGTAGTTGGTCTTCTAGGTAGTAGAGGATTTGTTTCATAAACACAACTGTAGTTCATACCCTCAATAGTCGTAAGAATATCTAAAAGTTGCAGAACCCAAAAAAGAGTTTGTTCATTGAAGATTTCAGGTTCTTTATATGGTAAAGACTGTAATCTCTTCTGACTTTCCTTTAACTTTGATTTTATCGACTCGTCTAAATGAGATGTCTGAACATGCAAGATAAGTTCTTTCCGATAACAACACGTCCACCCCATCGTAATTGCGAGTCTGTCCTTCGAGTCTAGATGCAAGGTTGACGGCATCTCCAATGACGGAATAGTCAAATCTAAGTTCTGACCCCATGTTTCCGACAATGCATTCACCTGTGTTGATACCAATACCAACACGAATAGGGGGAAGACCTTGTTCAGAGAATTCTTGATTAAGTATTTCAGATGCTTGAACAATTTCTTTTGCAGCCTCTACTGCTTTTTGAGCATGATCTTCACAGTCTAAAGGGGCATTCCAAAACGCCATGATGCAATCTCCCATATATTTGTCTATGGTTCCACCCCGACTGAGAATGATCTTAGTCATTGTGTCTAAGTATTTATTGATTAATTCAACTAACCCCTCAGGGTCATCATTATTCTTGTAGTGTTCTGAGATTGGTGTAAACCCACAAATATCCATAAACATAAAGGTTAGTTCTTTTCTGTCTCCACCAAGTTTCAATAACTCAGGATTCTTTGCAAGTTGGTCAACCATATCAGGAGATAAATACTTTTGGAACTGCTTCCTAATTTGTTCCTTGAGTTGATACGTTACATAGTATTTGTTGAAGGATGCATGTCCAAACACTACTAAGGAGGCAATCGATGAGTAGAAAGTATCGAAGAGAAAGAGATACGAAGAGAAACTCATATAACCTAAACCCACCTGAAGTCCAACAATACTTAGACTCACTATCCCCGCAACAGCTGTGGGAAGTGTGTAAACCACTACCAACACTATTAAAAGACAAACCAATAGAAGAGCAAGAGATGCTAATTCAAGATAGTAGGATTGTTGTATTTGAACTCCTTTCAAGACGGTATGGAGTAATGAGGCTTGAACTTCGTGGGGATACTTTACTCCCATTGGAGTTGAAACTGGATTATTCAAACCCTCAGCTGTCAACCCCCAAATCAGAATCTTATCTTTCAGATCACTGGTTGTAAGGTCAGCTGCTGAGATTGAATCAAATTCAGTCCAATATGAAATCATAACATCTCCTGTTGGAGTTGTAGTGATCGGTTGTTCTCTTCCCATTCTGACCCACTCAACTCCGACACCTTCTGTTACTCTCAGTTGGTAAGAGGGTTGATCAAAATATGCACGAAGTGTTTCAAGTGTAATGGACGGATATACTTGTTCGTTTGCATAAACTAAAAGTGGTGCAGAACGAACCGTTCCATCAAAGTTAGGTGTTCCTGTGACAGGTGGTGTTGAGACTGTAACACCGACACCGTATGTGTTATCTTGTAACACTTGAATAGGTGCAGTGATACCTGTGAAGTTCCAAATGTAATCTTGAGGTCTACCACCCCCTACAATTGCAGTTCCCACATAAGGTGCAGAACCCTTTGTAGTTTGTGATGTTGGTGCAGATGCAATAACACTTAATCGATTTACTAACCCTTCTGCAAGTGCAACATCTCCCCCAAATCTATCGGGTTCACTAAACACAATGTTTACTACATGTGTGTTAGTGTAGTGTGAATCTAAGAGTAGGTCTCTGTAGATATCTCTTGGCCATGGATACTGACCGTATTTCTCTATTGCCTTTTCGTCTATATTGACTAAGACAATATTATCTGATTTTTCTGTTTCGTGTGTTGAGTGAAGATAGTCAAACCAACTCCACTCTATATTTTCAACAAGATAGGGTGACCAAACTTTGAGACCAAAGAGTAGTGCAATAGTTACAAGAACAGTCTTCCAACTATACACGTTTAGCATTTTATTCTTTTCACTATAGGGACTACTATAATATCTAAATTTGTATCTATGTATTTACCACCACCTTGATATTGTTTCTCAGGTATGAGATTATCATTTTTAACATGTGTATATGAAATCTCATAATCTTCTGAGAGTTTTAGTTGTGTAAACTCCCAATCTTGATACCACATTGAGAACACACCACCAACTTTTAAACAGTTATCTAATAACTCAGGTATATGAGAAACTCTTTCTTCTCTCCAAGTATCTAAGTATATTCCGTCAAACTTGCCTATATTTAGATTGTCTTGCCATCTTCCATAAACACAATTGCATTTATCTTCCCAACCATTTTCTTTCATGTAGTTAATTACATCTTCATGTGATTCAATGATGGTGTGAGAATTTGGATTTGTTTCTTGTATATAAGTATCAACAATACCCATACCAAAACCTATGTTTAAGATATCACCACCATTTACTGTTATGACCTCTGATGCTTTCTTCATAACAGGTTTCTCCCAATCCATCATAACTGTTCTACCATCTTCGTCTATTAAAGATGACTCAGTATAATATAACTTGAAAGATTTTTGACTATAAAACGGATTCTCGTAACTCCAACATGGCATGAGTTATTGTCCTTGTGTAACTGTAACTGAACAACCACCAACTGTAGCACAGTTTTGTGAGAGTGAGTAAGATTGTGATGTTGAACCCTGTTGTAGTAGATTCAAGGTGGTAGGGTCGGTTCCACTTAGACTTACTGATGCAGTGTGTCCAGTTCCTTTTTGAATTAGTTGAATGTCATTGTAGTCATTGTATGTGGTAAGACTAATCGTTTTATCACCATTACCTCTTTGCTCAACATAGACATCATTGTAACTACTAAAGATCATTTGATTATATGTGTGAGCTCCTGAACCTGAGTTTGCCTGCCAACCTACAATATTGTTATAGTTTCCGTGTATATCAAAATTAGCATAGTGACCACCACTTTCATTCCCATCGTAGTAAAATGTGGTGTCAGCTGCATCATCCAACTTACCACCTTGTCCCCATCGAATAGTGTTGTTGGTTCCATCTAAGTGCCATAGGTCTATGGTGTTTTGATATGTTCCATCATTGTGTTGATAAAAATACAATGATATATCTGCACCATTGACATATGAGTATGCATCATACATTTTAATTTTGTTTTTAACACCGATTTGGTCAACAGTAAGTTCGAAGTTATCCCCACCAGTTTGATCGATGGTAATTTCGTTGTCTGCAAATGCAAGCGAACAATATGAGAGTAGAATAATAAATCCTACACATAGAAGTGAAGTATCTCTTTTTAACTTAAAATCCATGTCCATATTAGTGTAAACACTATGCCCTCAAAAAATGCAATCCACCACATTGCATACCAATCTAGTTTGAACATATTTGCAAAAGACCAACATCGTCTTTCATGCCAATCAAAAAATTTTGTAAGCCATGCAGTTATATCTAAAAATATTTTCATATGTTATCCTTTATTTATTAGTTGAATTGAGTGATGAAGATTATTGAATCATCCCCACCATTTAGTTTAATGTCTCCGACATAACCTTCGACATTTGTTGTGATTTTCACATTAGCTGATTGTTGTAATTTTATTCGTATCTTTCCGTTTATTTCTCTATAGAATACTATGTATTGATCTTCTAAAAAGATATTGTATTGTGAGTCTGAGTTGAATCCTATAGATGCATTTACTAATGCAACCTGACCTGACTGACCTTCTTGTTGATCTCGTAGACTTTCTTTAGTTCTTTCTAATTCTTCTACGACATCCAAAAGGTCTACTAAAAAATCGACATTTAAAAAATCAATATCTAATTCAGAGTATTCTAAATTTTCTGAAGTGTCAGCCAGGGCATCTCCTTCTAACTCATTAAACTCTAAAAAGTCCACATCCAGTATTCCTGAATCCTGTTCGAGATCACCCCTAGCCTGTTCTTCTATAGCCTGACGAACTTCAGTTGGTGGATTCACAATAAACATGTTATCAATCATTGATAATGTTACATTTTGAATTACCACTGGAGAAGTTGGTGGGTTCTCTAGTGTTGCAACCATTGTAGCTTGATAGGCTTCAGTTAGTGTAACTGTTCCTGAATCATTTGTTACATCAATTTCACCTGAGGGTGTCACTCCGTCCTCATCGGGTAAAAGAACAATCAATGATCGTCCTAATTCATCTATTGTGGTGGTGAAATTAGTTCCACGAATAGTGATCTGTGCAGTTGGTGTTTGCACATTAATATTTGCCTTACGTATCTTTGCACCCTGACCTGATGCAAATCTAGCTGTTCCTCTAACCATCTGTATAGACATTCTTGATAAAGATGGGTCAGGGTCATAGTATGCCTCGTCAATATATGCATAAGTGTTTTCAGTGAGTGCAAGTTCTTCATCATCCAAAAAACGAATTAACATACGTCCATTACCCGTCTTAGCTTCATCATAAAGAGCCACATCTGTTCCAGTGTTACTCTCTATGGTTTCACCACTACGTAGTAATGCACCTATTCCCGTAAACTCTTCTACTTCTCCAATGGGGTCGTTTGCAAAACACCCAAAGGAGAAGAGAACACTAACTATCGTTAGCTGAGTCTTTTTGATTGATCTGTATAACTGCATTGTCTGAAGTTATGTCGAGTGTAATAATACCCTTACATGATGAAACACCTGTAGGACATGTTCCTGATAATTGATTGATATCAACATCAGCACTGTCTCCACTAAGAGTAAAGTTAATCTCTTGATATGCTCCATCCTTTTGTAGAGTGTTAATATTATTACTACTTCCTGTAATATCGAAATTCCATATTACATCGTCTGTCTCAACATCCACATCAAAAGTATTTGAACTACCCAATAAGGTAATGTCAAAATCCAATCTCTCTGCACTAAAGAACGTTCCTTGATCAAAATCAAAGATATTGGAATCTCCTGTAAAATCTAAATCAATTGTAGAAGAATCAGATGAACCTGTGTCTCCTATCAACCAATCAAAACTATTACTGTCCCCAGTGAACAACAAATTATATGTTGAACTATCTGCTGTAACTGTTCCGAATAATAAGTTCTCGTTACCTATTTGATCGATATTAAATGATAAACTACTACCTGTTATAGGTGAAGCAGATGAACCACTTGAAAAATCGTTCAAACCAATTTTGTTACCATAACCTAGTTGATCAATATAAAGTGAAAGTGTATCACCACTTTGTGTTATATTAACTTCATTATCATCAGTCGCCTGTGCCGAGAGAGTTGTGCTTAATATAAAAAATAATGTAGTAAATAAAACATAAATTTTATTCATTTTTCTCTCCGTTTTGTTCGATACTCTCTATGTTCCAATAACCCCTTACTGAACCTTGGAGTATCAGTTCGTATACTGCAGCTTCAATAGCTGCTCTAGTTGCGTATGTCACTGACTCATTATTACCCACACCGTCTTCGTATTCAATTAATTGTGTTCCCTGTTCGTAGAACCTAAATACGTCACCACTTCCACCATATGATAATATAGTTTTAGTGGTTTGGACATTTAATAAAACCTCACCAGTTAATACAGATACAGCTCTCACTGATACTGTAACTGCATCCTTACGATACATTCTACTAAGACCTATACCAAATGTCCGAGCTCCTCGTCCACCTGATTGTAGGTTTGTATCATAACCAATTATACCCCCCTCAATTATCATACCTGCGAATAATAAGGGTTGTAATCCTTGTGGGTCTTGTCCTGTTGCATCTGCAATCTCTTGACGACCCGACCTAATTATTTGTCTTTCTCTAACAAGGTTATCAATACCTTGTCTCTCAACAACTCTAAACCATTTTCCGTTTCCAGCTGTCTTAAGTGCATCTATCAATAACTCTGTTGCACCTTGTGTAACAGCTGTAGAGAACGATGCAATATTGTCCATTGCTTTTCTTTGTCCTGTCTTATCTGTAAATCCATAAACTGCAACGACAGGCATTGTTGTAGCTGGTGGTAGTTCCATCAGTTTTAATACTGAAGGAAGTTCTACTGCAAATGCTTCATCTACACAAATAAAAGGTATTGCCCTTTCAAATGTTCTTCCCATTGCAAGTGCATAGTTATATAAATCATGATTATATTCTGGCCCCCAAGTTGCAGGATTGCACTCCTGAGGTTCGTTTGAAAAACGAGGAATGGATGCACACGATGTTAATAGAACTGCTAGAATACTAACCGTCAGGATTCGTGCCATAATCACTCCCGAAGTATCCAGTTCCTACAGGTATTTCTATTACCGTGGTAGAACCTTCTGAATCTACAATTGTCATTTTTATGTATTCATTACCATCTTCGTTTGTGATCACTTCATATGTAATTGTTGAACCTTCTAAAACAAATGAACCAAATCTAACTGGATTGTCATTTTGGAACATTGATTCAACTAATTGTTTTGCCATCTGTGCATATATTCTACTTTCTAAGTTTCGAATAAATTTTGCAAGTGTGGTATTTTCTGCTTCTCGTTCTGCAGCTTTTCTTGCTGCCTCAAGTGCATCTTCAATTTGTTTCTTACGAGAGAATTCTTGATTCTCAATCGTCAGATAATGAGAACCCGTTCCTACACCACTAAAGGATGGATTCTTAAATTGATGAACTATTTCGGTTGCATATGTTCCTATTGGAAACATCAATAGAAAAAACACTACTGTTATTTTCATTTTTTCTTTTCTCCTTCCGACTTCAATTTATCCCTATTCTTATACTCTAACACTACGTTTACTTTTTGTTGAAGTCGTATTAAATCTTGATCTAACATTCTAACTTGATCTATAACACGAATTAGTGTGAAGTGCATTTTTTCAATATGTGGGTCTATTTCATCGTTGATGAAGTTCCACAGAAAATAGATAAAATACCCCAGTCCTACTAACATGACAACGGGAAAACCATACTCTCCTATAAGACTTGCTATATCGTTGTCCATGTATTCCTTAATCTCTTCTAACGTCTAGCTTTCCATCCTCTATGAAATTCTCTGCACGTGCTATTCGATCAATATCGGGTTTTAATTCAAGTGCTGATGAAACTAACAAATCTATTTTCACCAACTCGTTGGACATTGTTCTTGCTCTATTTTCTAGTCCCTCGCAAAAAATAGTGAGAGTTTTTATGCTATCTACTATCCCCTGTAAGATTTGTTTCAACACTAGAAAGATGAAGTAACTCATGACTATTGCCATAGCAATAGGAGTTCCAACTTCTTTAATAAATGAGAATATATCCATACTTCTATTTATAGTATTGACCTTTCCTTTAGGCAAAAAAAAGGGGTCGTGCTGACCCCTTTAAGTGAACTAGATTACAGTAAGATTTACTTCATCTGATTTCTAATTTCTGTAATAACAGATGCCTTAGAACCTGATTTTTTCACCTTAAGATTTTCTCTTTCAGCTAAATCAATCAGTTGATTTTTTGTCAACTTCTTGAGTTCTGCAGCTGAAGGAACATTCTTAACTGATGCAGATTCTACTGGCTTTGATGCAGATGTTTTCACTGATACTTGTTTCCCCTTGTCTTTAAACATGAAGAATGCAAGTAGAGCAACAACTACTACAATAAAGATAATTGCGCCGTTATCCATAATATGCCTCCTACTAGTAGATAGTTAGTTATTTATCCAATAATGGATTTTTGTCTTTTGCCTTACCAACAGCAAGAGCTAAGACTTCCAAATACTTGTAGACCTTTGCCCACAACTTGTCATCGACAGGTGTAGGTGTAAGAGCTACAATAACAGAACATATTGAGATTACCACAGGGACAATCATCAATAAGTTCCATATTCCCATAACAAAGTCTATGATTCCTTGAAACATATTAGCCTCCTAGACTTTTTACGTAGTTATATTTATATCAATTCGTAGACCCAATGGAATACTTAGTTGTAAGTTTCCACTGACTCTTCTCTTTGAATGGTATAATCTTAATTTGTGATAAAGGTGTAATAGGTTCTACAATTTTAGATTTGTCTACTACACTTACTAATTTCCATTGTTCTAATAGGTTGATGATGGTGTTTCTTCTACCAATATCACTTTCGTCAATATTACTAGGTTTACCATCTAATTTGAATAATTCTTTGAAATGCACAATGTAATATTTCCCACGTTTATGTAAGATATGACATGATTGAAACAATTCCTGATCTTTACGAGAAGCTACACCGATTCTAGATAAGGTTTCTCTTATCTTAAGAAAGTCGTCTCTTTCAGGAAATGTGACCTCGACTAGGTCTTGTATTTGTTGTTCTATGTTATCCATTATTCTTTCCACCAATGTTCATTCTTTGCTTCAACTCACGAAGATTTTTATCGGTTAGCAGCTGCATGTAGTCCATTGCTTCTCTAGTTGATACCTGATAATAATCTTTTATTACATCGAGTTTTTTACTAATGTAGGGTTTTTCCCACTTAGAAAACCTTTGTCGTTTTCTTAAAGTATTTAGAAAAAATGAGTATTGAAGACGGTTGTCTAGACTGTGTCTACAATTCATTTCATTAGCAAAGAATACCGCATCTTGGTGGTAAGATAATGCTTTGTTTACTAGGAATGGTGCATATGACTTTTCCTCGACTTCATCAAACATGATGTCTTTTTTTGTATGTGACACTGACTTGACAAAGTCAAAAGGATTAGTCTTGTTCATAACTATCTCAATAGAAGTTGAGAACTGGAAGGATTAACTACTCTGAGATATTGATCAATAAGATCGTCACCTGTTTTCTTTTCAGAATTCAACCAAACAATCTTTCCGTTATCTAATTTTCGTTGAATGGAATCATCATTATAGATAGTATCACATACACCACCTTCAAGTGTGTCCATAGGACGATTGTCATACCACATAGATTGGAGTCTGTGTGCATGAATGGATTTCACCCCCTTGGCCCATGCTTCTGCTTCCAACAGAACTCTCTGTCTTTCTACTTTATCGTTATATTGTCCCATAATAGTTACCCCTTAAATTTACACTCACTCATTAACTCAGTGAGACATGCAACAAAGTTAATCTCACTGTCCATTGCAAATGCAGACTTGTGTTGGTAGTCTGCAATAATAAGAACCGAAGCAGGAATAGAAGATGGTTCAAGACTCACTTCAAGTGCATCAAACACTTTACGATATAGTGTGTTGAAGTCATTATCTGAGTTTTGTCCAACCCATTTTCTCATAGCTGACCAGTTCTTGTTCTTTAGAGTTTGAATTAAAGGTTTTAGTTTTTCTTCAGATAGTGTTGCAAGTAGACCACTATCGATCACTCCACCAACACCATATCGTTGCACTTCATTGATGCATCGTCTAAAGTCAGGGAAGAACTTGATTACAAGTTCAACCAAAACCTTTTCATCATACTTGATGTTCTCAATTTCACAGATTTCCATAATTCGTTTATGGAAGATTCCTGCAAGTTTCTGTTTGTCGGATGGTGATAGTGCAAAATCTATAACCGTTGTTCTTGAATGTAGAGGTGCAATAATTCTATTCTTGTAGTTACATGTAAAGATGAATCTACAATTAGAAGAGAACTCCTCTATAAAGTTTCGTAGTGCAGGTTGAACACTCTCTGCACTGATATAGTCTGCTTCGTCTAAGATAACAACCTTAGGGCCACCACTTAGTGACATTGTCGATGCAAAGTTTTTGATTTTGGTTCGTAGTGTGTCAATCAATCTTCCTTCATCAGAACCATTGATAACAATAAAGTCTGCACCCAATTCATTACAGAGTGCCTTTGCAACAGTAGTCTTACCAATACCAGCAGAACCACACAACATGAGATTAGGAATCTCACCTTGGTTTACAAACTCTTTAAAAGTCTTTTTGAGTCTTTCAGGAAGTATCGTATCCTCAATAGTTTGAGGGCGATACTTTTCTACGAATAAAAATTCCTGTTTCATAATAGGTGTGAACCCCCCACCGAATTCACGTGTAGTCCCCCAAAGAAGGATGATGAGAATGGACTACTCCCGTGTAAAGAGCCGAGACTGGTTTCTCTATACACAACATTAATATATAGGTCAGACATTGTATTTTGAATCAGGTTCTATTGCAATGAAGTATTCTAAATCAACATCTTTGTTTTTAAAGTGTGAGATTCCTTTTGACGAAACTAAGACTTCATAGTTTCCTTCTAGAATCTTTAAGTTCTCAATCTTAAAGTTTATTGAATACTTAACACCTGTGGTGTTCTGTCCTACAGTCCTTGAGAATGTATTAGTAGCTGCATTCTTTTTGTCTTTCACAGTAAGTGTGACTTTTGTTCCATCTGACTCTAGAACCAAATCATTTACACCCAAGACAGCTGCTGCTTTATTCAGATCACTCAGTAGTTGAGAACTGATATCTAATCCAATTTCTGCATCAGGCATAGTAATCATTTTTTCGGGTGCAGTCACCAAACCATCACTTGCATAAAAATATGCCATGGTAGTGTTATCGTCTGCAATAGTCATACTTTTATCACCAAACTGAAAATCAGGGTCTTCCATAAGAGAAGTTGCACCTAAGAATTCAGGTAGGTTGTATATACTAAAATCTTGTGGAAAGGTCTCACTGACCGTTGCCACTGCAAGTATGTTTTTCATATTAGAGATTGTCTCTAACTTGTTCCCTGATTTTACTCTAATACCTGAGTTAATCGTGGAGAAGTTTTTTAGAACAGTCTTCGTATCAGTTGATATTTTCATCACTATTTTTTATCCTCATGTTGAAGGTCATGGTTATAGAGAGCTATAAGAGCATAGTGTAAGACCTTCAACAAATCCTTACGATTATACCCATCTTTTTTACCGTATCTTTGTGCATACTTCAATATGTTGCCAATACAGAATCCTTCACCGTGTCCACTATCTAAAATGAACTCCGTTGCTTGAAACTTGTTTAAAGAATAATGTTGATCATATGTCTGATCAACATATTGGGAAAACTCTTTTAAGAGTTCTCCCTCATTGTATTTGTAGTTTATATCACTCATCTTAGACATTATAATCTGAATCACTAATTTCGTCAACAGGGTTTTCTTCATTATTAAGATCAACACCTGCATCTATCTTAGTGTAGAGGTCAAGAATTGCAGTCCTAGTGTCTTCATCAAATCTTGAGATACACATTTGAATGGACTTGAGTTTATCACCAAACATTCTGAATGCATTCACAATGTGAACCAACCTTCTAGTAGTGATGACATCATCAATTGCACCTTCGTAGTAGGTTTTTCTGATTATGTCAGCCCAGTCTACAAGTTTCTTAACAAACTCTTTATCGACTGACCCAGTCAACTCCATTTCTTTCTCAAGGATTTTAACCTCAGTTGAAAGAGGTGGATATTCTTGTTGCATAGTGATTGCAAATCTTTCCAACATTGCTTCGTTCATAATCTGAGTTCCAATAAACTTACCGTCTTCAGAACCTTGACCCTTAGTGTTTGCAGTTGCAAGGATTGTGAAACCTTCAGCAGGTGTCACCCACTCACCAGTTTTCTTGATTAGGTATCCTTTACCTTCAAGAACTGATTGCAGACACATCAACTTGTTAGAACCCAAGTCAACTTCGTCTAAGAGAAGGACTGCACCTTTTCTCATTGCTTTGACAACAGGGCCTTCTCTAAATGAAATGTTTCCATTGACTAGTGTATGACCACCCATCAAATCGTCTTCATCAGTTTCGATGGTGATGTTGACTCTGTAGAGTTCCCTCTTCAGTTTTGCACACACCTGTTCGATCATAAGTGTCTTACCATTACCTGAAAGACCTGTCACGAAAACAGGGAAGAAGATTTTAGACTTGATAATATTCTCAACATCTTTGAAGTGTCCAAAAGGAACATAGTTAGACATTTTCTCAGGAATGATTTTGACATTGTCTTCCATGAGATTGACTGATGCAGTCTGAGCTGCAACAGGCATATTAGAAACTGGTTTTGCAGGAAGTGAAAACCCTTTTGGAGTTGGTTTGACCATTGCAACTACATTACTCATAACTTGAGATAGGTTGAAAATACCATTCCCTTGATTGAAGTCATACCTTGAAGACTTAATCCAATATGGGAAATCACCCACACTTTGTAAATCTTCTTTAGTGAATTCAACCTTATTAGGATATGCAGATTGAAGTGTTTCCAAAAACTCCTTCCTATCAGGAGTGAAGTGGAATGGTTTGCCGTTCACCTGAACGGACTCAGAACGATCATAGGTTCTTTTATTAGTCATAATGTAGTCTCCGTTAAATTTCTCATCAGTTATTAGTATATAAAAAAGTAGGGGTCACTGTCAAGTGTTTTGCAAAAAATAATGAAAATAAATTGCCTTTCAAATCAATCACTTAATAGGTTGTAGTAGAATACCCATTGAATTTTCAATAGGTTTCTCCCTAGGAGTTCCATCACTCTTTAACACTAAGTGTCTTTCATACACTCCTTTACCCATGTTAGTCCAAACTCTGAATGCCTTACATTCGACTTTCTCACTTGCACACTGACTCCACTTATCACAATTAAATTTCTGACAAGGGGAAGGGCCTACTTCCTGTATTGCGTCTGCTAATAAACTAGTTGAATCAGAATAGCTCTGATAATAACTAGGGTCAATTCTTAATGGTTCCATTATGCTATCTCCTTTATAAACTCATTAGTTAAAAATCTTGAAGTTGTTTTTGCTTTCTGATTTCTTTTGAAAGCTGCTAACACTCTTACTTTCTTTGCATCGATGAAGTCATCGGACAAAGTGTCTTCAGTATCAACACCAAGTGACTTAGGTGTTGTCACAAAAAGTTTGTTATATCCATGACAATGTATTACAGAACCATTGATTCTAACATCCTTCCATATTGTTTCTGCATCCATCCATGATCTTTTGACATCGGCAGCTGAAAGAAGGTGAAACAAATCACTTTTTTTAGAAAGAACAAAGTAACCTGCAATTTGAACACCTGTGGTATCTTGAACCCAATGTAAGAGGTTTTGAGTATTTGGAAAACCACCTCTATAATTACCCTTAGTTGTATAAGGATATACTCTGTTAGTTTCATGATCAATCAATTCTCTCTTCCATGGAGTGTTGTAGTCATCTTGTTGTTCTTCCCATTCTTCTCTCTCTTTTGCAGTAGGATTCAAATAATCAGTCTCATGAGAGTATCCATCAGTAATAACAGTGAGGATAGACTTTTCAATACCATACTTCTTGTTGAAGATTGGAAGAAGTTTTCTCATTGCAACAAGAGCTGCATTCAATGGTGTTCCCCCTAAGCTATACCCTCTAGGGTTAATGTGTGTAGGAAAGTGTATATAACCGTGATTCATTTCAGGGTCATACCAATCTACATCACCAAACATTTCATTGTAAGCTTCAATAGTTGCTTGGTAACCTTTTCTGAAAGAAAACTTTGCAAGGAAAAAGTTGTTCCATAATCCTGCAAGGTTAATCAACATTTCTTGATGTTGTCTATTAGACATTTCATTAGAAAGAACTTCTAATAATGCAATGTCTCTAATTGAATGGAACTTACTACTATAAGAATCAGAAAATAGATACACTCTATAAGGAATACCTGTTTTTCTACAGAACTCTGCAAGGATGATACTTTGTTCTAAAAGATCGGCTGCTTCTTTTTGAATAGAACCTGACCAATCTAACAAAATGTTAATACCGTGGTTTTTACCTTCAGGAAGGTAGGTTGCTCTTTTGAATACATCATCAACAATTTGATATTTTGCAATTCTGTTCATATCTAACTGACCAGTTTTACCTTGGTAAGCTTTGACACTTCTTAATGCAGTTTGTCTCATTTCAAATTCTTTTGCCATATGCATGACAACTTTTTTGTTTCTGTTAGAGATTCTCTTTGCAGTTACCTTTGCCCTGGCTAAACCTTTTACAATCTCTTCCCTATCGTATGAATACATATCAGGTGAAGGGTTCCAAAACTTTTTCCAGTCTTGTGAAACTTGTTTGAAACCGACTACAATATTTTCTGCATCAAACACATCGTATACATCTTTCATGTTAATCTGAGTTCTTACAGATGTATTTTCAGAAACAAACATTTCTTCGTTTTCATGTGCATAGTGTTCAGTTAGAGCTTCTCTTGCACCGTCTTCATCGTCATATTGATTTGCAGAAGTTCCACCGTCTCTTTTTTCACCAGTGTTTTTGATTTCGTCTTTAGGTTCTTCCTCTGTTTCTACAGTCTCACCAGTTTCTTTCATTTCTGAAGTGTCAATATCAGGAAGTGTATCAGTCAGATCAGAACCACCTGAAGTGTTTGGAGTGGTGTCACCCTCTTCATCATCTTCATCGTCTTCATCACCATATGGCTCAAATGGATATTCTTCTTCATCTTCATCAAAGTCAGATTCATCATACTGATATGAAGTAGGAACGATTTTTTGATCTTCCTCATCCCTAGTCTCATTTGCTTTAGACCAATCGTAGATTGCTTGTGAACATGAAACAACATCATCCCAAGTCTTACATGCATAAGCCATGTCGAGGAAGATTTGTTCTTCGTTGGATAATTGGATATTTACTCTTGAACCAACTTTAGTGATTAAGTTAATTTTATCAATCAAGGATAGTTTAGAAAGGTCTCTTCCGTTTAGTTTGAAGAAATCCATATCCATCAATTCATTGTAAGCTTTGAAGAATGATTTTCTTAGACCAGTAAATTTGTTTTTGATTGCACTCTCAATCCTCACATCTTCAATTACATTGAGGTAACCCTTTAGGGTCTTGTTCTCTGTCAGCGTTGAATGTAGACCTTCTAGTGGAGTGTGAAGGGCATGTCCTACCTCATGACCCATAAACAAGTCATAGAGTTCAGATGAAATGTCATCTTTGAATACTGGACATGCAAGGATTCGATTCTTCACATCGAAGTATGCAGTAGGGATTTTCTTATGGACAACTGTAAGGTTCTCAGTTGCCATCAACTTTGCAAGGGTGTCTTTCTGATTTCGTATTTGTTCTGTCATAATGTTATCTTACCAAAAAAGTGGGGTCATTGTCAATACTTGAGTTCAATAAATTTTCTACGACTTTTTGAGAACAGTTTGGAAGGGGTCTTGAATATGATCTCTTCCTTGGTTCCAGTCTTGATATATCCTACTAGGTGACCCTTTTCGTTAACCATGTAGGTGTGGTTAGGGGTGTTCCCTTCCCACTTGGTGATTTCTTTCAGATACTTAACCATGTGGAGTTGGTGCATTCATGTAGTCGTTAAAGAATTGGTTTGCAACAAATTCGATCAGATCGTCTCTGTCTCCATCCCTAACTCCAAAGTTTAGGTGAAGAACCTGTTTGACTTTCATATCAGAGAAAGAATTGACGAGTTCTATTGCATCGTCCACAGCTCTGTCTGCGATTGCTTGGTTATTTGGGTGACTCATATTTACTCCTTACTATATGCATAGTATAGCAAAAAGTGAGACCCATTGTCAAGTCTCTAAGTCATTGATTTTACGAGGTTTTTAAAAAAAGTTTAAGAATTTTTTAAATTTAGGTAAGTTAAAGACATGTCATTTGTCATTTTGTTTGACAACATGTTGTTGATATCTGCTGAGAACCATATGGAAACGGTATATCTAAACCCCTGATACACTTTATGGACACCATGATCGTGATAAATTCCTTGGAAGATTGCAGACTTTCCTACTTCAGGTTTTACAGTGTAGTTTTCATTTGGGAAGTATGTTTCTCCACCACTATAGTCTGTATTAAGATTTACAATGGTAGTCCACTCTCTATTAGGAAACTCAGGTGGATTTTGGTCTAAACCAGCCAGCAACTCTTCGTTGGTATACACATCTAAATGTGGTCTTTGTATTCCACCAATGAACCACTCGTTGATATTGGTCATAGTTGGATAGACCCTTGCACCAGTCTTTGCAAAGATTTCAGAAACTACATCAAATTCAACTTTGTTTAAGATGTCTCTAATTTCAGGATTGAAGATATGGAATTTTTGTATTCCATAGTAGTCTTCGTCTGAACCTATTGATATCTTATGCTTGTGTGTCCTGAACCACTGTATCAGTTTCCTGCACTGATTCTCCGTCAGTAGGTTCGGAACTTCCCATATTGGCTTGGGACTTGATGTATTTTGCAATTGCCATTCGTTTTTCATATTCTATTCTTTTTTTCTGCTCTTTGGGTCTAGACTTAAGAGCTCGTTCAAGTTTTAATCTAGATGCTCTTTGAAGAAAGAGAATTCCGTTTAAGTGGTCTATTTCGTGTTGAACACACCTTGCAGCTAGACCGTTTAATAATAATGTTTGTTTTTCACCTGTTTCATCTTGATATTCTAATTCTACCACTTTTGATCTCTTAATCATTAAGTAGATATCGGGAAAAGAGAGACACCCCTCTTTCATCAAATCTGTTTCTTGGGATACCCTTTTTAATTCAGGGTTAAAGAATGCAACGACTCCTTTGTCTTCTGACTTCATTACAAAGACTCTTGCATCTAATCCTACTTGGTTTGCAGATAGACCAATACCACCAAATCTTTGCATTGCTTCTTTTAATTTAGATGCAATCTCTTCTGCATCTGTCCTCGTCTCAAAGTCAAATAGTTGTGGTGGGGTTCTTAGAACCTTACTAGCTTCATCAATTAATTCATACATATTTTACCCTGCAAATGCACTTGTTTTTAATCCTGAAAACAGAGGATAGGTTCCACCTGATTTCAGTTTTACATCATTTATTTTCAATCCAAAAAAGTATAACACAGCATCTAAAATTTTTCTACCCTGTTTTTTAATCCAGTTAAATGCTTCGTTAATTCTTTGTAATACAGCTGCCCAAATTCTTTTTGCAACAGATGATACCTTTGAAGAAACATCCTTTGCAGTTTTCAAAATTTTGTCTACTAATTGAAATTCATTAAGTGTTTGCAAGTCTTCGGTGAGCATGAACTTTTCTTTCATAATCTCTTCTACTAATATCTCACCTAGTGTGTATGGTTTATGTGAATTGTTAAGTTTTACTTTCTTTGATCTAAGAGATAGGTATGGTGCAGAACTTCCTGAACTTTTAAATGACACATAGAACCCATTACCCTTTGCAATTGCTCCACCGTCTTTCTCAGGACTTTTTAATTCTTGTATAGATTCTATTCCACCACTACCTCTAAAAGTTGCAATCACAGTTGCAGTTGGCCATGTGTCTTGTCCGAACTTACCATGACCCGTTGCAGCTTCCCAACAGAAGTATGACTTCATTAGGGGTTCTGAGTTGAAAAGATTTTCCATTTCTGAAGTCAATTCTTTTGCATACTCTTGACCTAAGTCTAACTCATTGAGTTTTGCTTGATCTTGTGGTGAGAGATTATCCTTACCTCTAAGTGCTTCAATATCTGATACTTGACCCTTCTCAGATAGTTTGATCATTTTCTTTTCTAAACTATCTAAAAGAGAATCAATTTTCTTTTTACCTTGTGGATTTGTAGAATACATTCTCATTGCAGCTTCTACGGTAGAGATAGACTCTTCCTTACCTGCTGACATTAACTGAGAACCACCTGCTTTCTTAAGTGATATTCTTTTTCTACCACCCGTGTCCATCAAGTCTGTTTTAGGTGTAGTGTTTGAACCTTTCCACTCAGGGGTCAACCCCCCTACTTTCATTGAACCTGTTTGTGAAAGTGTAGTGACTTTTAATTTGGTGATAAAGTCCTTTGCAGTCAACATTGCTTGGTCTTCCCAATCACCCCAATACTTTCCGAATCTCTCCCATTCAGGAGTTTCCATAAAGTTTCTACCTTGGAGTTTGTCTAATGCAACTGCAATACCAGCTTCCCAATCTTCACCTGATGGGTCTTTACCTGTTACTGTGGAAAACCCGTTTGCAATCTTATCGATGTTACTAAGTCCACGAATACCCAATGCCTTATTAAGATTAGATGCCCACTCCTTGTCTAGGTCACCATCAGATATTGCAAGTTCTAATGTATGACGTGCTGCATCCCAAGCTTCTTGATCTTTGATTGAAAGTTTTTTACCAGTAGTGTCTAAAAGTTCACCATTAGAACCTTTCTCAATAAACCCTGTTTTGTTTTTCCTTTTAAAGAGGTCATCCTTGCCCATACCCCCTTCCATAATAACGGAAACTGTAGGTAGGTCTAATTTAATGTCTTCTTTGTTAAGGAATTGATTAAAACTTTTCATACTACTATTTATGTTATTCTGCAAGTCTTGAGAAGTTTTTGTATTTCTCAAACCTTAGAACATCATTAAACTTATCATAGAGTGCATCACCCTTATGACTGATAATGAATGCATTAGTCTTCTCTGTAAGTGTATTCAGAAGTTTTAAGAAGTCGTCTGTTCCAGCTGTATCAAGTGAACTGTCAAACACTTCGTCTAGAATTAGAAGATTAGTGTTCACTGAGTTCTTCATTCTTGCAACTGCTCTCCATGTGAATAGAAGTGCAAGGTCGATTCTCATCTTTTCACCCTGTGAGAAGTTATCATATTTAAACACGTCTCTAAATCTTGACTTGATAGTCTCTTCGAAACTTTCGTTGAGTTCGAACCCGACATAGAATTCTAACTGAGCAAGATACTTGTTAATCAACTTGTTCATAATAGGAACATACTGTTTGATGATCTTCTGTTTGACCCCTTGGTCTTTTAACAACATCTGTGCAATATCAAAGTAGTGACCCTGATCAACTAAAGATTTCTTTTTATTGTGTAGTATATCTAATTCATGTTCACTGTCGTCAATTCTTTCCTGAACATTGGAATTACCACTCTCTTCATTTTTGAGGTCTTCAATTTCCTTTTGTATCTTTGTAATAAACTTTTGATTTGACACTACTTCAGCTTGAAGAAGACCAATAGATTTTTGTATCTTTTCTATCTCATCTTGGATAATACCAATCTCTTCAAGTCTTCGTGAAGATTCCTCAATAGTTTCTCCAATCTTTTTAATTGCCTGACCTAACTCTTCTTTCTTTGCCGACTTCTCTGCAATGTGTTCTTGTTTATGTGACTCGTCTAATCCTTGTTTACATGTTGGACAGTCATCATTCTGTTCATAAAATTCGATTTCCTTAACAGCTTTTCGGTAAGCATCATGGAGTCTAGTCTCCACTTCTCTTGCCTGTTTAAGTCTATCTCCCTGAGGGTCTCTGTCTGTGATCGTGGACTTTTTCTCCACCACATTTTTCGTCTTTTCATCTATTTTCTCCATGAGATTTGAGATATTAGTTTGTGTTTCTGTCACAGTATTTTCATACTTACTAATCTTTTGATCACGATTCTCACGAAGTGCATTAAGTTGTTCATTAAGTCCTTTTATTCTCTCTTCCATCAAATCAATACTATGTGTAGTGTCTTTGATCTCAATAGTATGTGCAGAAATCTTCTTACGAAGTAGGTCTGCCATTGTTGAGAAGATAGAAATATCCAAAAGGTCTTCTACAAGTTTACGTCTCTCTGCAGCCTTTAACTGCATAAAAGGAGTAAAGTTTGCAGACCCTAGGATTGCAACCTGAGTAAAAGAACGATAACTCATTTTGAGGACATTCTTTTCTAGGTGTTCTTGGTAGTCTCTAATCGATGCATCTTGATTAATTAGAGTGTCATTCAAATAGAGTTCAAACTTGTTTGGTTTTGTTCCACGAATGACCTTGTATGTTTTCTTACCTACTTTAAATACAACCTCTACCAATAGTTCCTTTTGGTTGATAGAGTTGATAAGTAGTTCTTTCTTTAGATTTCTAAACCCACGACCATATAAACCAAAACATAGTGCATCCAACAGTGTAGATTTACCTGCACCATTTTCCCCTAGTATCAGTGTGGTTTGATGTTCGTTTAATTTTATTTCAGTAAACTTATTTCCTGAGGATAATAAGTTTTTGTATTTTATTGTTTGAAATTCAATCATAGATAAGTGTGTTCATCCAAAGCTTCATGATATAATGAAGTCATTAAATCTGTCAATGGTTTTTTCTTTCCTTGTATTTCTAAACCATCAATATACTTGTTCAGAATTGTAAGTGTATCTTCGATATCACCAACATCATCATCGTCCATAAAGTCCATATGTTTGTTGTCATCTACAACAGATACATGTAGAGGATTAACACCATGGATTTTATCCAAGAAGGTATCAAACCAATATGGATTCTCTTTGTTGACTACGATTACCTTTGTAAACTTACCTGCATATTTTGAATAATCTGCATTTGAAATAGACTCAAAAGTTTCCTTCGAATCATCATAGAATGCCTTTTCAAACATTGTAAGTGGATTATGAACAGGTGTAATGGATTGGTCTTCTGTATTAAACACATGAAAATACTTTTGATCACCATAATCTGACCAAGTGAACTGCATTTGTGAACCTAGGTATCTGATATTTTTAACTTCTGACTTATGATGAAAGTGACCACTTAATACCTTATCAAATCGTTTTAGATAGGTATGGTCTAATCCGTGTGGACAAGTCATCCCTGGCTGCATAATTGCACCCTCAATCTCAAAGTGACCCATTGCAATAGAGGCTTCTGCACCAAACAAAAATTCTACGGAATCTGCATAGTTCTCATTGTTAATCCACGGAACAAGTGCAATGTTAAACCCATCATATTCTTTAGTTACACACTCTGAGATCACATTAACATTCGGTTGATTGTAGAGTAGTAACTCAGGTGCATTTACATCGTTGGTGTTTTTATAATAGGTGTCATGGTTCCCTATGATCAAGTCCATAGTGATTCCACGTTCATTCATTGGTTCAATAAAGTGTTGAATGTTTGCTTTCATAGATGCAAAGTTAATATACTTTCGTCTATCAAAGTAGTCACCCAAATGAATGATATGTTTGATGTTATGTTCGTCTAGGTATGGAAAGAAAATCTCATTATAGAATCGTCCTTGGTAGTTGGACATTTCTAACATATCACCTCTCACACCACAATGCGTGTCATTTAAAAGCGCGATTAGCATTATTCTTCTATTTCAATATCTAGATCATCCTCTACAAAGTTCTCTAAGTTAGTCTTCTTAGAGGGGTTCTTCTTTTTAGGAGTTCTAGATGTTCTAGGTTCATATTGGACTGGATTCATATTCTCCTGCATCCACTCAATATTGGTATTGGTTAGCATAGGGTCATGATTACCATCAAGTGTATCGTATGCATCCATTATTACATTAGAAGCTTCTATACTTTTCTGTTTGATGTAGACCTGTTTTTTCTCTTTTTGGATTCGTCTAAGAAATGCATAATAACATATCTGTGTTACATATGCGAATGCATTATTAGATTTTTCTGCATTGAAATTATTGATATACTGAATACAATTCTCAATTGCATCACAGATCATTTCGTCCCTATAGGTATAGTTGATAAAATTAGGACGAGTGGAAAGACGGGTTGCAATCTTATAGATACACTCACCAATATACTCAGTCATCCTAGGTGGGGTTTCCCCCTTTGATTCTGCGAGTGCAACAGCTTGGTTATACTCGGAGACTGCTTGAGTGAACTCTTTGTTGTTTACATAGTGTTCATTAGGTTTTTTCGTAGTCATGTGAATACTATACACTAAAACCCTCATGTTGACTAGAGGGTTTTTGATTGTTTATAGTATTTATTTTAGAAAATATTTAAACTTTTTTTGCAAAAGTATCTTGTCAGATCAAAAAATCCATGATAAGATGACTATGTCGTCAGGGGGATATATTATAATAAGTGATGTAACAGATAGAATGATAACATCATAGACCCAAATACAATAATCTGTAGTATAGTAGCATACACAATTTGTCTCATCGGATGCATCTTTTCTAACTTATCAAAGAAAGACTCATCTACGGGTGGAGATAGATTCACCACTTGTAATACTTTCTTATTTAGACTCATACTATGTTAGCAAAATGAAAGAAACCTACTAAAAAAGTATTCATTAAAACAAGAAGAGTAGCTCCCATAAGAAGATTCTCCTTTTCCCATCTTTCTAACTTTCTCATTATACTATGGGTGCAACTGCATATGTGCAGGACACGAATACTGTGATTAAAAGCATCACTTCTAATCCTTCAATGACTTCAGCTTGTGATATTCTTTTTCTTTTTCTGTTTAACTCAGATAGTTTTTCAACCAATACGGACATTTTAAATTATAAACCTCATTAATAATTAACCATAACGAAATGTTATGATGGAACATATTTATAAATTAATGAATCTTACCGTCCTTTGGTTTTGATAATCTAAGAAATTCTTTTTCATATGAGGATTCATCACCTCTTTCTAAAAGTTCATCTACATCATAATCTAGGTGTGACATTAATCTTTCAATCTCATCTTCAATCATCTTCTGTGCTCGTTGGTTATTAGTTTTCTCTATTAGAGGAATTCGTTTATGTTCAATCATTCCTAACCATGTAGAAGAAGCTTTATCGTATTGAGGTATGAACTGTTCGTTTAGTGCAGTTGCATGAGAGATAATAGTTTTAGGAATTGAAATAACCACATCACTACTCATCGGTGAATAAGGATAAAAAGTTGCAACAGTCCCTTGCTCAGGAAGAGACACAGTTAAATGACAAATCATAGGTAGAGTAATCTGAAGAGCTGCACCTGTGTCTTTAGTCATTCCCACAATGTCTTGTCCTGTTGTTAGTCGGACTACTTGATATTGTGTTGGTAGTAAGTCTGTTGGTCTAACCATTACTTTAGATCAAATTGTTGAATTTCATAAGGAAAATTCTCCTCGTTGTATATATTTATTCGTTCTTTAAGGTGACTAAGTGTGTAGTTCTCACATTGTAGGTCATCTGCAATATCAAAGAGTCTCATCTTATCCTTACCTTCTGTCTTTCGTAAACCCCTACCAATAGACTGTAGGTTTCGAATACGAGATTTAGAAGGTGATGCAAATACAATGTTATCGATTTTTTTAATGTTTACTCCCGTAGAGAAAGTTCCGTATGATGCAAGTATGACACTACTTTTTGATTTCTCTACAATACTTCTGACAGCTTCTCTGTCGTCTGTGTCTGTTCCACCAAATACATAGTGAAGATCATCCACTCTTCCATCTAAAAACTTATACAACACTTCTCCGTGTTTCTCCACATACTGGAATAACACTAGGGTATTACCCTTTAGGGAAGAGACTAAATTGGTAATGAATTGATTTCTTTTTTCGTTGGATACTAGGTAGTCCATCTCTTCTTGATAGGTCATCTTCTTTAGTTTAGTATGACGAAGTATGATACAATCTATTTGAATTTCTGCAATAGTTCCTTCTTCAATGAGTTCAGAAGTTCGTATGACCTTTTTTACTGGCCCGAATAATCCTTCAAGTTGGAGTCGATGAACTTCCGTTCCATCCAGTGTCCCTGTAGTTCCAATACGAATTGCAGTCTTATTCATCTTCTCTAAGATACCTTTGAGAACATTTGCTTTAAATAAGTGTGCTTCATCTCCTACTACCATTTCAAAGGATTGCATGGTTTCTTTGGGAGCTTTACTAAATGATTGCCATGTGGATATGGTTATGTCTGCATCAAAAACTTCTTGTCTAGAGTATATCTTACAGACACGATCTTTATATCCATACTCTTCGAAGTCTTTTGCCATCTGTTCTACGAGTGATGTGGTGGGAACTAAAATAAGTGTTTTCTTGTTATAGTATCTTGCAAGAAGATAAATTATAAATGACTTACCACTTGCAGTTGGGGATAAAAGTAGTTGTCTACCGTATTCTACTACACTTCGGAATGCACTTATCTGATAATCTCGTGGTGTAAAGGTCGTGTCAAGGGTCTTGACAAACTCCTCGATACTATCATCGTCCAGTCTTGTTTTCTTTCCGATGACATCTTCAACACCCTCAAACTCATATCCCCTCTCCTTACAGAACTCGTCTACATAAGGAAGAAGACCAATATAAATCTTGTGTGTTTTAATTGCAAAAAGACGAACCTTACCATCCCAAAAACGATTTTTAAAGGAAGGCATAAACTTTGCATTGGGAACTGTAAAGGAGAAGAAGTCGAATAAGTCTCTAGCCAGACCATCATCACAGTCTACCTTCATGAAGACATCATCAACTTTCCTGACTGTAACTTTCATTACCTAAAGTGTTGACCCGTGAACCATCCTACTAAAGAAGTTCTTGTTCCACTTGTAACTGGTGTTACTTGATGGTAGACAAATGATGGAAATACGAACATACTACCTATTCCTTTTGCAGAGAATGGTAGTGTATGAATTGCATTCGTAATATCTAATGATGTTTGACCTAATTGCATTTGATCTAATGTTTGACCCAACTCTAACCATTGGAAAAGACCCCCCTCATAATCATCGGGGTCAGACAACTGAACAACATAACTTAATTTTCTCTTCTGATCTAAATCAAAATATTCTGGCCCATCATCAGTATGCCATGTATAGAAATCTCCTTTTTCAATTTTTCGACCTTCATATATGGTATATTGAAGAGTTTGATGTTGTAACAATTCAAAAGGCCAATCAGAATCAGTGCAAGCTAGAGTCATTCCCTGATCTACTTTAGCTTGAAGATTATCGGGTAGTTGATGTATCCATTTTATTGTAGATTTACGAACATGGGTTACAAGATTAGGAACTTCTGCTGGTTCATCATCTGCATCTCTACCAGTTCCAAATCCAACCATTCCCTTTTCTGTTGGTAGTTGTTGTGCAATATTATGTATTTGTGCAACTTCTTCTCTTGTAAAGAATTCGGGAAGAATATGCATGTAACTTTTTAGTATCATTATGCACCTGCCATAAATTTACGCCACTCAATAGTGTTCTTGATTGTTTGATGTCTCCAAGTGATATTTTGCATACACTCTTTAAGGAAGTTTATGGTAACATTGCAGTATTCTATTTGTGCATTTACCTTTTGGATATCTGCATCTGCATTGTAGAATACTTGCATGTCTGATTTCATAATCTTAAGACCATCAAACGGGTCGGGATTCCAACCTAGTTCTTTGATACGGTTTTCATCCATTTTACCGTTATACCACAACCACTTATCTTTAAGTAGAGTGTTTCTTTGAAATTCTAAATTTTTGAGACGAATGACTGAGTTAGTCAATAGTTCGGAATATTTTGCATGGAGTTTTGGAACTTCTAGTGAAGACTTATCGAGTTCAATATCATCGATAATACAGTCCTTTTTCCAAGCTTCTTTAATTTCATCTAAGTTCATTATGTATACCTACAGTTATATACTACTATTATACCATATTTATGGTATCTTAGGAAGAGGTATTTATAGTGTAGTATGAAAATCTAAACTGAACTTCACAGGTCACAGTTTCGTTATCTGCACCTGATTCTAGACTTATCTCACCCAATGAGATGGGGAATGCATCATGGAATCTAAAAAACTTGTTGGGAACATTTTTGTTAGTGTTCAACACAAGTGTGATATCTGAATACTGGTTCAAATCGTTATCGATATTTGATAACTGACCTGTGGATGTGGTTGAACTACCCACATAGTTTTTATAATCAGCTGGGTCTGCAACTGGAACAATTGCATTCATCCAATCATACACTTCTTTAAAGTTCTCTAAATCTTCATCAATCAAAAAGGATACATTCAAAGTTCCAAATTCAACCTTATCGCCAGGGAAATAAGCATCAAGTCCTACCCCTGCACCTGCAACAGTTTCAGTAAATGATAAACTAGGAATATTAACAGACTTGACATAGTATTCCACTGTGGGAACTTTATCTATCAGAAGTCTGAAGTTATTCTTGTTTAGAATTGACTTATTGATTGTTGTCAAGTTTTATAATCCTTTTTGTTGAGGTAGTATCAAAGTAGTCATTTCCTTTGTATTCTCTACTGACAGTTTCTTCACAAAGATATCCGTCTTTGACAAACTGTGTAATGATCTTACGACTTAATACATTAGTTGTTTCTATACCATTAGGAAATGCACTCTTCTCCCATGGCCCTTCTAATACATTCACTTGTTTTGCATAATCTGACATAATTTACTCCTAATATACAGGGGAAAAATATCCCCTGTATACTATTTAGGTCAATTTACTTCTCGTTTACGAACTCGTTAAGTTGTCTTGCAGTTGTAATAACCTGATCAACAGTGATCATTTGGTCACCCAAATTTCTCTTGTCGTTAGGGAAGTTTTCATTGTGAAGGTAGACCTTATTGTTCTCTCTTTCGAGATTGTTTTCTAGTATACCTTGTGCTTGTGATAACAAGTCTGCTCGGATTTCAAATCCAGTTTTTGAATTACTCATATTTTTCTCCTGTGTGTGTATGTGTAATGTAACCACCATGGTTACACTTTTATTTAGTGCAAAAAAAAGGGGTCTTAATTAAGACCCCTTTAAACATTAATAAAAGTTTATTATTGTTTTGTTTACAGAATGTTAGATACTGCCATCTTTCTGTAGTATTGGTTCGTTCCTGCTGAAGCAAGTCCTGAAGCTGGTGTAGCACCAACGAAAGGATTAGATACCATTCCGTATCTTGTTTTGAAGCCAATTTTTGGTTGGAAAGTGTTTTCACCAACGGCACGAACCATTTGTAATGGAACGTATGGGCAATAGAACATACCTGCATCGTATGGGTTTGAACCTCTATAACCAACGGTCATATAGTCAACACCAGCATATGGGTCGATGTAAACTTTAACTCTTCCGTTTAGAAGACCAGCAAATGTATTGCCAGTATCGTCAACGTTTAATGAAGTGTTAAGAGCAGGTGTGTAATCTAATACACCAGCCATTGAAAGAGCAGATGCTACGTCTGAAGAACAAAGGATAAAGTTACCTTTACCTCTTCTTGTTTCTTTAGCGATAACATTTGATTCTCTTTCGATTTGGAACAACAATCCTTTGAATTTCTCAACAGACCATCTACCGTTTGCATCAACATCTAAGTTGAATGTGCCTGGCACAGCTGTTCCAGCTGCTCCGACTTTTGCTTGAAGGTTGACATTTCTGACAACTTCACGGTTAATTTCTGCAAGAATTTCTGATGAAAGAATGTTTGCAAGTTCTGATTCTGCATCAAGACCGTGGATTGCTTTGAGGTCTTGAGCAAGTTCTAATGTGTATTCAGCTTTAAGCGCTCTGGATTTTGCAGTAACAGTAGCCTTTTCGATTGTGAATGCCATTTCAGCAAAAGCATTACCTGATGAATCACCAAGTGCTTCAGCAGTTGCTGTTGACATACCACCAACTGTATCACCTGCATAAGTAGCAGGGCCAGTTGCGTCGAAAGGGTCACCTACAGGGTCGGAACCCAATGATGTTGAACCAGCTGCTGCAGCGGCAGAATAACCTGTTCTAGCTTCGTTAAACAAAGCTTCAGATTTATCTTCTCTGTTAGCGTCTTCGTCATCATTGTATCTTGCTTTCATAGCAAAGATAAGACCTGTAGGGCCTGTCATTGGTTGAACACCGCAAATGTCGTATGCAACGAGATTTGGCATAGCTCTTCTCACTAATGAGATCAAAATTGGATCCCAGTTATTGATTGCAGAGCTTCCAGTAGCATTTAAAGGTGCTGCCTCGGAAAGAGTAGCTCTATCTTCGTTTAGAGCTCTTTCTTGGTTTTCGAGGATAACAGCAGTAACGGCTTTCTTGTAGTTGTCTTTGATCTCAGGAAGATCAGAGTGTTCTAGAATAGGCTGCCACTTCTCTTGTAAGTTTTCTGATAAAAACATTGAAGGTTCTCCTTTAAATTTATCCCAATGGTTTAAGTTTTGAAATTGCCTGAGAATATTTAGCAATAGTTGGGTCTAATACTTTCTCTGAAGATTCTTCTTCGAAAGAACCAGTTCCTTCTTCTACTATAGTTTCTTCGGCTAACTCTTCACCTCTAACACCGAAATAGGCTTCTTTGATTTCAGAAATTTTCTCTGCGAAATCTTCTGCATCTTTGAAGTCTACACCGTTTGCTAGTGATTCAAGTTTTTCCTTTTGTGATTCAGTTAGGTCTTCACCTGCCTGTCTCACGATGTTGCCTCTCTTGAGGTGGTCATTCTCTTCAGATATTTCCATATTTCTTTGGACTTCTCCGTCAAGTTTTGCTTCCATCTCTTCAAGACGATTTGCGAGTTCATCAATGACATTATACTTGTCTTCAGGAACATCAACGTAGTGTTCTACGAATAATGTCTTTAATCCTTCGATAAAGTTTTCGGTCATTTCTGATCTCAAACCTCTCTCAATTGCGAGTTCGTTTTCTTTCGTCCACTCTTCTGCACAATATGATAGATATTTGTCAACTGCTTCTGATAAATCAGATTTGACTTTTTCTACTGAGGTTTGTAATTCTTCTGAGTATTGTGACTCAAGTTGTTCTTTAATTTCTGAAACTTTGGATTGAACGGCTGCTTTGAAGATAGTTCTTGCTTTTTCAGCATTTTCTTCTGAAAGTTCAAGTGCTTCTGAGATTGCATTAAGGTCGTCTTCTACTTCAATCTCAACTAAAGAAGATTCAAGTTCTGTTGATTCTTCAACTTTAACTTCCTCTTTCTTCACTTCTTCTTCCTCTTCTTCTTCTTCGCCTTTTTTCATCCAAGACTCTGAGAACTTAGCAACGTCTGCTTCGTCCATGCCTTTAAGGGTTTCTACTATTTTTCTAGCGACTTCTGCCTTTGTCAAGGACTCGTCAACTTCTTCTTCGGATATAGACCCGAATGTTTTCTGAAGTTCTTCCTTACTCATTTCCTTCATTGTGTTGACGATAGCCTTGATGGATTCCATTTTAGAAAGTTTAACTTCATCTTTAGTAGAATCTTCTTCACCTTCTTTTAATTTTGCACCCTTCTCAGGAGCTGATGCACCTTTTTGTTGGTCATCACCCTTAACAGGCTTAACTCCGTTTTCAGCTTTATCTACTGAATCAACAGCTTTGTCAACAGGATTTTCTTCAGGTTTGACGACTTCACCTTTACCACTTTCAATTTTAGCGGCATCAGATGAACCTTGTTTTACAGGTTTTTTGTCACCTTTTTCAGCTTGTGTATCAGGCTGGTTTGCCTCTACAACTGCTTCTAGGTTTTTATCTAACTCTGCCATGTTTTTCTCCTGTTTGAGTTTTTCTTTTTTATTTATATGTTATAGACTCTCAACGAACCTTTTCCATATATTTAACTTGGTTTCTTCTAATTTATGACGTTTTGCAGTCATAAGTTCTTCTCTCATCTGTTCTACATTAAGAGATTTTAGTCTTCCGTTTTCGTAAATCCATTCTACACCTTCCATAATACCTTCTACGAAGGCTTCGGGTGCAGATGGGTCTGCAACTATATCAGCTGCAGTTGCTAATTGGAAATCGTTTTTAACGTATTGTGAGTCACCTTTTTGTTCTAGTGAACCTAGACCTCTTGATGAAACACCTAGTTTTGCACCATCATCGATAAGATTTCTTACAATCATACCATTTGGTGTGGATAAAATTTTTGCACGTCCCACAAAATTATTGTTATCTTCTTCTAAAGAAGTAATAAGATGTGACACTCTGTCTAAATTAATTGTTGGGCCTTCAGGGTGTCCGAGTTCCCCAAATGCACGTTTTTGATCGATGAACGTCTTTCTATATCTGTTAACTTCTTTTAACATGATTTCTTTAGGATATACACGTCCATTTCTGTTTTTGATTTCGGACTGCATAAAGACACCTTCGATAAAGTAATCTTTTTTACCGTTTTCGTTTTGTTCAACTATAACGGGTGAAATAGCATAGTCGTTAAATTCAGATATTAACTTCATTGAAAAACTCCTTAAATTCATCGATAGAGAAGTCTTCCATTTGTGATAAAACTCCCTTGATGTCTTTCATTTCTTTTTCTGCAGCTTGAAGGTCTTTGAACTCTTGTCCAAAATTGTTACCATCAAGATACACTTCGACTTTTCTTTTTTTATTCTGAACAAACACTAACTCAAACTTTTTACTCCCTGCACGAACAGTATCCCTCTTCAGTTCTTTTTCACCTGAAGGGACTTTGAACGTTGCTTCGTTCAATTCTGTTCTCATTTGAGAGAAAGTTTTCATTACTCTTCTGTTTCCTCTTTGTCAGAAATCCAATCTACCTGCATCTCAACTCTTTTCATGTCCACTGCACTTGCAGCTTTCTCTTTCATTCCTTGAAATACAAGTTCCTTTGCATCACTTAGCTCACCGTTGTGAATTGCATCTACTATTTTGTTTGCTATTTCACTCATAGTCTACTCCTAAAAATCGAAACCTTGTTCGTCTTCATCGTCCTCACCTGCATCTTTTTCAGCTGCAATCTGTTGATCGATGATCTTAATTTCATCTTCTGTCTGTCTAAGTATATACTTCCTAATGTATTCATGTGAGAAGTATTTACCTGCATACTCAGATGCTTGTGAGAGAGTATCAAATCTCTCTCTCATGATTTCACTTTCCTTCAACTCTGTAAAATGGTTGTCGGTTGCAAAATCGTAAAGTAAGAAGTCTTTGAAATGATCAAATTCTTCTGCACTCACAATATTTTTTAGAACTACTTGAGTTCTAAGCATATCTGTAAAAACTCTTGCAAACTTCTTCTGAAGTCTGTTTGTGAACTTATTAAACTTAAGTTCATCTCTAGAAATCTCTGAAGCACGACCCATGTTAAATCCATTGTCGGACTCCATTCTAGATACAGGAACATTTAATGCACGATATAACTTCTTCTTGAAGTATTCGATATCTTCAATCTCTGAAAGGTTTTGTCCGCCTGGCAGAGTTGAAATCTCCGTTCCTCTTCCACCTTCTCTACGAGGAAGCCAGAAGTCTTCTAACATAGACATGTGTTTACGATCATCTTTGATCTCACCTGTCTGTGCATTATAAACAAGTTTATTTCTATACTTGTTCATTACATCTGAAAGGTATTGTTCTGCTTTTGCTTTTGGTAAGTTTCCAACATCAATGTAGAAGATTCTTCTTTCAGGAGCTCTTGAAATCCTATAGATTACAAGTGCATCTTCCATCATTGACAACTGGTTTGCAGTTTTCAATGCCTTATGCAGATACCCAACTACTACATTCTTTGTGTAGTCAAGTAAACCTGAAGTTGTATATGATACTGCTTCAGGTGCAATTTTAAGAGCAGTCCCATCAATGGTTCCACTCTTATCAAATCCTTTGTCGTTGAAGACATAAAATTCTTCAACCTTTTTAATTCTATCGACCTTAGTTTTAGGGTCTTTTTCTTTTTCAACATTTCTAACCTTCTTAATTTTAAGAGGGTCAATGTTTCTGATATCTACGATACCAGCTTGTGGTCTTTCAGGGTCAACAACTTTATGGAAGTAAACCCTTCCATCAATATACCATTTTCTGACTATTTCATGAGAGTTCTGATTGAACTTCATTAAAGATAAGATGTGTGCAAACTCGTCTTGTATCTTTTTCTTGATACTGTCAGAGAGTTTAACATCTCTGAGATCGAGTGACACAATCCTGTCTGCTGAATCAGAAGTGATACACTCATTGACAATATCCTCAATAGCTGAATCTACTTCAGGAACCAAGGAGGCTTCACGATATCTACGAATGAGTTCAACCTCATTCTTAATACCACCTTCAAAGTCTACGAAAGCACCATATGCTCCACCTAGTGCAAAACCACCAGGCTGTTGTTGAATGACGGGTGTCCCATCATCATCAACAGGTGGCACAAAAGATGGTGCTTTTGTGACCTCGATATTTCGTAACTCGTCTTTTTTACGAGTTATTTCAAACCCAAATATTTCCATAACTATATTTATATACCCCTAAGGAAGGTATATTTCACTAAATTAAATAACTCTTTCCCAGTGAGAGAATGCGAATTCAACATCAAACTGCTCCAATGAATCGACTGTCTCGTGAGATAGTTCGATTGCACCAATATTTACAGGGAACATGTTGAAGAATTCATATCTTGCAAGCACTGAGTCGTCTTTACCCAACTGTTCTACAAATGCTCTTGAGATCAAGTAGTCTGTTGTAGTTGAACCGTTTCCACCACCAAGTTCTTGAATCTCTGTCTGCCATGCTTCTAGAGCTGTTCTTGCAGAGAATTCTACATCGTTGATGATTGATACTGTCCAGTTTTCGAAAGTTCTATCTCCAGCCAGTTTAAGAACTGAGCCTCTCCATTGCACTTCAACAACACCAAGTGTTGCAGAAGGAATGTTACCAGCTTTTGCAAGGAATTCGATTTTATCTCCTGCACGAGGAATAAAGATTTTAAATCGGTTAGCTCTTGGGCCACCACCGATTAACTGAGCTTTAAATTGATCTATTGTTGCCATTTTTCTTTACTCCTTAAACTGCTCCGTAGATTTCTTCGAAATTAACACCACTTCTTGCAGCTACAAAGTTCAAGGTAATGAAGTTGATTGATCTTGCAGGTTTCACAAAGATTGAACAAACAAATTCGTTTCTATCAATCACTGTATCAGTATTATTTGTTTCGTCACAAATAACTGAGAAGTCTACAAGTCCTCTTCTATTCTTCACATCTCTTAAGAAAGGTTCAACTGCTGATCTAAATTGTGCTCTTGTGAATGCATCGTTGAATTCAAAGAGTTGTGCTTTAGCTGCTGTTGCAATTGCTTTCTCTAGAACAATGAACAATCTTCTTACATTGATTCTATCAAATGCTGAAGGTGATGATAACATTGTTTTGTCACCAAATAAAACTGTTCCTTGGCCAGGGAATGTAACCACAGGGTTAACTCTTCCTCTGTATAGGTCGTCTCTAGATGCTTTCTTAGGGTTGAAAGCAAGTTTAGTGATACCTAAGTATTGACCTCTTGAGAATCCAGCTGGTGAGAACCATGGGTCTCTTAAAAGGTCTGATCTAGCCATGATACCTGCTGTGTGACCGTTTGCAGGAATCCAAACGTATCTATCGTTGTATCTGTCATATGTATACACCCATCCTGAGTCTACGACTGCATATGATGATGATGTTACTGAAGATACATCTGCTAAAACGTTTACTGTTTGTGTTGATTCACCTGAAACACCAACTAATGATGTTCTTCTTGGTGAACAAATTGTCATACAATCTTTTCTAGTTTCACAAATTTGAATAGCTGCATTGACAATTGTGTTGTGATCGGATACTGTGTCTTGATCTGAACCAGTTCCATCATCTGTTCTAGTTGAACCAACGATTAAGAATGATATGTCTACTGACTCTCCGTCTGCAAAATGATCGTCCCATGCACCAGTCTTCTGACCTGCTGTAGGTGATCTACCGTCAGCACCACCTGCCAATGAATCATTGATCGGTGCGCCAGGTCTTAAGAATCCTGTATTTGATTGATATGTTACTGATTCTGCATGTGTAATGTCATCGTTTGCTGCAACAAAAATTGATGTTGAGTGTCCTGACCAGTAAACCCATTGTGAATCTCTTTCCACTACGTTTCTGTAGTAGTTTGATTGTCCTTGTGCGTCTTTAGCGTCTGAAGCTAATGAAACGAATCCGAATGTTTCTAAAATAGTGTGTCTAACACCTGAAATTGCTCCGTCTTCATCAACAACTACAATGTGAATTTCGTCTTGTCCAGCACCTGCGTTAGTTGCACCTGCTGATGAGCCTGGTGCTTTATCAAATGATGCATAGAATTCCCAATAACGGTCTATGTTTGCACCACTTGTGACAGATGATGTTAATCCTGTTCCAGCTGGGTTGTTTAATGCTTCAATTGTGATTGTCTCTGCACCTACACTGTTATCAAGTGCAGTAACACGATACATCGTGTTATGACCTGTAAATTTAATAATGTCTCTAACTGTGAAAACATCTGCATCAGTTACTGATACTGTTGTAGCTCCTACAGCTGATGTTGCAGATGTGGTTGTGACAGCTGCATTGAAATATGCATTTGTTGATGCACAAACAGAAACCTTAATTGAGTTTCCTAATGCACCTGCACATCTTGCTATCCATCTACCGACTGTTCCACTTTGACCACCATCTCTATATGTGTTTTCGTAGTCTGAATGATTTTTCAGTAGTGTCGAACCGCTCGCAGATTGGTTTGCACTGTAAAGTCCAGTTGAATTAATTCTCACCACTCTTAGTGATGACCCATACTTTAGGAATGCTTCTGCTGAATAAAAGTCTTCAGCTCCAGCATTTGTATTGGCAGGTGTAAAGAATGTATTCACTAAACCCTTACTATCTGAAACTGTTACTACTTCATCAACAGGGCCCCATTGAAATGTCCCAGCGAATGCACCTGTAGTTGATGATACGGCGGGAACAACATTTGTTAGGTCTATTTCTGAGACCTGAACGCCTGGTGATACTTGAAATGCCATACTTTTCTCCTGTTAATGTAAAAAGTTTTGTTACTCTGATGTATTTATAACTTTAATATTCTCAACAATAACTAAATTACCGAAAACCACTTTGTTCCCTCGTTATCTACAAAAGACTGTTCTTCTGCAGCTTCTTGGGCTCCGAAGATTCCCGCAGGTAACATATCATTTTCGATAAGTTTTTGTTGTTCTGAATACAAAAGTTCCTTCACTTTATTGTTTGATACGTGTGCAAAATAATCAGTAGCAACAAACCAACTGAATAATGTTAATGTTGTCACCATATCATCATGATAACCTTTATCTGCTTCAAATGACGAACCTTTTACCACAAACGTCATAAGTTCAGTAATCGTGTGTCTGTCTACTATAGATAATCTTTTTTCTTCTAGTAGTTCTTTTAATGTTGCACAACCAATTCTTTTGATCTTTTTATTCATAGTTACACCGATATCTTCAGCCTTAGTTTGACCTTGTCTGAATACATTTTCGTATTCGATATCGTAGTGCAACTGTGTTGCAACCATTCCACCTTCTGCATTATTTTCAATTACTACTAAAGGTGTATTATACGGAGTTGCATATTTATTGATTACATCGGGAAGCAACATCGGAGATAACATATTATCTCTGTAAGTTGCAACCTGCTCAAATGGTTTTGTTGATATGTCGAATATAGAAAAAGTAGAATAATCTAAACCTCTTCCTTTTGAAACATCAACAGTGCAAATGTAAGTATGACCTTCAATAGGTTGTTTGAATATATTTATATTATCTTTAGTCCAATGGGGGTCTATTGCACGGAGACCCAATAATGTGTCTGAATTTATTAAAGTTGAACCTGTTCCTATAAATGAGTTTCCATACTCTTGTTCAAATTGCATCTCTGAAGTGTTTGCAATGGTAATTTTTTTCCACTCTTCATCACGGCCTGGCACATCATACCAGTTAATAGTGAAATGTTTATATTCACTATTCCCATGCACTGCACTCTCGTATATCTTATGAAACATATTACCCACACCATTTGCAGTAGACGTGATAATAACCTTAGAATCCCTACCTGAGGTAACCACAGGGTATGTTGCAGTGTAGAATGTCTCTGCATCTTCAACGAATGCAAACTCATCTAAGTAGAGTAGGTTGATAGATAATCCCCTAATAGAAGATGAAGATGTTGCAGCTGCAACCACCTTACTATCATTTGCAAATTCTATATTACCTTTGTTAAGAATCTTAACTCCAGGCTGTAAAAAGAATGGAACAGACTCTAACATGGTTACAAGACGTGCAATCATCTCTCTTGCAATTGCACCTTTGTTTGCAAGAATAGCAACTGTAACTTCAGGATTGAATAGTAAGAACCACAGTAAGTATGCACAAGATGTAATAGACTTACCACTCTGTCGTGATGCAAGAACGACATTAAAACGATTATCGTTGTAATGTTCTATTAAGCCTTGTTGATATCCACGAAGTTTAAAAGGAACCAAACCCTCATCAAGTGAGATGATCTGTGTATAGGTCTCGATAAAATAACAGGGGTCTTTAGAACACTTGAGGTATTCTTCTAACTCTTCTTTAGTATACTGGTGTTCTATACCAGCACGCTTAATAAGAGTATTACCGAGATAACCTTCGTTTTTTGGTTGAACCATTAGTTGTCTTTATTCTTTTTCAAAAACTTCTGTAATTCAGAAGTTGACCCAACATACAAGTGATTGTGTTGTGTTGTTGGCCCTGATTTATCTTCTTCTATGTCTTTTAGTTTTTTTTGTAGATCGATTAGTTTTTCAGCTGTTTCTGCAACTGTCTTAATAAGTTGTCCTGCAACTTCGTAAGCTCTCGGGTGTTCCGTTTCTTTAGAAAGTTCGAGTATTCCATCGATTGCATCTTGACCTCTTTCTACGAGGTTGTAGAGGTTCTCACGGGCATATCTATAGTCTGTTTCGATATTATCACTTCTGGCTGGAATCTTAACCACCTCTGTGGTTTTTTCTTTGATCTCTGCTGAAATATCTAAAATATCGTTCAGTTTATCTTCTACTTTGTCTTTTGACATAATTAACTCGCATCACTTATCTTGTCCTCTGAATAAACGGAAAGTGTTCCATCATCATAGAATGTAACTGTTTCAGCTACGACAAATGTATCATTTGGGTCTACTGACCCAACAAATTTAAGTGTAGTTCCTAAATCTAAGGTTACTGCACTACTCAATACTATTGATAACTTATCACTTGCAACAGATGAGATGGTTGGATTCGGTGTTATATTCGTCCCAAATACCTCGTCTCCTACACTTATCTTACTATTTATTGCAGTTGCAAAAGTCACTGTTGTGGAGTTAGATACTGCATTTGATGTTGCACTAAAAGCAGGTTCATAATGTTTAACTTCTTTTACTAGTCCTGAGTTTTCAATTTGTGTAGTAGTAAACCCTGCATTGACATCACTATTGATATAGTCTCTTTCAATAACATTCTTAATGACATTTCCTGTATATACAGGGCCAAAGAAGTAGAGTTTCATTGTAAACTCTAAGGTATACTCAATTACACGTCTTTCTTCAAAACTACCTTCAAACTGGTCTTCCATTGCAACACTATTCAATACAATAGGAACATCTCTATTGTCTGACATGTCATCAATCATTTTCATTGTGACTGTATATTCAGGTTGAAAATATGGTATAATCTGTTCTACAATCTGAAGTGCATCGTTAGCATTCTTTGCAAGAATAGATAAAGAGAAATTTAGATTGTAGGGTGCAGGTTGATACTGATAACCTCTCTTTGTTGCATCAGATGTTTCTAGTGTGTTTTTAGTATGTCTTAATAATTTGTTTTGTTGTCGTGTTCCATCGTATTCAAAACCAGTTAACTGGAATGCCATACGAGGAAGTGAGATTGCAGTTCTATTACCATCATTTAGATTAGCTTCTTCTGCAAGTCTTTGTAGAAACTTTTGTTTAGGGCCGTATGAAATCGGAACTTTGCTTTCCACAAGAACCGTTCCATCAGTTTTAGTTTTCTTAATGCTGATGTTATTGAACATGGTTCCAAAGATGGAAATTGCACGTTTTATAGTTTCATGGTAAAAGTATGTTCCGAACATTAGGTAGGACTCCCAAACGGATTAGTCTCTGAGAAGTCTAAGTAGTTATCTGCTTTATCTTCAAATTCTTTGTTCTGTGCATTACCGTCATTAGACATGGTTAAGACATCTGTGATTGATGCAATAGTATAAGAGGCACCATTTGCACCAACTAGTGTATCACCAACAGCAAGTGTTTTAGTGTTATCTTTGATTGTAAGTTTTCGGTTTACCCCATCATCCCATGACACTACTTCACCAACAACTACACTGTTAAGAGATATATTCTCATTTGTATAATATGTTCCAGTTCCACCTTCTGCCATTGTCATCTCAATAGTGTAAGCCTGTTGATCTTCAACAAGATCAATATTGGTAACACCAGTGTCAAAGTCTTCACCACTGTATTCAAACAACTCACATCTGAGTTTAAATACAAACAGTTTACCGACTTGATAGAATGGATTTTCATGTTCTACAAATTTGATTTCAAACAATGAACCTGAAAGAGGGAAGTATATAAGATCACCCTCGTTTGGTCTAAGTGATGTTGCAAGATTTGAATCTAGTGATATAAATCTTTCCCATGTTCTTAGAGACAAGACAAAGGTTGCTTGGTCTCTAACTTGAACACCAAACTTACTGAAGAGGTCACCCTCTCCTTCAAAACCTTCAGTGTTTTCAATATACATTTCAACACTGTATGAATCACCAAAATTGGATTGTATATCTTCACCAAGAATTTTGTCTTCTTCTATTATCTCTCTTGGAAGATAAAAACACTCATGACCATAAAAACGAAGTGATTCAACAACCAAATCTTCATAAAGATGTTGTTCAGTAGATACTGCATGGTTGAAAAATACATTTGTTGGCATTATGCTAGCCCATCATATCCATCACAGGCATTTCATAGTTGAGTCTTGACTCTTCTTCTAATCTACGAATTTCCTCTGATGCTTCTGTTTTCATTCTCTCTGAATCTAATGTAACTCCGCCAGGTAATTGTATACCTGAAAATTTGGAAAGATTTTCACCCCACTGATATTTGACTAGTGCAGTTGCATATCTTTTTAACCACATATCATTGTAGATATCAGTCATATCAGTTGGGTCTATCTTTCTATAACATTCGATGATGATATACTCGTTTGCACTGACACTACTCATGTCCATGTCTAAGTATAATCTGTTTTGATGTGTGTTATATCGTATTGGGGTTCTACCAACCAAGATTGAATCCATAAGTGAAATGTGTTGTTGCACCATTTCATAATATAGAATGTTGGTTGCAGTTAGATCATAGAGATCGTTTAATCTAAGTTGATATCTTAGATCAAACATATTTAAATTATGTTTATCGTTGAAGGGGAATATGTTTATTACAGACAAAATGAATTCAGGAAGAACAATATAGTTCTTCTGCATTTTGTATTCCATATCATTGTATGCATGAGTTCCAACTGCATTCTCTGTAACAGTTTCATCTGTTCTCATAGCTGCAATCTGAGAAGAACTCAGTTGATGTTTTAAGTATACTTTGATTGAACCATCATAATGATATTCACGAAAGTATTGCAAAGCCTCATCAATTCTGTCATCAAACTGGTCATCATCCACGTTGATTTCAAGAACAGGAGCTCCCAATCGTCTCTTAATATACTCTTTTAATGATGATTTAGAATTGGGTTCTGACATAATAGTATTCCATCTTTAAATTGTGGTCTACTACTATTTATACGATTTTATTCTTGGAAAAAAGTCCTTCTAGAAAAACGATCTAGCTTCTCATCTATTCTTTGAATCATACCTACGATTCTTTCAAAATCAGCTGCCACTTCTTCTCTTGTGATATACTCACGTGCTATCTCTTCTCTAGTTTTATTGAGAAGTATATCAAGTCTCTTTTGTTCAGACAGGATAGAACGAACCAACAAACCAACGGGTGCTAGTATAAGAGTTAGAAGGATGTTCCAAATAAGTTGAGCGTCTACTACTATTTCCATATATCTATTTAGGATATATGGGGTTTCCTTGTGAGTCTAAATCAAAGGTAAATTCGTTAGGATTGAAATTTTCTACCACACCATGTCTATTACCACGTGGTAGATGTATCATATTTATATTGAAGGATATGCTGTATCTATCTCGATCAGTAAAGTTTGGTTCTACCATATGCATTAATGCAGATGGAAATAGTATCAACTCTGCTCTTGTGGGTGCATAAGACCAATTTTCATTTGCCCTTGGTGAATGTGGATAATCTGCAACTACCTTTGGGTCTTTGTCAATAAAGACAATGTCTCCTTCATCACCCTCTGCATGAATATATAATACTCCACTATACCAACAACCATTATGAAGATGTGGTTTGTTCCATGCCTTAGGGTCATTGATGTTAGCCCACGAGTTACCAATTTCTACTTGGTAATCTCTGTTTGTTAATCCATGAAAAGGAAATACTTCTTCATAAAAAAGGTCGGTGATACATCTCATAGCCTTTTTAAATGCAGGATTAGATTCACACCCATCATTAGATTGCCATCCAGTATATGCATTAGATACTTGTCTACCTACAGGGTCTTTTCTTCTCATCTCATCCATAGTTCTTTTTAAAAGAAGAAGATAGTCTTCATTAAACCCTCGATCACCTAAACTTGGACAAAGAAGATTTCTCTGAAAAATAAATGTTGGAAATAATAATCTAACTGCCATCGAAATTGAACTCCATTTGTATTTCTGAACTCTCTTCTTTTTTATGAAAAGGACACTCAGGTGGGGGGGATTCTTCGTTAAAAAATTTGCCCTTTGGTTTCCAGTATCCTAAAGAACGGTATGCACCAGGCCTATATTTTTCACCTTGAAATTCGGGATGAAGTCTATTTGCTTCTTCCATAGTCATTCTACTCTCGTCTCGTTCTTTGTTTCCATAGGGTGCAGAATGAAAGGATAAATTCTTTTGATAATCATCTATATCTCTAAATTGATAACTTGCAACCCATTCATCTCTTTTAAATGGTATTATTTGAACAAGAGGTGTTCCCTTTGGTATAACAAAACTATGGTTAACTTTAGGATAAAAAATAATTTGAGAGTTATCCATGTTTTTATTAAACTTATCACTGTCTATAATACCCTGCCATACTGCAAAATGCTCGTTTTGAAAAAGAAATGGGTCTAAGTAGAAAACTGAATAACCTTCAGGAGTTGCAACATTCCATGGAGCTCTCATCTTAAATGCATCTCTGATGTTTGTAGGATTGTCTCCATTTTTTAAGTATTCAAATACATTATGATATTGTGCAACTGGATGTGATCTAGAACTTGCAATGCTTTGATAACCTTTTTGATCTAAGTCAACGGTTTGAAAACATGTTGCATCATCATCGTCTCTATCGTTACCACACAACACTAACATATCTCTTGTAGAAACTATAATCCATCCACTCTTTAACCAATCATCCATTGCAGGACATGATCGAATGGAATGATTAGTGTTACCATTTGCAAAGTCCATGATTCTCATTCGTTTCCACCAATCAGGAATAATATTCTTTGCAAGAACTGGTTTAAAGTCCCTTACGGTCTCTTCACTATATGCGGTAAATTCTATCGTTGGCATTAAAAAACTCTTTTGTATCTGTTAATCTAATTTCATCACCTCTAATAACAAGTGATCTTCTGTCCATATACTTTGCACTTGAATTTGGTGCATCTGCACCATGAGGTATTCTACCATCAAACATTAATAAACGATTTGGTTTAAACTCTACTTCAGCTATCTGATGGTTCTTAATATGTTCGTCTCTTCCATCTAATCCTTGTTGCATCGAGTCATAAAATCTCAATGTTCCACCCCATGTAGGATTCCAAAAAGTATTTGTGTAGTAGAGGAATGAGAGATTCCACTCATCCTCATCTTGACAGTCTGCATGTGTAGTTCCATGTTGACCCATGGTTTGAGAATTCAATCCTGCATATTGAAATCTTACCCATTTAAATTTAAACTCAAATTCTAATCTTCTAATTATATATTTGACGAAAACTGTATCTAATGGATTTGCTCCATGTTCTATTTCAAAGTTGTTTCTAAAAAAAGAAGCTCCCCATAATGAATGATGTGGTAGACCAGTTTTATTGTCTGCACTAACATTATTGGTTTTACCCCAATATGTTGCATTTCTTATCTGAGTATCAAAATGATGGTGTAGACTTGAGTCCAACCAATTATCTAAAACATATATTTTATCTAAAGGACAGGACTCTATCTTGAATGGTTTATCTAGATGAACTACTTCCATTTAACACCTTATTAATCCCGTGGTTGATCAGGTGCAGGTGCAAATCTAGGAATTTGTATTAAATAGGAGTTGATATCATCTAAATGATCTTCTCTTGTTGAATCTATAATTCTTGATACATCTAATACTACATTAGCTGTAGAATCATACCACTCTAAGTATCTTCTTGCATTTGATCTTTGTGGATGATTAGAACCTTCTCTTCCAGCTATCATAGCAGAAACAGGACAATTAAATCCAACAATATTTACAGCTTCATCTGCAAGTTCATCAAACTTATCTTGAAGACTTCTTTGATATTGACCGTTTAGTGTGTGACCCATAGGTGGTTCGGAGTTTTCAATGTATATTTCAATCATATCCTTTTCTGAATCAGTTAACTGAATTTGTTCCTGATCATGAAAAGGTTTACCGTCAACCCAGTTTTCAATCTTAACCTGTATGTCATCGTAAACTAAAACATCAAAATTAAAACCTAAAGCTGGTCTATCAACATTGTTGAAATCATATTGTAATCCATTTGGTTTTCTTACAAAAAGATTTGAATTTTCATCATAAATTAGTGCAGTCATCATAAAGTTATACCTCAGTTATATTATACCACATTGTTCTTATTTGTGATATAGGAATTTTTAATTTTTTCATAAACATCTAAGTTGTCTATGATTGAAGTGTCCATGCTGTCAATCCATGGGCCCCCTCTTGTGTAGTGAATCCCCGTGTAGTGCCATTTCTCAACAGGGTCATCATACCCTTCTGTAAATATATATTTCTCAGGAATCTTACTTATTTTATCAGTCCATGTAAACTGATGAAGTTGAGCTCCTGTCCATGTATTTACAACCTCAGGTGTTAGTTTCTTACAATCTTCATGTCCATTATTGAAGAACATCATACTTGACCACAACTTACATGGATAGTCAATATTAACTGCACCATTAAATTTAGTCTTTACATGATCGTATTGACGATACTGAATACATGCAACTGCATCTTCAGGTCTCATGTAGTAGAACATTCTTAAAGGGGTCTCAACAAAGAAGAAGTCATCATCAACAAACATACTGAACCCTTCGTAGTTTTCTAGATATGGAATCATAAAACGACTGTAGGTAAACTCTGTATTTTGATTTGCATACGGTCTTGTGTATTCAGGAATTTTTGCAATATCCAAATACTTAATTTCAGGATTGAACCTTGCTAGTTGGGTATCAGACCCCCCTGAAAAGGATTTCTCTATCGATTTTTCAATACTGTATTTTGTAATGTGTTCAATTTTATTGTGAGTAGAATCTACACCAATATAGATATTTAGAGGTTTCTTTTTCATCAAAGAATTGACATTCTTTGAATATTTGTAAACCTCTTGTCTAAACTCTGCACCTGCAAAGTCTGTTGCAATTTCTAATATCCCACCTTGGAATGTAAAAGACACATTGAAGTGTTCTTTATTAAAATCAGTTAGTCTTTTTTTCCAATAGTCTAAAATATCATTAAAGGTAAACTCCTTACCTTCAACAAAGTCATATGCATCCCAAACTAATAAATCAAAATCGGGGTCATCCATTTCTTCTACAACTAAAGACCTAACAGAGCCTGGATGAACAAACATATTCATGTGTGTTTTTCTTTCGTCTTGTGGGAATAGAACACATTGAATTGGATGATGCATACCTTCAGTTTGGACTGTATCCATAATCCAATGTGCCTTGGCTGCATGGTAGAACATAGATACTAGGTTATTTTCAGATTGCTCACTTAGGGGTGTATCAAGAAGGTTACTAAATGTAGTTGGTTGATCGTTTTCATCTGCAATATTAAAACCAAAAAAACCTGCTGCTAACTGAGAGGGTGCAGATGAATAACACTGATGAATATATTTTAGATAGATTGAAGAGTTCCATTTTAAACCTTGAAACTCTTGTATTTTTTTGCTCTTTCTATGTTCTAAGAAAGAACCCCATTTTACAAGTTTTAGGGGTGGGATTAATTCATCCCAAATATATTTGAGTTGTTCAAAGTCTTTCTGTTCCTCATAGGAATCTTTAAGAAGATCAATAGAGCCAACCCAATAAGGGGTTTGACTACGAAGTTGATAATAATTTTTTAAATTGTCCCAATCAGCTGAAACCAGTTTTTCTTTCACCTGATCAATAGATGTAAGTTTTTCCATAATATACCAAAAATGTAAGTGTTACACTTATTTAGTCACTAAGAACTTATAGGTGTTGCAGGCCATTGTTGTGTCAACACACCATCCCATCTTGCAACTGGTGTTCTACCAATAGCTTGATATGTGAACGGTGATCTGTTCTGATATGTGAACGGTGTTCTACCTTGTGTTGCATAGGTAGAAGGTTGTCTGTTTTGATATGTAAACGGTGTTCTACCTTGTGTTGCATAAGTAGAAGGTTGTCTGTTTTGATATGTGAACGGAGTTCTACCTTGTGTTTCATATGTGAACGGAGTTCTGTTCTGATAGGTAAATGGTGTTCTACCTTGTGTTTCATATGTGAACGGTGATCTGTTCTGATATGTGAACGGTGTCTGTGCATTTGCAATATAGGGTTGCTGTGCATTTCTAGGTGATCTGTTATCATATGTGAACGGTGATCGTGCCTGATATGTAAATGGTGTTTGACCATTTGCAATATAAGGTTGCTGTGCATTAGCAGGATACCTTGCATTATAGGTAAACGGTGTCTGACCGTTTGCAGGATAACCAGCAGGATATCTTGCATTATAAGTGTATGGTTGTTGAGCATTTGCAATGTATGGAACACGATAGGTAAATGGAACCTGATATGTCCCTGGCTGTCTTGCATTAGCAATATAAGGAACCCTATAGGATGCTATATATGTGTTTGGTTGTCTTGCATTAGCAATATAAGGTTGCTGTGCATTACCAGTAGCATTAGCTGTGCCAATTAGTGGTAACTGATAATATGCTGGAAGTTGACCTGCCATTATTTACCCTCAGTTCCTTCAGGTGGTGGTGGGAATCCACCACCACCTACTGGATAAAAATACACACGTGGTGATCTATATGAATAGTTCTGTATATATGGATATGTAACTGGTGTCCGTGCATTATATGTAAACGGTGTTTGATAGTTTGCAGGATAACCTGCTGGATATCTAGCATTATATGTAAACGGTGTTTGATAGTTTGCAGGATAACCTGCTGGATATCTAGCATTATATGTAAACGGTGTTTGATAGTTTGCAGGATATGTTGCATTTGCAGGATATCTTGCATTATATGTAAATGGTGACCTAGCATTAGCAATATAAGGAACCCTATAAGATGCTATGTATGTAAACGGTTGTCTTGCATTTGCAATGTAGGGAACCCTATAGGTAAATGGTGACCTATTCTGATATGTAAACGGTTGTCTTGCATTAGCAATATAAGGTTGCTGTGCATTTGCAATATAAGGCAACTGATAAGTAAACGGAGACCTATTCTGATATGTAGAAGGTTGTCTAGCGTTTGCTATGTATGGTTGCTGTGCATTTGCAATATATGGATATGGTTGTTGAGCGTTTGCTATGTATGGTTGCTGTGCATTTGCAATATACGGATAAGGTTGCTGTGCATTGGCAATATATGGTGTTTGTGCATTTGCAATATACGGATATGGTTGTTGAGCATTAGCAATATATGGTGTTTGTGCATTCGCAATATACGGATATGGTTGCTGTGCATTAGCAATATAGGGTTGCTGTGCATTTGCAATGTAGGGGTAAGGTTGTTGGGTAAGTGCCTGACCTGTTGCATTATTCCAACCAGTAGGTGTTTTTACGTAAACCTGATCAACGGCTTTCCAAGCTGTAGGGGTTTTTACCCATGCACCTTGGGTTGAATTCCAACCTGTAGGTGTTTTTACCTTCTGATTACCAGTAACCATTTATATTGTATTCCTCAAAAAATTCTACTCTTATTTATTAAGAGTAGAGAATCCATAAATCACCAACTGCACCATCACCTGAAGCAGGAGCTGATGTAGATTGGTAGACATTTCTTACATATCCACCTGCGTTTGATGCATTACTTGTAGTAATTGTTCCTAGTGTTGCATTAGAACCACTACCATATTTTGCATCTAAAGCTGCTTGTAGTCCATCTACATTTCCGATAATATGATTGTGTGAATCATCTGCAATTGTTGCTGTGATTGTAAGGTTTCCTGTTCCATCAAAAGAACCTGAACCTGAAACATCTCCAGTCAAACCAATTGTTCTTGAAGTTTGAAGTGCAGTTGCTGTAGCAGCATTACCTGTTGTTGAACCTGAACTTCCTGTTACATTACCAGTGACATT
>Ga0222713_10000074_pt1 | contig 103642 bp, 121 predicted proteins | sample C33_649DmetaG_FD_165061 | JGI IMG/M metagenome (GOLD analysis project Ga0222713, IMG submission 165061) | Estuarine water microbial communities from San Francisco Bay, California, United States - C33_649D | ecosystem: Environmental > Aquatic > Marine > Unclassified | place: USA: California...
ATTTGTTTTGAATAAAACATTTTCTTTTAAGAAAGAAGGTTTTTAGAAAACTCTTTTTAGAAGTCTTTTCCTTTATTCCTGAAATAACATTAGCTTTTGCATTACTAACTTGTCAACCCTGATTACAAGTCTTGAATTAAATATCTAAAATTAATTTATCGACAATAAGTTTAAATAAATATGTCAAAGAGTGTGTAATATAAATTTGTGTCTGTAATATTAAAGTAATTAACAAATAGTAAGGAGTACATTTTTAATGATAAGTGACACTCAGATTTTCGTAGCTTTAATCTTAGCTTTAGTTTCATTAGTACTAGCTATAAGATTAGGTACATCTTTATACGAATAAAAAGAATTATTCTTTTTAGATAAGAAAGAGAAAAATATTATATGTAAATCTTTTATACAAATATGTAGGTAAAAAGAAAAAGAAAAAAAAAGTGACATCAAATACATTAAAAACAAGTGAACGTCCAGTCTTCCCATTCACTGCAATAGTAGGCCAAGAAGAAATGAAATTAGCTTTAGCTCTTAACGTTATTGATCCAAAAATTGGTGGAGTTATCATCATGGGAGATCGTGGAACTGGAAAATCTACAACTATTAGGGCGATAACAGATATCTTACCGGAAATGGAAGTTGTTGAGAATGACCCATTTAACTCACACCCAACAGATTTCGATCTAATGAGTGAGGATATAAGACGATCTGTAGAAGCAGGGAACCCAATCACAATAGCAAAAAAGAAAGTTTCTATGATTGATCTACCACTTGGTGCAACAGAAGATAGAGTGTGTGGAACAATTGATATTGAAAAAGCTCTTACGGAAGGTGTAAAAGCTTTTGAACCTGGCTTACTTGCAAAAGCGAATAGAGGAATTCTATACGTAGATGAAGTTAACCTTTTAGATGATCATTTAGTTGATATTCTATTAGATTCAGCAGCTTCAGGATGGAATACTGTTGAGAGAGAGGGAATTTCAATTAGACACCCAGCTCGATTTGTATTAGTAGGTTCAGGAAACCCTGAGGAAGGAGAACTTAGACCTCAGCTTCTGGATCGTTTTGGTATGCACTCTGAAATTAGAACTGTAAGAGACCCAGAATTAAGAGTTAAAATTGTTGAGCAACGATCAGAATTTGACAAGAATCCTAACGAGTGTTTAAAGCAATATCAATCACAACAGCAAGAGTTCAGAGATAGGATTGTTAAGGCTCAAGGTTTACTAGGTCAAACTAATTTAAGTTATGAATTAAGAGTTAAGATTTCTCAAGTTTGTGGAGAATTAGATGTAGATGGCTTAAGAGGAGATATTGTTACTAACAGAGCTGCCAGAGCTTACGCAGCTTATATGGGAAGAACGGAAGTCACAGTTGAAGATGTCCAATCTATAATAAAAATGTGTCTACGCCATAGATTACGTAAAGATCCATTAGAGTCTATTGACTCCGGTGATAAAGTTCAAAAAGTATTTGAAGAGATATTTAGTGAATTGTTAGAATAGTAATATAGGCTCAGTAGGATTCGAACCTACATTAGGGACTTAGAAGGTCCCTGTCCTGATCCCTTAGACGATGAGCCCAGAATTGAGAGTCTTATTTTTTTATATCAATGGGCGGTACTGGATTTGAACCAGTGACCACCTGCTTGTAAGGCAGGCGCTCTACCGCTGAGCTAACCGCCCATTTAGGATTGTTTATTATCTCTGAAGTTAGTTTACACTTTTGGTCCCTTTTATGCAACTAGTTTTATTTTTTTTTTAACTTCCTTGACTTTGGTTCTAACTTTTTATAGGTATCTAAACTAATTAAGGAAAAAATTACCATTGAAAGCAATACTAGATAAGTTTTTTTTCTTGATAAAATTGAGCTCTATGAACAAAAAACTAATTTACTTCTCTTAATAATAATACTAAATAAATGGATACTAAAGATAATCAAGATTTAATAAATATTAGTCATGAATTCAAGGGACCAGTGACAAGTTTAAAGATTATATTAGAAACCTTATATGAATATGATGAGTTTATGAGTTCTTCAAAAAAGAAAGAATTAATAGAACTGGCTTTGAAAGAATCCAATAGATTAAAAGATCTTAGTGATTACTTTCTAAATGAAAAACAAGATCTCAAGACAGCAACATTTACCAAAGAGAGATACATCTTTCCTTTTTTTTCTCAAGAGATAGTTCAGTTTTATCCTTTATTAGCCCTATATAGAAAATCTTTTCTTATATCGTATTTCTATAACAATTCCGAAAATAATATAATTTTTATTAACAAAGAGTTGTACTTTCAGGTATTGCTGAATTTAATTGGTAATGCGATTAAATTTAATATAGAAAGGGGCTGGATTGTTGTAGAATTGGATGTAATTGTTTGTTTGTCATTATCATCTTTTGTGTATAAAAAATATGCTAGATCATGTGTTATTGATAATGGACTTGGTTATACAAATTTTATTGAATCAGCAATTAGGTCGAAAGAAGTTATCTTATCTTTTAGGGCTAAGAGATTGGGTTTGAACATAGTCAAAGATATTTTATTGTTTCATAAAACTTTCTTGAACGGGACTAGTTATCCCTTCCGAGGTGCTAAGTTATTTTTTACTATTAGTACAGAAAGTTGTTATTTATAATGCTCCTAAGTTTATTTTTTTTATAATAAGCTGGTGAAGGGACTTGAACCCGCAACCTACTGATTACAAATCAGTTGCTCTACCAATTGAGCTACACCAGCTATTTTTTTTCCCTGATACATTCATAATTATACATTACTCATGTTTTTTTAGTAAAGTAATTTCTTTTCTTTTTTTTATTTTACAAATTTGCTTTGGACCGTATTAAATCTGTGGGATAATTCAATTATATTAATTTTATGTTCTTTTTTTCATAAATTAATTATTCTATTTTTTAGGATAATGCAAAAAAAAATAAACAAATATCTGGAGAAATAATAATATGTCTCGCTACAGAGGAGCTGTTCTTAGGATTACTCGTCGCTTAGGAGAACTTCCTGGTCTTACAAGGAAGACTACTAAAAGAAATTCTAGACCTGGTCAACATGGAGATCAAGCTAGAAAACCTTCTGAGTATGCAATTCGTTTAGAAGAGAAGCAAAAGTTAAGGTTTAATTATGGTGTAACTGAAAAGCAACTTTTACGATATGTAAGAGATGCTAGAAGAATTAAGGGTTCTACAGGTGAAGCTTTATTACAACTTCTTGAAATGAGGTTAGATAATATTGTTTTCCGTTTAGGTATGGCACCTACAATTCCTGCTGCTCGTCAGCTTGTTAATCATGGCCATATTTGCGTAGATGGTAAGAGATTATCTATTCCAAGTTATCAATGTCAGGCTGGTCAAACAATTAGTGTACGAATTAATCCTCGTTCAAAACAGTTAGTGGAAGCATATTTAGCTTTTCCTGGATTAGCAAATATACCTAGTCATCTTGAATTTGATAAAAATGCGTTAAAAGGTAAAATTAATGGAATAATTGAAAGAGACTGGGTTGCATTACAACTTAATGAATTACTTATAGTAGAGTACTACTCACGTAAAGGATAAAACATTTTTTAGAGTAATACATTGTTATGTTGCTCTTTCAATTTTCTTTACCATGAATTCTCTTCACTTGGTAAGGTGTCTGAGGTTATTAACCAAATGACACCTTTAGAGAATCGTTGTATAGACTTTATTTTTTCCACAAATATCTTTTTTATTTTTTTATTTTCTGAAGGCTCAGCATTTTTATACTCTATATTTTCACTAATTGTCTTATATGATCTATACGGAGGAAAAAAATTGACTTTCTTTATTGCTTCAAGAGAAGATTTTTCTAAATCTAATAAATAGTTTTCAAGATTATAGATTTCTACACTTGGTTTATTAATATTGGATTTTTTATTATCTTTATAAACTTCTAGAATTTTTTCTATGTCCTTTTTGCTAAAGAAAATTAATTTTTTATTTGCTGATTCTGTATTTTGATTTACGTCATCTGTACGTAATATATATATAGGTGTACCTTTGAACCAATTCTTGCCATATTTTTGCTTTGGATGGATCAGAGAAAAATTTTTGTTTATGTGAATTCTAAGTAGTTCGTCTAGTTCTTGTAGATCACTTATCATTCTTACTTGAACTCTAGGATTAGATGTTCTATTTAAGTAATAAAATGTGTCTAATGCAGTACTTTTTACATTAAGTCCTAAATTTTGTGCTCCACGTGGATCTTTTAAGCATATTTCATGTAAATAAGATTCAGCATCTTGTTTGTTAGAAAAAAATAATCCTACAGTGATTGGGCCATGATCCTCTTTCCAAATAAACCAATTATAGTATTGATCGTAAAACCATTGTAATGAACTTTGATTTGTTTGTTCTCTGGGTGATGCTAAGATTATTTCGTCGTTACCATTTACCACAGTATATATTGGTACCTTTTTCAGCTCTGTTAATATTGCTTTTTGTTGTTCTGTTGGAAAATTAGGACTTCTTCTATTACTTCTAAGAAGAGATAATTCTTTTGGATCATCTTTTTTGTTATTATCTAAATTTAATTGAATAATTTGACCATTATCTACAGGTAAAAAATCTTCAATTAGTATATCTTCTTCGCTTTTTATTTTTATTCCTACTCCTCTATCTGTATGTAGCCATTTTATTAATTTTGATAACGGATCTTGTACTTGAACATTTTGAAAAGAAGGAAAAACCATATCTGCTTTTTTGTCATCTAACAAATTGTCTAGATAATCTGAAATATAATTCATACTTTTTTTAGGTTTTATGTGCTTTCTAGTTTTCTAAAATTTATTCTACTTGTTTGAATGCTTTCCCTATATAATTTGCATTATAAATTCGCCTAATCCAATTTGGAATGAGTTTTTTCTATATTTATTTTGTTCTAGATCGTCTAGTGTAATTTTTCTTTTTAGTTTTTTCCATTTGTTATTGATTATTTATCCTTTATATTCTGCCAATAATTTGTTTTTAGACTAGATATTAAATTTGATTAACTATTAGTGAATCCTTTAATATATTAATCTTTACTCTATTTCTCATCTTATATATACAGGTATTATTTAAATACTGAATATACTCATAGAACTTAGACTTGGTTGCCTCAATAGAATAATATTTTGGCACATGTATCTCTTACTTATTCTAATTTTCATAATTATTTTTCTTTTTCCATATAAAATAGATTTAATATAAGAAAAAATTATCTATTTTATAAAAAAGACATTATCACTTACGTCTCATTTCCTGATAATATTAATACTAAGGTATAAGTTAATGAGTTAAAACATTAATTATTAACTGCCAAGAGTGTAATTCTCTATTTATTAGTGTTACACAGGCTAATTTTATCATTCAAAATACACGTTAAAGGAGGAGTTTATGTCTCAATCCGTAGAATCACGGACTCGAATCAAGAACGAACGTTACGAATCAGGTGTTATCCCTTACGCTAAGATGGGTTACTGGGATGCTGACTACGTTATCAAAGATACTGACGTACTAGCTATGTTCCGTATGACACCTCAAAAAGGTGTTGACCCTGTAGAGTGTGCTGCAGCTATCGCTGGTGAGTCTTCTACTGCTACATGGACTGTTGTATGGACAGACCTTCTAACAGCTTGTGACCTTTACAGAGCTAAAGCTTACAGAGTTGACCCAGTTCCAGGTGCTCAAGACCAATACTTCGCTTACATCGCTTACGAATTAGATCTATTCGAAGAAGGATCTCTTTCAAACCTAACAGCTTCTATCATCGGTAACGTATTCGGTTTCAAAGCCGTTAACGCTTTACGTCTAGAAGATATGCGTATGCCAGTTGCTTACCTTAAGACTTACCAAGGTCCAGCTACAGGTGTAATTGTAGAGCGTGAGAGACTAGACAAGTTCGGTCGTCCTCTACTTGGTGCTACTGTTAAGCCTAAGCTAGGTCTTTCTGGTAAGAACTACGGTCGTGTAGTTTACGAAGGTCTTAAAGGTGGTCTAGACTTCCTTAAGGATGACGAGAACATCAACTCTCAACCATTCATGAGATGGAGAGAGCGTTTCTTATTCGGTATGGAAGGTGTTAACCGTGCATCTGCTGCTAGTGGTGAAGTTAAAGGTCACTACTTCAACGTTACTGCTGGTACAATGGAAGACGTTTACGAGCGTGCTGAGTTCGGTAAAGAGCTAGGATCTGTGATCATCATGATCGACCTTGTTATGGGTTACACAGCTATCCAAAGTATCGCTAAGTGGTCTCGTGAGAACAGTATGATCCTTCACTTACACCGTGCAGGTAACTCTACATACGCTCGTCAAAAGACTCACGGTATGAACTTCCGTGTAATCTGTAAGTGGATGCGTATGGCTGGTGTTGACCACATCCACGCTGGTACTGTTGTAGGTAAGCTTGAAGGAGACCCTCTAATGGTTAAAGGTTTCTACACAACTCTTCTTGCAACTCAATCTGAGATTAACCTACCTCAAGGTCTATTCTTCGCACAAGACTGGGCTGCTCTTAACAAGTGTCTACCTGTAGCTTCAGGTGGTATTCACTGTGGTCAAATGCACCAACTAATTCACTACCTAGGTGATGACGTTGTACTTCAATTCGGTGGTGGTACTATTGGTCACCCTGATGGTATTCAAGCTGGTGCTACTGCTAACCGTGTAGCTCTTGAGAGCATGGTTGTAGCTCGTAACGAAGGTCGTGACTACCTATCACAAGGTCCAGACATTCTTCGTACAGCAGCTAAGAGCTGTGGTCCTCTTCAAACAGCTCTAGATCTTTGGAAGGATATTACATTCAACTATGCTTCTACAGATACAGCTGACTTCGTTGAGACAGCTACTGCTAACAGATAATCTATTGATAACTTAGAGAATTATCTCTCTGTTTGATATAAGATATGTGACACTATTTTTTAATAGTGTCACAGCTACATAAAATACTAAAGGAGTACTTTAACATGAGATTAACACAAGGCGCATTTTCTTTCCTTCCAGACCTAACTGACGAGCAAATCGTTAAGCAAATCCAATACGCTATCAGTAAGGGTTGGGCACTTAACGTAGAATTCACAGATGATCCACACCCTCGTAACGCTTACTGGGATCTTTGGGGTCTTCCTCTATTCGGTGTTAAGGATCCAGCAGCTGTTATGTTTGAGATCAACTCATGTCGTAAGGCTAAGCCATCTTTCTACGTAAAGGTTAACGCTTTCGATAACTCACGTGGTGTTGAGAGTTGCTGTCTTTCTTTCATCGTTCAAAGACCAACTTCTAACGAGCCTGGTTTCCAACTACAACGTCAAGAAGATAAGTCAAGAACTATCCGTTACACTATTCAAAGTTACGCTAGCACTCGCCCAGAAGGTGAGCGTTACTAATTTTATAGTAACTAACTAAATTTATAGATAACTTGAACACTATGTGATAATAACTCCAAGTGTTTAAGTTATCTTTTTTTATATTTTTATAATTTCTTATCATGACTTCTACAGCTAATACTCTTGTTAATCTTCAAGAGGAATATGAAAATAGACAAATTCAACAAGTACTTGATGAATTAGAGCAAGATTTAGTAGGTCTAAAACCTGTTAAAGATAGAATTAAAGAAATTGCTGCTTTATTATTAGTTCATCGTCTTAGAAAATTATTAGGTCTTACTTCTGCTAACCCTAACTTACACATGTCATTTACTGGTAGCCCAGGAACTGGTAAGACAACGGTTGCACTAAAAATGGCTGATATTTTATTTAGGTTAGGATACATAAGAAAAGGTCATCTAATAACAGTGACTCGTGATGATTTAGTTGGGCAATATATTGGTCATACAGCACCAAAAACAAAAGAAGTATTAAAGCGTGCGATGGGTGGTGTTCTTTTCATTGATGAAGCTTATTATCTTTATAAGCCTGATAATGAGAGAGATTATGGTGCTGAAGCCATAGAAATCCTTCTACAAGTTATGGAAAATCAGCGTGATGATCTTGTTATAATTTTTGCTGGTTACAAAGAAAGAATGGATTCTTTTTATGAATCTAATCCAGGTCTATCGTCAAGAGTTGCAAATCACGTAGATTTCCCAGATTACAGTCCTGAAGAGCTGTTAATTATTGGAAAAATAATGCTTGCAGAACAGCAATATAGATTAACAGAAGAATCAGAAAAAGTTCTACTGGATTATATAAAACTGAGAATGACACAGCCTCACTTTGCTAATGCTAGAAGTGTAAGAAACGCGATAGATAGAGCAAGAATGAGACAAGCTAATAGAATGTTTGCTGCTGGTAATAGAGTCTTAACTAAATCTGATTTAGTGACTATTCAGCCAATAGATATTCTGAAGAGTCGTCTTTTCAGAGAGTAAAATTATATTTTCCTAATAATTAAAGATTAAATTATTAGGAAAATATATTATTTTTTGAAAAACATTTTTTACTTATGTACGATAGTAAAAAATTATACTAGTATAATATAAAGTAATAACATGGCGGTATAGCCAAGTGGTAAGGCAAGGGATTGCAAATCCTTCATCCCCAGTTCAAATCTGGGTGCCGCCTAAAAAAATCAAAATTGGGTATATTTTACTAAGGGGGTGTGGTGGAATGGTAGACACAACAGACTTAAAATCTGTTGACTTTACGGTCGTGAGGGTTCAAGTCCCTCCACCCCCATTTTTTTTACGCAGATTTCAAAGAATTAGTACTTATGTTTGATCCTCTAATAAGAGATATTTTTCCTGTGCGTGCAATTTCTTGAATTGAAAATTTTGATAATAGTTTTTCTATTGCAGCTGTTTTACCTGGATCACCTGTGACTTCTAATATTATTGAATCTTCTGATAAGTCTACAATATGAGCTCTGAACACCTGTGCAATCTCTAGAATCTCAGACCTTTCACTAAGTTGAGTTTTAATTTTAATTAGCATTAATTCTCGTTCTATGCACGGAAGATTGGTGATATCTTCTACTTTTAGTATATTGACTAATTTGTATAATTGCTTAGTAAGTTGTTCAATTGTTCTTTCATCGGAGGGTACTACCATAGTAATACGAGAAATTCCTATTTCTTCAGCAGGACCTACAGCTAAACTTTCTATATTAAATCCTCGTCTTGCGAATAAGCCTGCAATACGAGTTAATACGCCTGACTCGTCTTCTACCAGAACAGATAAAGTATGTTTCATATGAGTTTGAAATTCTATTCTTATTATGTATTGATAATATTCTAGGCTTCATTATATTGTCTAACAATACTTTTTTTATTTTTCATCTAATGCATCCGGCTGGGTTTGAACCAGCGGTGTCTTTTTCAAGAAACGGATTATGAGTCCGGCGCCTTCGACCACTCGGCCACAGATGCTTAAGTTTACGTACAATTTCTGGAGCTGGTGGGATTTGAACCCACGTCCACTATAGATTATACAGTATATTCATTCACAAGCTTAGTTTCATACAAAATCTGAAACTGACTTTATTTTTTCTTTCTTTAATTTCAGTGTGGAATTTTATTTATTCCTATTTAATTTATCGTTTATTTTTAATTAAATTCGTCTAAATATTTATGCGAATGCGTAAGTTTTAGAGAATTTTACTATATTGTTTGCATTTATTTTTTAGGTCGTTTTTACAAGAATGACCAAATCTTGGCTTGCATCACATTATTGTATCTTCTAAAGTGTCGATACCATTACAGCCCCTATGTCTGAATCTATTTATACCATAATAAAAATTATACACTAATATTCTTCACAATAAATTATGATTGTCAATAGGCATGGCGGGAATTGAACCCACGACCATCAGGTCCGGAATCTGACACTCTATCCACTGAGTTACACGCCTTTATAACAAAAAGATTATAACATATTATTCTATTTTCTTATTTTATCCAAATAAAGCCGTAGTCTCTAAAAAATATGTTGAAAGTCTATTAGTCGATCTTTTTTTTATTATATGTCCGCTGCCTCCGCATTTTATACATTTTTTACTAAACATATCATAAATGTTTCTTTCTTCTCTTTTTCTTGTTATTTCTACTAGCCCTATTTCAGAAATTTGTATAATTTGACTTCCGTCTAAGTTTGATTGTATTTGTGCATCTAAGTATTCCAATAAAGATAGCTGATCATCTTGGTTAATCATCCCAATAAAATCTATGACGATAATTCCACTTATGTTTTTTAGTTGTAATTGGTAAATAATTTCTTTTGTTGCAGCTAAATTGATCCAAAGGATTGTTTCCCTAGATGAACTAATTTTACTAAATGATCCTGAATTAACATCTATTGATGTAAGTGCTTCAGTTTTTTCTATTATTATGTGAGCACCTGTAGAAAATTCTATCTTTGATTCAAGTCCTTTCTTTATAAAATGTTCTAAGTAATACTGAAAATTTCTAAATGTTTTTTTTCTACAATATTCTATGTATATTTTCTTTTTGTTATTACTTTTAGAAATAATTTTTCTTCTTACATCCAATGCTTGATTTTTTGACTTAACAATGATTGTTGTATCATTGTGGATTAAGTTTTTTCTTAAGATAACATCTATAATCTCTTGTCTTGATGTTATCAAGCAAGGTATAGTTGTTTTTTTCTTTATTTTGTTTTTTATTGATTTTACTTTTATGTCTATTTCTTTTAAATAATTAATTAGTTCCCATAGGCTTATTTCATTTGTTTTTTTTTTTATATCTAAACCAATGTTATTTGGTTTTGTGAGTATCCCAATTGTCTTAAAATATTTAGTGTTACCAATGTTGAGTTCTTGTTCTATAGACAAATGTTTCTCATTATGTAATAGGACTCTCACATATTCGTTTTCAATGTTTATATTTCTTGTAACTGTAGGTCCTTTTTTGCTAATTTGTTCCTTGGCTATTTGAACAATTACTTGCTCCCCTATACTTACATTTTCTTTAAAAGTAAAAAAAAATTCATTTTTCAGAATCATGAAACCATTTTGATTCCATCTATCTAATTTAACAAAAGCTATATTAATGTTTTTTAATATACTAACTACCACACCTATGTATATGTCACCGACATTGTAAGTAGAATGAATTCCTATGATTTGCTTTAAACGGTAGTTATTGTATAAAATTGCAACTTTTTTTTTTCTTCTAAAATTATGTAATTTTTCATTTTTGTTTTGTTTATGGATTAAAGCCTAAGGAAGGAAAAAAATTATATAAAATAATTTTTTACTGTTTGTTTACATTTTATAATTCGTGGGTAAAAAGTAAAAGTAACAATATATAAAAATTTATATGTTGTTACTTTTAATTTATATAAGTTAGTAGTAAATCTTTCCTCCGCCCCATTTCTCAGCAGATAATTTAGGTTGAAGTAGAATATGTCCGCCAATAGCGAATAAATCTTCATCATTTAAACTTCTCATTTTAGGGAAGATATCAGCACTCTTAATACTAGGATGTACTTCTGCTATAGACTCTAGTCCATCGTAGCTCTTAGGATCCTTCATATAATCGATAAGAGCATTAATATTGTCACGTGGAGGAGTTGCAAGACTTAAAGCATCTGGTTCTAGTCCAAGGTTAGGATTTGTCTTTGTAAGACCTCCTACGTGACATGAACCACATGAAGCATTGAATAGTCTTTTTCCGCGCTTAACTTGTTCAGGTGTTAATACTACAGTTGTTCCTGATTGATCTAATGGAACACTTCTTGTGTTTTCATCTAGATCAAGGGCATAAGCTGAAGATGAGAATAAAGTTGCACACAGAGCAGCTGTGATAATGAAACCAAATCTTTTTAGCATGTTGTATTATCTTTATATAAATGCTTTTTTTCCGAGAAGACCTTATAGATCTATTCTATATAAAATAATTCTAGTCTTCTATAGTTGATATCTTATATTTTGTGAAGATATTTTTAATAGTATCATTATTTTTCCTTGTTATAAATAATAAAAGAAGATGTGTAAGTAGAATACAGTTTTAGTAATATAAAATACTAAACTATACTCTACTTACACATCTTTTAAGATAAATAATTGATTAATTACGTGTTACTCTGTCAGATTGACTAACTAAAAATACAGCTGAACCAACTGGAATAACTACGATAAATAAACCTAAAAGTAAGCTATTAATAAAAGCTGCTAAAGATGGAGTCATAATAATCCTCTATATTTTTTACCGCTGCTACTTTCTATTTTTTAAATGAAAGTTCCTAATTAATAATTTACCATCTAATTCTGTGATAAATACATTAATAATAAGTATTTTTACGAGAAAAAAAACAAAAATCGTAGTTATTAGAATGTATATCTGGAGTGTATCAACAATATAGTAGCTCCTTTGCTGCTCCCTTCCAGGCCTGGCAAGGTTAAGAGTATATATTGTATACACCCAGATATATTAATATATTAACATGTTGTCATCATTCATTCAACAACACTGTAATTTATATAGTTTCTTGACTACATTGGAAAGTAAAGCATGTCAGGAACGAAACGGTTTGCTTCAATGATTAGTCCAGTAGTTAATGATAACCACACTGTAAGTAGCACAGGTGCTGTTGAAAGATATTTTAGAAAATTGCTATCCATGATATATTATTTGTTTTATTCTTAGTTATCTAGGAGATACTGTAATTTCATCTGCAGGTACTATTAACTTACCACTTGTGAATTCTTTAAATGCAGCTACCGGCCAAACAAATCCTGTTGCAACAAAACTAAGTGCCACAGGTACGTCGATAATAATTTCCTTTTCAGTTGGTTTTTCAGTTCCTCTAGCGAATAGTACGTAACTTCTTCCTACCCAACCAATCCAACCAGCGATGTAAAGGAAGAATATTCCAGGAACAACGAATTCTCCTGAATGACTCCATCTACCATCTGTAATTAAATGTGGTAGTCCGTCAGTTCCGCATAATAACCCTGCTTCACCATATTGAGCAAATCTACCTTTTGTTTTCTCAATTTGCTTTTCTAATGCTAATGCTGGAGGAGTTCCTGCCTCATACTTTGTTAAGCGACTCTCTAGTTTTTTTACGCTTCCATCAAGACGCTTAGCAAATTCTTTCGAACTTTTACAAGGTACTAATCCTGCTACATCAGCATTAGCTGACATAGGAAGTGCTACAAATAGACATAGTAGCAATGTTGAAATCCATTTCTTCACGATTTTATACTCCATTTCATATTTAGGTACATATTATCATTCTTCTGATCTATTAGAATCTTTTGTAAAGAAAGTCTTATATATTTCGTCATTTATTTTAAATAAATCAAATCTTCTAGACATATCTTTAATCGTATGATAGATTAGGTTTAGTAGCGTAAGCTAACGGGATGTAGCGCAGTTTGGTAGCGCGCCTGCTTTGGGAGCAGGATGTCGCAGGTTCGAATCCTGTCATCCCGATTTTGGAATTCTCCTCTTTAATATTTGTATTCTAGAAGCTGCTGTCTCATTATTTGGTTCCTTTTCTATAACCTCCCTATATGTTGAAAGTGCTTCATTAATCATTTTTTGTTTTTCATAAGCATATCCAAGGTTGTTTAACGCTACCGTATATTGATTATCGTTTTTTAAAGCTTCCTTGTAATAGTAGATTGCTAATTCATATTGTTCTGTTTCTGCATAGGTAAATCCTATAGTATTGTAAAGACTAGATATTCCCTCTAAGTCTTCATTTTTCCATATTTGTAAAGCATATCTAAATTGTAGTATTGCCTGATCAAATAATTTTTTTGATAAATATATTGAGCCTAACTCATAATAATCTTCTGCATTCGCTTCGTTATTTCTGATCTTATTTTGTAAAACTGAGAGATTATCTTCTATTTGTTTTCTTTCTATAATCTGTCTTCCGATAAAAACACTTAAAGTAATTAGCGAAACTAGCAAAATAGAGAGATACAATAAAGGGACTATATTATCCATGCATTTTGTGTTGTTGTTTTGTTCATTCACTTTTAGTATAAACTTAACTCACTAACTTTCTCTACAAGTTTTATTCTCTGGAGAAAAAAAGCTTGACATCTGTTTAAATATTGGTTATCTTTTTATGTATAGATTTAATATATTACCTAAGCCCCCATCGTCTAGAGGCCTAGGACATCTCCCTTTCACGGAGGTAACGGGGATTCGAATTCCCCTGGGGGTATTAATTAATTCTTTATAGTTCGAATATTCTTTTACTTTATTTATTTTATTATTCTTAAAATAAGAAGAGGAGAATATTATCTTTTAATATTTAATTATCACTATTTGAAATGGACTGCCCGGGATTCGAACCCGGAACAAATCGGTTAAAAGCCGAGTACTCTACCATTGAGTTAGCAGTCCTATATATTTCTTACCATAGAAATATCATATTTCTTTAACAAAGACAAGTCTTTCTGGTTAAAGTAAAAGTACTTTTTTTATCTTATCTTTTCACATCGTTGATTTTAAAGAGCTCTTTCTGTTTTTCATTGTTTAAGATTTAAATCTAAAGACTAATCTTTTCCAAAAATTAATTTCCTCTGTTGAATTAATCTATTATCATGAAGGTTAGAAGATAATTGTACCAAGATAGATATTATTACACTATTACTTTAGTTATAAGTATTTTTCTATGTGTTGCAAACGACTTAATATTTCATTAAAAAATGAGGTTATCTAATTATGCCTAATCTACAGACTCTATTACAACTTGCATCTCTTTTCCTTGTGATAACAGCTGGTCCAGCTATTATTGTTCTTATAGCTTTAAGACGTGGTAACCTGTAAGGTAATTTTCCTTTTCTTATTGTAGGTTACATGTATTAAGAAATCTTAAGTACATTTCCCTACAATAAGTTAATTATTTCTGGATTTGATCAATTAGGTAATCTAAATTAATTTCTTGAGCGCTTCCAGAAAATTCATTATCAGGAGTTAAGAAAAGCATACAATGGCATTCTTTTCTTTCTCTCATAGGAACACAAGGACAATTCCAATATGCTATAGATACTTCAACAGCCTTATCATCGTAATGGCGGCAAGGACATAATGGAGCTCCATATTCGTCTTTATGTCTAGCTAATCCTTCAATTACTATTGATGTAACACTTAAGTCTGAACAAAAAAAAGTATTAGTTCTTTGTGCATATGTTTCAGCGAACTTTTGCATTGCTTGTAAGCTTTTTGGGGTATCCATTTTATTTTTTATTTCTTACTTTTATATTCACTTTTTCGATGTTTGTAGATATATTTTTAATTTAAGACTCTGTTTTAAAAATATATTTACTTATTTTCATACTACATTATTTGCCAGTTATAATACAGTAGACTACTAGATGTTATAGTAGATTTAGTAGAACTTTTCTCAATATATTCTCTCTATTTGGAGCTTGTAAAATTATGACAGCTGCTTATCTGCCTTCTATTCTTGTACCCATTATTGGTATTATATTTCCAGGTTTCGTTATGGCTTTTGCTTTTATTTACATAGAGCAAGATGAGATTGCTTAAAAAAAAGAATTAAAGAAACTCCATGCAATTTATATGCATGGAGTTTCTTTAATTCTTTTCTTTATAAAGATGACCCAACACCAGAGTAAGAACCGAATATAAACAGTCCTACAACTGTTAATGCAGCCGTTCCACCGACTGTTGCAATAAGCCATAAAGGAATTCTACCTGTACTAGCCATATGATTTTTCTCCTGATCTGATATTCTATAAAACTAATTAGTTTTATAAGTTAATTAATTTTTTTGCAATATTGTAGTTCTCTTGTAGTACTTCTTAATTGAAGAAGTAGCTAGAGAATAGTACTGCAAGTACAAAAATCGTAAGTAAGCCCCAGAAAAGCGAAGTACGATTTAATTCAACTGGTTGTTTATTAGGATTAGGACCGCTCATATTAAACTCCTATCTTTGAATAAATTGCATAGACGTGATTGCACCAAGGAAGAAAACTGTTGGGACAGCAAGACCATGGATAGCTAACCATCTGAAAGTGAAAATAGGATACGAAATAGGTTGCTTTATCTTACTCATTTAATGCTCCTATGATTATTATAAACCTTTTGTTAGATCTTCTAGTTCTTGCTTCGCGCTGAAACGATCATTAACTAGTGGAACTTGTTGACGTTCTTGTGTAAAGTACTCGTTAGGTCTAGGTGTACCGAAAATATCGTACGCTAGTCCAGTACTAACAAAAAGCCATCCTGCTACGAAAAGAGCCGGAATAGTAATACTGTGAATAATCCAGTAACGAATACTAGTAATTATATCAGAGAAGGGGCGTTCTCCTGTTGAGCCTCCTGACATAGTTATTACCTCCTGAAAAAGTAGTAAAGGGAATTTATAAAGAACTGTTTTACACTATTAGTCCTATTTATCAGATAGAAAAAATCATAAATGTCTAATCTATAGATGGAATTAATAGTGTTTATGTTAGTTAAGCTTAATGCTTTTATTACCTGACATTTCCATTATACTGAAGAGCGTTTATTATTGTATGGTAATCTCATAAATAGATAGAAATATTCAAATATTCTTAATCATAACTAGTCACGGTCTGTTAATAAATAGAAATTTTTCTATTTAGTTCACGTTTTTTGGCAGTTTATTGTTAATTCTATCTTATTTATCACAATGGTAATGAACTGCTTATTGTTGTACTTGAGAAAAAATAATAGTAAAAATCTAACCTTTTATATTGTAAAAGACTTAAGTATTCTCATATATTTAATGTATTTGTAGGGGAAAAAATATAAATATAAGATTTTTCTTAAACTTTTTTTGTGAAGAATATGAATATATTTTGATCCATTAGTTTCTGCAAGTAATATTTTTTTAACATGATTTATCACTTTCATCATTCTGGATAAGTAAACAATTTCTCCCTATTATTTAATATTAAAACTTTAAGTTTCTTAATAACTGTTTTCAAACTCTAGTCTTGATAATGTTTTAAAATATTAATTAAAAAATATATTATTTACCTTTATGGAAATTTAGAATATAGATTCTACTTTTCTTTTATAGCGGGCAGAGGGAATCGAACCCTCAGCATTAGCTTGGAAGGCTAAGGTTTTACCACTAAACTATGCCCGCTTTTTGTTCTTATAAGATTATATCATAAATTAATTCTATGTCTATTATTTTTATAAACCCTCTAACGGTACTTCTAAGAAACTAGCTAATTCAACAGCCTCTTCTTCAATTTGTGATAATAATAATGGTTCTCCTACTCGTGTTATAGGTACTTCTCTTTGATCTTTTGTTCGTAAGTAAATTTCTCTTTTGGGATTTATTCCTTCTGATATGATTAGCTTAACAGATTTAATTTCTTTCATTGAATAAGAAAGACAAATTTCTTTCTTTTTCCCTGGAAAACCTAGTCGGAATATTTCTATTCTTTTATTTTTTTTATCGTATAAATTATATCCACCTCCTACATTTAAGTATATTGTTGCTCCTAAAAATGCACTTAATAAGATGCCTGTTGTCCCGTAAAATGTCATCACGATTCCCTGCGGAATAAATACAATTTCTTTTGTATCTGCAAACGGAAGTAATTGAAATCCTAGATAACTCGATAAACCTGCTAGGAAGAATCCACTACCTCCAATAAAGGTCATAATCATCCACAAATAATTGCTAGTTCTTCGAGATCCTAAAATAAGATCATAGCGAATATCCATAGTTTTTTTTCTTAAATATAAATTTTTTATTACTAAAAGGAAGTGCTTACTTGGATTTAATTTCCAACTAAGCACAATTAATTTTTAGATAAGTCTAATTGAAGAAAGACCAAAGTAAAGTCCAGCTGCAAAACCGAATGCACAAGCTAATAAAATAATGTAACCTAATAATATGCTCATAGTAAGATTCTTTACAAAGTGATAATATATAAAGTATACATTACTGTAACTTTCTTTTACTTAATATTTTATTAAGAGAGTTTTTTTTACAAAATCTAATTAATATTGCTACTATATAAGTAGTGAATGAACAAACTTATTGTTAATTATAAAAGTAATATGTCACAATTTATTAAACCGTATAATGATGATCCCTTCGTAGGTAACTTAGCTACTCCAGTGAGCACATCAAGTTTTACTAGATCTTTATTAGGAAATTTACCTGCTTATAGACCAGGAATATCTCCACTTTTTAGAGGTTTAGAGATTGGAATGACTCATGGATATTTCTTAGTAGGACCTTTTTATAAGTTAGGCCCATTAAGAAATTCTGATGTAGCCTTATTATCAGGTTTCTTCTCTTCTTTAGGTCTTGTAATTATTATGTCTGCTTGTCTTGCTATCTATGGAGTTGTATCTTTCGAAGATAGTGAAGTAAGTGATCAACTTCAAAGTTCTAAGGGATGGAAGCAATTCACATCTGGTTGGTTAGTAGGTGCGATTGGTGGAGCAAGTTTCGCTTTTGTATTACTTAGTAATGTAAAACTGTTCTAAACACCTAACAAAATCTAAAATTCTAGGTCAGATTTTCTTTTATACTCTGACCTTAGAATTAGTCATTCATTTCATGATACGTAGCTACAGCTGAAGGAGATACTTGATTTAGATATCTAAATATCCAGTATTTAAATACTGTATCTAGCACAACTGGGAAAGTTGCGATAAACAGGAATATAAGATCATGATTCTCAGGTAAACCAAAGTGTCTAAGACCATTTTCTAAAACTACCTCCCATCCATGCGTTGAGTGGAAACCAACAAATATATCAGTAAACAGGATAATAAGGAACGCTTTAGCTGTATCACTTAATCCATATATTAATTCATTAATAAATGATTTTAAGACTGCTATTTGTCTTCCTCCAGTAAATACTAAATATGCAAAACTTATAAATGCAAGTATATCCGAAAGTAAGTTCTTAATTGCATCAGTACTTTCTTGAACAAAGAATTGTGCTAATTCCATAGCTTTATTTTTCACTTCTCTGTCGATTGATTCTTGTGACAGAGGCGGAGATTGTCCAATCAAGATTTCGAAATGTATTTTTTCTTCAAATCTTTGTAATTCTCCAAAAGCTCTTTCTTCTTGCGATGCATTTAAAAAGATGTCTGATTGATTATCATTCCAGAAGTAATCAATAAATGGAGAGAATATAAAATTTCTTGATATTTGATTAACAATAAAAGGAACGGCAACTAATAAGATCAAATATTTGATAGAAGCAGCTGTTTGATATCTAGAAACTCTGAACTCTTCAATAATTTCTGATTCTGAGTTTGGTTCTAATTCTTTCTTAAATTTTTCAAACGTTTTTGTTATAGAACGTGGTACTGGACCTGTCTTTTCAAAAGCAGACTGATTTATATTATTTAAGCGCCAATTCTTCATTTTTACTTTGTTTTTGTTTACTTTATCCTAATTGAACTTCTAAATTCTTTTACGTCAATTTTATTAATCTTTTTTTTGTAGACCTTAAGAGATTTTGATTAGGAATATTTATTTTTAAAGTTATTGCCTGATACTGAATCTCTTATATCTTATGTAACTGTTTATAACATTATAGTATACATATCAGTTTTTCCCCACTCTCCTTAGATTACTGATATTTTTTTTGAAAAAAAATATTTAGTATTTCATTTTCTATATTTTATATAATTTAAAGAATACAAAAAATTTAACAAATAAAGATAGCTGGAAACATTAAATAATGTTCCCAGCTATATGGCTTTGTGTGTTATGATTACCGGTTTCACCGTCAAACGAATTCACACTATTAGCTCCTTTGACTATTCTAAATCTTTTCTATTTGGGTTTCTTGAAGCATCATTAGATAAGAAACCAAATGCGAAAAGAGATACAAACAAGGTCACTGTAGTATAAACAACAATCTTTAATGTGAACATTATCTATCTCCGGAAAATTTTTTTCTATCTACATTAGTAGATCTGTACTGTTATTATTATATATCTAGTTCTTGAATAAAATGAATTACCATGAAACTTTTGTAACTTAATTACAATAGTTTTTACAGTGATTTTTCTTTCTCATCACTTAGTTCTTTTAATTTTCTCAAGATTCGTCCAAAATAATCTTGCATGTAACCTTCAAGTGTTGCAGTTTCATTTTCTTCAAAACCAAAAAGTTCATAGGTTGTTTTCATATCGCTAGTAAAGTCTTCTCCAGTTGCCAATAATTCAGCAAATGCTAGTCTTTCTGCAATATTAGCTCCCCACTCGAAAAATCCCATTAATTGCCTGAATATTATTAACGCACTAATGGGGATCTTAGTAATTCGTGCTGTTTGTCCAGATAGACGTTCACAAAGCTGTATAATTTCCTGAGAATTCCAATTTTTTCTTCCTACTAAAGGGAATTTTTTAGATTCTGTCTCTTTCAGTGCTAAACTTCTCAGTGCAAATTTTGCTATATCAGATGTATCTATGTATCCTATTGATGTATTTTCACCAGTGACCCATATAGGTTGTTTTTCTAATATTGGAATTGCATATTGGCTAATTAGTCCTTGGAAGAAACCACCAAGGTAGAATATGGTATATTTTATACCTGATTTTTGTAGATAAAATTCTATATCTAATTTTAATTTTACCAATGGAACATCTGAATATTTTTCACTATTTATTACAGAGAAGAAAATGAATCTTTCTACATTAACAACTTTTGCTGCTTCTATGAGAGCTAACTTACCTTTTAAATCAACTGTCTCGGCAGTGTATGGATCAGAAGGCCTAGCAGTAGATGCATCTATTATGGCCGTAACATCCTTCAATGCAATAGGTAATGTTTCTGGTAAACTTAGATCGCCATAGATTAGTTCTGCTCCCCATTCTCTTAGAAAGTAAGCTTTTCTCAAATTTCTAACTAAGCACTTTACTTGGAAACCTTCGTCTATGGCTCTTCTGACAATTTGTCTGCCCAAAGTTCCTGTAGCTCCTACTATTAGTAATGTCATATATTTTTATGAAAATCTTATAGATTTTTTTCTTTAATTAATAAATTTAAAGTTGTCTATATTGATTATAGTCTTCCATCGGGTCTATGAGTGAAGAGGGACTTGAACCCTCACGATATAAAATCGGCACATTTTGAGTGTGCTGCGTCTGCCATTCCGCCATTCACCCTTTTAATAACCATCATTTATACTTAAGATTGTCCAAATTAAAGTGAATACCAATCAATACTTATTTTTTTGACTTTTCTCTTCTGATGATTGATAGAATATCTATAACACATTTTATCAATTTAAAAAGTATGGTCAACACAGATAGTTCATTAAATACATTTAATGAAAAAGATCAGAGTAATTTAGATGTGCAAAAAATTCTTGCTCAACCTTATAAATATGGTTTCACTACTGATGTTGAAGTAGAAGATTTTCCAAAAGGCATAAACAATGATGTTATTAAGTTAATTTCATTGAAGAAAAAAGAACCTCAGTTTATGTTGGATTTCAGATTGAGAGCTTTCACATATTGGCAAAAGATGATTGCTCCTACATGGGCATCTCTCCATTACACAGATATTGATTATCAGAATATACTTTATTATTCTGCTCCAAAGAAAAAGGATAATCTTTCTAGCTTAGACGAAGTAGATAAAGATATTTTGTCTACTTTTGAGAAATTAGGAATTCCACTAACAGAACAGAAAAAATTAGCTAATGTTGCTGTAGATGCTATATTTGATAGTGTTTCAGTTGGAACTACTTTTAAAGATGAACTTTCTAAAGTAGGAGTCATCTTTTGTCCTATCTCGGAAGCATTACAGTCTCATCCATCTCTGGTAGAAAAGTATTTAGGGACAGTAGTCCCTATAGGAGACAATTACTTTGCAGCACTCAATTCAGCTGTTTTCAGTGAAGGGTCTTTCTGTTATATTCCTCCTAATGTTATTTGTCCATTAGAGCTATCTACGTATTTTAGAATTAACAATCAGGATTCTGGTCAGTTTGAAAGAACGCTGATCATAGCTGATGTTAATAGCAAGGTAAGTTATTTAGAAGGTTGTACTGCCCCTCAATTTGACACAAATCAGTTACATGCTGCTATTGTTGAACTAGTTGCATTAGATAATGCAGAGATTAAGTACTCTACTGTACAAAATTGGTATTCAGGCGATGAAAATGGAATCGGCGGAATATACAATTTTGTTACTAAGCGTGGTTTATGTGCAGGAAAAAATTCTAAAATTTCTTGGACACAAGTCGAAACAGGCTCATCTATAACTTGGAAGTATCCTAGTTGCGTTTTAGCTGGAGAAAATTCAATAGGTGAATTTTATTCTGTAGCTTTAACTAATAATTATCAACAAGCTGACACTGGGACTAAAATGATTCATGTGGCTCCCAGAACAAAAAGTCGTATTGTTTCAAAAGGTATATCTTCCGGTAATTCTAAGAATACTTACAGAGGTCAAGTGAAAATTGGACCAAAAGCCCATAATAGTGTTAATTATTCTCAGTGTGATTCAATGTTAATTGGAGATAAATCACAGGCAAATACTTTTCCTTATATACAAGTGAATAATTCAACTAGTAGTGTGGAACACGAAGCTTCAACTTCTAAAATAGAAGAAGAACAGTTATTCTACTTCTTGCAACGTGGGATAGATATGGAATCTGCGATAAGTCTAATGATTAGTGGTTTTTGTAAAGATGTTTTCAGTGAATTGCCTATGGAATTTGCTTTGGAAGCAGATCGCTTATTAAGTTTAAAATTAGAAGGAACAGTAGGATAAGAAAATATGGTTAATACTTCGCCTATACTTGAAATTAAAGGGCTTAAAGCATCTATAAATGATACACCAGTTATTAAAGATCTAAATTTAAAGGTATGTGCTGGTGAAATCCACGCAATAATGGGAAAAAATGGTTCTGGTAAAAGTACATTCGCCAAGATTGTAGCTGGGCATTCAGCTTATAGGATAACAGGAGGAGATATTTTGTTTAATGGACAATCAATTACTGAAACTGCACCTGAAGAGAGATCCCAAAAAGGTATTTTCTTAGGTTTTCAGTATCCAATAGAAATACCTGGAGTAAGTAATGCTGATTTTCTACGCCTTTCTTGTAACGCAAGAAGAAAATATCAAGGTTTAGATGAATTAGATCCATTAGAATTTTTTGATTTCATTACACAAAAGCTGGAAGTTATTAATATGGATCCTGCGTTCCTAAATAGAAGCGTTAATGAAGGATTTTCTGGTGGTGAAAAAAAACGTAATGAGATACTTCAGATGGCTGTATTAGATACAAAATTATCCATACTAGATGAAACAGATTCAGGTTTAGACATCGATGCATTGAAAATTGTTGCTAAGGGGATTAATAGTTTGTCTAATGAATCTAATGCTGTAGTTTTAATAACACATTATCAAAGATTATTAGATTATATTGAGCCAACCTTTATACATGTAATGCAAGATGGAAAAATTATAAAAACTGGAGACAAATCATTGGCCAAAGAATTAGAAATAAAAGGCTATGATTGGTTAAAATAAAAAAACTCAAAGTTATTTATTAATAAATAACTTTGAGTTTTTTTATTTTTAGTTACTAATTAAGCAAAACTGCTTTTTGTACTGCTAATAGCTGCTTTTAGCATTGCTTCAGCTTCTGGTGTGAAAGTCTTAGTATCTTTAATAATCTTAGCGTATTCAGGCTTTGAGTTTCTTAAGTTTGTTCTTAGAGTTTCAACGAAAGTTTTTACCTTAGCTACTTCAATATCATCTAAGAAACCGTTAATACCTGTGTAAATGATTGCTACTTGCTCTTCTACTGGAATAGGAGAGTTAGCTGCTTGCTTAAGAATTTCTCTTAATCTTTGACCTCTCGCTAGTTGATTTCTTGTAGCTTGGTCTAGATCAGAAGCAAATTGAGAGAATGCTTCTAATTCTGCGAATTGTGCTAGTTCTAGTTTTAGTTTACCAGCTACTTGCTTCATTGCTTTGATTTGTGCCGCTGAACCAACACGTGATACAGAAATACCTACGTTAATAGCTGGTCTGATACCTGCGTTAAATAAATCACCAGATAAGAAGATTTGTCCATCTGTAATTGAAATAACGTTTGTAGGAATATATGCAGAAACGTCACCAGCTTGCGTTTCGATAATTGGAAGTGCAGTCATACTTCCTCCTCCTAGAGCGTCACTTAACTTAGCAGCTCTTTCTAATAATCTAGAGTGAAGGTAGAATACATCACCAGGGAAAGCTTCTCTTCCTGGAGGTCTTCTTAGTAGAAGAGACATCTCTCTGTATGCACTTGCTTGCTTAGACAGGTCATCATAAATGATTAGTGTTGCTTGTCCTTTGTACATGAAGTACTCAGCAATTGCAGCTCCTGTGTAAGGTGCAATGTATTGTAGTGTTGCTGAGTCATCTGCACTCGCTGAAACTACAACAGTATAATCTAAAGCCCCTTTTTCTTGTAATGTAGTAACAAGAGACGCTACAGTTGATGCCTTTTGACCTACTGCTACATAAACACAAACTACGCCATCGCCTTTTTGGTTAATGATAGTATCAACAGCAACAGAACTCTTTCCAGTTTGTCTATCACCAATGATTAACTCACGTTGTCCTCTTCCAATAGGAATCATTGCATCGATAGATGTAATACCAGTTTGAATAGGTTCACAAACTGACTTACGAGAAATAATACCAGGAGCCATTGATTCAATTAGTCTTGACTCTTCCCCTTTAATATCTCCCTTACCGTCAATAGCTTTTCCTAAACCATCTACAACTCTTCCTAAGAAGTCTTTACCAACCATGATTTGAGCAATCTTTCCAGTAGCTTTTACTGGACTACCTTCTAAGATAGCTCTACCAGCACCCATTAATACCACACCAACGTTGTCGCTTTCAAGGTTAAGTGCGATACCTACAGTTTTGTCTTCGAACTCAAGTAGTTCTCCAGCCATTACTTGATCAAGTCCATAAACACGAGCAATTCCATCTCCTACTTGAAGAACAGTACCTACATTAGATACTTGAACTCCTTGATCGTACTTATCAATTTGCTCACGGATAATGCTGCTGATTTCATCAGGTCTAATGTTTACCATATCAATATTTGTCTACTTTGATAAATTATGTTTTTAAAATAAAAGGACTATTTAACTATTGAGGAGATGATGCCCCTAAGTGTGAAGCTAATTTTTTTAGTTGTCCTTGTATACTAGTGTCAACGATGCGAGAACCAATTCGAACTGTAAATCCACCGATTAAAGCTTTATCAACTTCAACTTCTAGTTTTACTTGTTTAACGCCCGCCATTGCCTTTAATTTTCCAATTAAAGCTTCTTGTTGTCCTTCTGACATTTCAGAAGATGATACAACATATGCAACTTCTACAGAAGCTTGTTTATATGCCATCTCTAATGCTAAAGAAGTAATTGATTCTAGACAATTAATTCTTCCTCTGTCACATAGTACTAATAAGAAATTTACGGTATTGTTGTCAATTTTTCCTTTGAAAATTGATTTTACCATTCCTTTCTTAGTATCTAGCGATAGTAAAGGATTAGCAAATGCTTGTACTAAATCAGCTGATTGTAAAGCAGCTTCAATGTATGTTAAGTCAGCTATGATTTTATCTAATGAATCTTTTCCAGATGACATTTGGATAAAAGCATTAGCATATGGTTGAGCAACTTTTATATTATTTGCCATTAGAATTGTCCCCCTAACTGAGCAATATTATTATCTATAACTTTAGATTGAAGGCTAGGAGTCATGTAATCTTGTAGTTGAGTTGATACTCTTTGCATAGCAAGATCCGTGATACGTTGCTGAATTTGCTTTTTAATTTGCATTTCAGCCTTTTCGATACTACTCTTACCATTGTTAGTTAGTCTTTCGATATCTAACTTACCTTGTGCAAGTATAGTTTCTTTTACTGTACGAGCAGTAGTTTCAGCTTCTTTTTTAATTTTAGCTATAACGCTTTGAGCTTCTGTCAGTTGTTTTTCTGAATCTAAAAGTCTTGCGTTAGCTTGTTGTAGTCTTTCTTCAGCTTCTTGAATAGCTTCAGTAACTTTTTGTTGTCTAAGTTCTAAAGCAGAAGTTAGAAAATTTTGACCTAGGTAAAAAACACCACTAAGTAATAGTGCAATGTTTAATACGTTTGCTTCCAGAAAATTTGAATTAAATCCGAATCCCTTTCCAGAAGATAATTCTGCAAGGGCACTAATCAATAGAAAATCACTCATATTATATATACTTTACAAACAACTTAATTATTCGACACTATGCAGTTAATTTACCACTTAACAGCTTATTCTTAATCTGCTCACTAAGAGTATTTACTTGCTCCTCAAGAGCCAGTAAAGCCTTATCTTTTTGTGCATTTAACTGTTGTGTAGCTTCTTTAACTAATGCTTCAGTGTCTTTTTGTGCTTGATTGATTTCCATCGCAACTATTTCTTGTGCCTCTTTCTGTGCTGAAGCGATAATCACTTGTGACTCGCGTCTTTCTTGAGCCAAGTCTTGTTCATATTGCTTTGTAATAGCCTCTGCTTTCGCTAGAGTTTCAGAAGCTTCAGTTAGATTTTTGCGAATATATTCATCTCGTTCGTCTAGTACTTTAGCTATCGGAGTATAAAACACAAGATTTAACACTACCATCATTAACAGAATTTGCAGTGCCATTAGAGGCAGTGTGGCATTAAAATCGAATAAGCCGCCTTCTGCTTCTTTAGCAGCTTCTTGTGCTAACAAAAATATCAGATTTGTCATTATTACTTATTTTTTATAATGGGTCCTTAAAAAAATGTTACCACTTCAATACCCTAGTCATTCTTCAATGACCAGGGATACTAAAAAATATTTAGCTTGTAAAAGGGTTAGCGAAAATTACGCTGTGAATGGGTTAGCGAAAAGTAACGCTAGAGATACAACTAGACCGTAAATAGTTAGTGATTCCATGAAAGCTAGAGAAAGAAGTAGTGTACCACGGATTCTACCTTCAGCTTCTGGTTGACGAGCAATACCTTCAACAGCTTGAGCAGCAGCTGTTCCTTGACCAATACCAGGACCAATTGCAGCTAAACCAACAGATAGACCAGAAGCAACAACTGAAGCAGCAGATACGATAGGATTCATAAGATTATTGTGATAGTTATCATATTTATAAAGATTAAATTATTTCAGATACTGATTTTTAATTGTTATTTAGTGGTGATCTTCTAGAGCTTCACCAATATATGCTGCAGATAATGTAGAGAAGATTAATGCCTGTACAGAACTAGCAAATAATCCTAAGATCATTACTGGTAAAGGTATTAAAATAGGCACTAATAAAGCAAATACAGAAACAACAAGCTCATCTGCAAGAACGTTACCAAAAAGACGGAAACTTAGCGATAGTGGCTTTGTGAAGTCTTCAAGGATGTTAATAGGAAGTAGAATAGGAGTTGGTTGAACATATCTAGCGAAATATCCAATTCCTTTCTTGTTTATTCCAGCGTAGAAGTACGAGAAAGAAGTTAATAATGCTAGGGCAACTGTTACGTTAATATCGTTTGTTGGTGCAGCTAATTCTCCCTCTGGAAGAGTTATTAGTTTCCAAGGAATAAGAGCTCCTGCCCAGTTTGCTCCAAAGATAAATAAGAAAACTGTACTAATATATGGTACCCAAGGTCGGTATTCTTCTTCACCAATTTGGTTCTTAGCAATATCTTGTAAGAATTCATAAGCGTATTCCATGAAGTTTTGTAGTCCTTCTGGAGTTTGTTTAAGGTCTCTAGTTCCAGCAATTGCGAATGTTAAAAGTGCTGCAATTACTAACCATGAAACAATGAATACTTGTCCGTGTAGTTTTAATCCTGCAATTTCCCAATAAAGGTGCTTTCCAACTTCAACTTCAGCTAGTGAATAGAAGGATTGAAAAGCGCTAAGGTTATTCTGATACATAGTTGAGTATAATTCTTTTGCAATTTTTGAATGTTAATTTAGAAGAAAAGCATAAACTTAACTAACACAAATAAATTATACCTTTGAAAGTTATATGTGAAAAACTCTCTTTTCTTTTTCTAGTATTGAAAGATATTATTAAATATTATGCAATAAATATGTACTTTCTGCATTCTCGTAATTGTATCAATAATGAGCATTTTATAGCGGATTAAATATACTTAATTACTAGCTTTCACTATTAATTATATATATAAGTAATAGCTTAATAGGTTTAATCCTTTTTCATCATCTTTTCAACTTCATCGCTGAAGTTCTCATTTTTCTTTTCAAGCCCTTCTCCTAACACGAATCTTTCAAATCTGCGAATTTGTATATTTTCTCCTAAAGTTGAAATGTTTTTCTTTACTAATTCTTCAATTGTCATTGAAGAATCTCTAATATATGCTTGTTCTAGTAGCACCATTTCTTTTAACTTTTTCTGTATTCTTCCCTCAACAATTTTTTCTTTGATTTCTAATGGTTTATTACCTAAATCATCTTTTTCGATTTCTATTTTCTTTTCATTCTCTGCTATTTCTGGTGGAATATCAGCTGCATTTATGTATTGTACTTGAGGACAAGCCGCTATCTGCATAGCAATATTCCTAGCTAATTCCTGGAATTCAGATCTTCGTGCAACGAAGTCTGTTTCACAATTAACTTCAACTAAGATTCCTAGTTTTCCTCCCATGTGTATATAAGCTTCTACAATTCCTTCAGTTGCAATTCTGCTTGATTTCTTATCAGCAACAGCTAAACCTTTTTTCTTTAAAGCTTCTTCGGCTTTTTGAAAATCTCCATTTGCTTCCTGTAGGGCTTTTTTACAATCCATCATTCCAGCAGATGTCTTTTCACGTAATTCTTTTACAATTTTTGCAGAAATTTCAGCAGCCATATTTTTTCTTATTCTTTATATATAAATTTACGATATTTTTTTCCTAGACGAATAAAAATTAAGCGATTTCTGCTTCTTCTTTATCGTTGTATTGAACTTTACCGTTGTTTCCTTCACAGATAGAATCAGCTATTTTTCCCACTATCAGTTTAATAGATCTAATAGCATCATCGTTCCCTGGAATTGGAATATCAGTAATGTCTGGATTACAGTTACTATCTAGAATTGATATGATTGGAATTCCTAATGTCATACACTCTTGAACAGCTGTACTTTCACGTTTTTGGTCAACAATTAAAACAAGGTCTGGTAAACGTTTCATATCTTTAATTCCATTAAGATTTCTACGTAATTTCTCCAGTTCTTTTTTAAGTATTGCCGTTTCTTTTTTCGGTAATTTATCTAGATAACCGCTTTCTTCTTTACTCTCTAAATCTTTTAATCTTTCAACTCTTGTTCTGATAGTGAACCAATTTGTAAGTATTCCTCCAAGCCATCTTTGATTAATATAATGAGCCCCACATCTTTCAGCTTCTTGAGCTATAACACCCGCTGCTTGACGTTTTGTACCAACAAAAAGAAATTTTTTTCCTTCTTCAGATGCCTTACGTACAAAACTGCATGCTTCAGTTAGTAGTTCTGCTGTTTGAACTAAATCTATTATGTGTATACCGTTACGCTCTGCATAAATATATGGAAACATTTTTGGATTCCATCTTCTTGATTGGTGTCCAAAATGCACTCCTGCTTCTAATAACTCAGCTAATGTAACAACAGCCATAATTTTTTTCTAATTAAATAGTGAATATTAATTGGAATATAGATAATCTTTGAAGATTTAATAACACAAATCTTTTCCTTCGATATATTATCAAAGTTCTAGGCTTCGTAAAAACATATTTTTTTATTTCTACTTAAATAGTATAAAAGAACGAATTTCAAAAGATACTTAAGAAACTAAGGAATCTTAATGTCGTTTGATATATAACCACTATCCTCATCAGCCATGAATCGTATTATTTGGTTATCAGGATATTTGCTTTCAAAATAGTAGCCTTCAGAATTTTTCTTTTCGTTTTGATTAATTTTAGAAATTTCATTATATGAATTAAATCCTGTTCCAGCTGGAATTAATCTACCAATGATTACGTTTTCTTTTAATCCACGAAGCCAATCAGCTTTTCCTTCGATAGCAGCTTCCGTTAGTACCCTAGTTGTTTCTTGGAAACTTGCAGCAGATATAAAGCTATCTGTATTTAGAGAAGATTTAGTTATTCCTAATAACGTTGGTGAATAACTTGCTGGAATTCCTTTTGTCAGCAACATGGCTTCATTAATATTTTCTATTTGTTGCAACTCTACCAGTTCTCCAGGTAACAGTGTTGTGTCTCCACCATCTTCAACTCTGACCTTAGAAGTCATTTGTCTTACAATAACTTCAACATGCTTATCTGAGATCTCTACATTTTGTGATTGATAAACATTTTGTACTTCATTGACCAAATATGTTTGTACCTTTTGCAGACTTAGTTTCGCTGCCTCATATATTCCTAGTACATTGCTGTAGAAATTAAAATAAAGACTTAACATTTCATGTGGATTAGGAGCTCCATCTGTTATTGCTTCAGCTAAAAGAATATTTTCACCGTTTGAAACTATAACTTTTTGTGTACTATTTACTAAATATTCATTAATATTTCCATCTGTTTCTAGTATTTCTACATGGTAATTTTCTTCTGAATCATACCAGACTTTGATTTTTCCTGGCCTCTGTGCTAACTTACATGCTTCTTTAGGACGTCTTGCTTCTAATATCTCTTCAATTCTTGGTAGACCTTGTACGATATCCCCAGTCTTCGATCTCTCGAATACTAAAATAGCTAACGTGTCTCCCATTTGGACAAGTTCTTTATTTTTTGTTTGCAATATAGCACCAGAAGACACCAAGTAAGGATGTGCAGATCGTATTCGTATTGTATTTTTATCAAGTCCTACTATCTGTCCAGATTCTTTAGCAACAATGTTTGCAGCTATTTGGTCACCATACCGAACTAATTCTCCCTCAGATACTTGAGGCGTTTGACCATGAAGATTAATAGTTTCTTGATCTGTATCTCTCAATATCAAGATTTTTCTTCCAGATTGTCCACTATCATTAATATTTTCAATCCTTCCTTTTGATTTTGATATAAGTGAAGTTTTCGCAACGATAGTACCCGCACTTATTTCTTGCCCATCATTTATACAAAAAATTGTTTTTGTTTGTTGTTTATTGCTTTCACCAAATGTATCGTGTTTAATTTGCAGGTTCTCTAGTATAGCAATCTGTAATTTATATTCACCTGCTTCATCTGTATCTAAAAATTCTATGTCAGCTGAACCATGAACCTGGTCGGAGTTTATTTCAACTGTTAGGTAAGTTTTAACCAGATCTACACCGTTAATAGATTCAATCCTTTCTCCATCTTTAAATATTAAATGTTGCACCAAGTTCATGTTAATCGATTGATCACCGTTAAATGAATGCTCTGTCTCAACCTGAAATTGTTCTTTATTGACGTGATATTCATGAACAGGTCTGATTAGTATGCCTTCTGCAATTTCTTCTACATAGGATAGGGAATCAGTCTTTATTTCATCACAGATTCTCTCATTTTTTTCAATGAATCTTGGTAGACCAAGTTTAGCTGTTACTTCCTTATCCTTTTTTATTATTTCTCCTACTTTAATAATTAGTTTTTCAACAATGCCATTGTCTTCAATAACTTCTAAATATCCTGAATTTTCTGTTCTTACATCTTTAACAATTTCAGCACCAGCTTTTACATAAGTATTATTCCTCACCATCAATAAAGAAATATCTTTCTTTATTTCATGTGTTTCTTCTGGTATCCACAATAAGCGAGTCATTCCACTTATATTCTCTGTGTCATCATAATATTTTATAAAGCCACCCGTGGTTGTCTTATACTTTGTGTCTACTAGTTCTCCTATTACTTGCGAATTACTTATTTTATTTCCAGGTGAGCAGAGCATTAAGAACTTATTACCATTCGAAAAATTTAAAAAGAAATTGCCACTGTTTCCGTCATGATCATACTCATTCTTTACCATTGCGTCCTTTACAAAAATTGAAGATGTAACTATATGTATTTCATTAAGTTCATCTAAACTTGATTTTTGGCTTAGTCTAACAGTGCCACCATAGTCACTCACTATATGCGTTGTTGCTAAAATAGTACCTTCGACGATTTCATCCCCTTGTGTTACTGCAAGTTCTGATAGTTGAGGTAAGGTATGTACCTCACCTGAAAGTATCCATACTAATCCTCCTTTTCCAGTCTTAGTTGTTACATTACCTTGTCTATCAACTCTTTCTTCAGCTGTTAAATCTGAAAAAAATACTTCCCCAGAACTTTCTGTTAATAAGTCTTTAGTGGCTCTTTCTGTAATAAGATTCGTTTTTGTACTAATTTCACCTATTACTTGACCTTCACGAAACTGTTCATTGTCATTAATGAACAATATAGTTCCTTGCGTAAACTCTATTTTCCTTTCAATCAGTTGATAATTGTAGAGTGATAATTTATAACTGGCTTCCAACACTATTGCTTCTTGCCCATGTCTAGTCCTAATAAGTCTGGATCTTAAATTTTTGGGTAGTCTTATAATCCCACTAAATGGTGCTTTGATTTGCTCTGCTAATTCTCCAGTAAAAACTCCTCCAGTATGAAAAGTACGCATTGTAAGTTGAGTTCCTGGTTCCCCAATCGACTGAGCTGCAATAATTCCTACTGCTTCACCTAAATCTACTAATGAACCATGGGCTAAGTTCCATCCATAACAAAATTGACATACAGATCTTGCTGAATCACAGGTTAATGGTGATCTAACACTGACTGATTTTATTCCAGCATCGACAATTATTTTACTTGTCTCATGATCTAAATCTTGATTAATATGTGCTATCACTCCACCGTCGTGCGGATAATACAAAGTTTCAAATAGAACTCTTCCTACTAATCGACTACCTATTGGTATTAATAGCTGATTATTAGCAATCATGTCTTTGATAATAATACTTCTTTGCGTACCACAATCTATTTCTCTAATGATTATGTCTTGAGCAACGTCAACTAATCTGCGCGTTAAATATCCTGAATCTGCCGTCCTTAGAGCTGTATCAACAAGACCTTTTCGAGCCCCGTATGAAGAAATAATATATTCAGTTACTGTTAAACCTTCCCTAAAATTACTTTTGATTGGAAGATCAATGATTTGGCCCTGTGGATCAGCCATTAAACCTCTCATCCCTACAAGTTGTCGAACTTGAGATATATTTCCTCTGGCACCAGAGAAAGCCATTATATAAATTGGATTAAGGGGATCTGTTTCTTTAAAATATTTAATAACTTCAGTTTTTAATTCTTCACTTGCGTTATTCCAAGTGTCTATGACTCTTTGGAATCTTTCAATTGCTGTAATCTCTCCTCTTTCATATTGTTCTTCTGTTAACTGTATTGCTTCATTTGTTCTGTTCAGTAAACTACGTTTTGTAGGAGGTACTCTTAAGTCTTCTACGCTTAATGATATTCCGGCTCGCGTAGCATAATGAAAGCCTAATTCTTTCAATCTGTCGGCCATGTAAGAGGCCCTTCCTGTACCATAATTACTAAAAGCCCATGCCATAAGACGCTTCAGTTCTTTCTTGTCTATGACCTTATTAGTAAATCTAGGTTTAGGAGGTACAAACAAATATTTTTCTTTCATGATATATTTTTTGTTATGACAAACTTTTCACTATTTTGCTATTACTAAGGAATCTAATAAAATTTTATTTAATAAGATTCTTCCAGGAGTAGTTAATAAATATTGAACCAAGACTTCTCCGTTCACATTCTTTTTAATTATGCGATCATCAAAAATGTGTAACTCATTTCCGTCCTCTGTATTTTCAATTCTAATAGCCGTACTTTCATTATCAACGATTCCATCAAATCTCACCCATACATAAGAATGTAATGGAATCTTGTTTGAATTATAAGCTAATAATGCATCATCTAAATTAGAAAAATAATATGCTTGTTTATTCTGCTGAGTAGGATTTTCTGCAGTTAAATAGTAACATCCAAGTACCATATCTTGACTTGGCATAATTATAGGTTCACCTGTTGCTGGAGATAAGAAATTATAAGGAGCTAACATTAGCAATCTTGCTTCAGCTTGCGCTTCTAAGGATAATGGTATATGAACTGCCATTTGGTCCCCATCAAAATCTGCATTAAAAGCAGGACATACAAGAGGGTGTAATTTTATGGCTCTTCCTTCTACTAATATCGGTTCAAAGGCCTGTATTCCTAATCTATGTAATGTCGGAGCTCGATTTAGAAGCACAGGATGTCCTTGTATAACATCTTCGAGTACATTCCAAACAATAGATTCGTTTTTCTGAATCAGCTTCTTTGCTGCTTTGATATTATTGACTAATCCTTGATGTATAAGTCTATGTATCACAAATGGTTGGAATAGTTCTAATGCCATTTCCCTCGGAAGCCCACATTGATTTAATTGTAATTGTGGTCCTACAACGATTACAGATCTTCCTGAGTAATCAACACGTTTTCCAAGTAAGTTTTGTCTAAATCTTCCTTGTTTTCCTTCAATGATATCTGAGAGCGATTTTAGAGGTCTATTGTTTGCTCCAACAACAACCTTTCCTCGTTTTCCGTTATCAATAAGAGCATCTACAGACTCTTGTAACATACGTTTCTCATTACGAATAATAATTTCAGGAGCAAGAATCTCTTGTAATCTTATTAGACGATTATTACGGTTGAGAACTCTTCTATATAAATCATTTAAATCTGATGTTGCAAATCTTCCACCATCAAGTTGTACCATTGGTCTCAAATCAGGAGGTATAACAGGTAATATTGTTAGTATCATCCAAGATGGATCGGATCTAGTAGCAATAAAATTATCTATTATTCTTAATCTTTTGATAGCTTTATCCTTTTTTGTTCCTTTTGACAATAGAACTTCTTCTCTTAAACTTTCCGCTTCTACTTCTAAATCAATGTCTTTTAGTAATTTTTGTATAGCTTCGGCCCCTATACCAACTTCAACTCCATAAATATCTGATTGTTCTTGATACAGCTGGTCTTCTATGTCAATCCATTCATCTTCAGTAAGTAATTGTTTATATTTTAAGCTGGCACAATTTCCAGGTCTTGTTACAACATACGAGTTGAAATAGACAATTTGTTCCACATCCTTTAATGGTATATCTAATAAGACTGCTATATAACTTGGTAAACTTTTTAAATACCAAACATGTGTAACAGGTGCTGCTAGTTGCACATATCCCATTCTATGTCTACGAACTTTAGATTCAACAACCTCTACACCACATCGTTCACACACAATCCCTTTATATCTAACTCTTTTATACTTGCCACAGTGACATTCCCAATCTTTTACAGGACCAAAAATACGTTCGCAAAATAAACCATCCATTTCTGGTTTTAAGGTTCTGTAGTTAATTGTTTCTGGCTTAGTTATTTCTCCAACGATTTGTCCAGTAGGAAGAGCTCGTTCCCCCCACTTTTTTATTCTTTGTGGGGAAGCTAAATTAATTTTTACATAATCAAAATACTGTTCTATTTTTGGCATTGTATTTTTTCTATTCCTTATTCAGATTAAATCAAAGATGTTTCTATATCTTCACGAGTTATAGACTCATAAGTAGGTCTTGAATGAAACTTCTTGTTAGTTGCACTAGACATAAGGTCGACCTCTATTCCTCTTGTTTGTCCATCAGGTAGTGTTTCTATTTTATATGCCCCTATATCTAATCCTAAAGATTGTAATTCTCTCATGAGTACTTTGAAGGATTCTGGTGTTCCTGGTCTTGGAATTGGCTTTCCTTTCACAATTGCATTAAGTGTCTCATTTCTTCCTTGCATATCATCAGACTTAACAGTAAGAAGTTCCTGTAAAGTGTAAGATGCTCCAAAAGCCTCAAGAGCCCAAACTTCCATTTCCCCCAATCTTTGTCCACCATGCTGTGCTTTTCCACCTAATGGTTGTTGTGTCACTAAAGAATATGGTCCTGTAGATCTTGCATGTATTTTGTCATCAACTAAGTGAACTAGTTTTAGCATATATGATATACCTACCATTACTGGATTATCAAAAGCTTCTCCTGTTCTACCATCAAATAGCCTTATTTTTCCTGGATGTTGTAGGTCAAAAATCCAATCTTTGCCTGTGATATTACGAGCTGTCGTTAATTTATCATTGACTAAGACTCTTGAAGCTTCTGCGCCGTGCATCTCATCGAAAGGTACTATTTTAAATCTTTTATTGAGATGTTCAGCTGCAAGTCCTAACAATGATTCAAATATTTGTCCAACATTCATTCTTGAAGGAACTCCTAATGGATTAAGAACTAAGTCTACAGGTGTCCCATCAGGTAAGTACGGCATATCTTGCCTAGGCAAAATTCTAGAAATAATTCCTTTGTTGCCATGACGTCCTGCCATCTTATCTCCAACCTGTATTTTTCTTGTTTGAGCAACATAAACGCGAATAACTATATTTGCTCCAGCAGGTAATTCATCTCCTTTTTCTCTTGTAAATATTCTGACATCTAAAATTCTACCTCTGCCCCCATTGGGCACTCTTAAAGATGTATCTCTAACATCTTTAGCTTTTTCGCCAAAAATAGCTCTTAGCAATTTCCCCTCTGGAGGCTGATCAGATTCTCCTTTTGGAGTAACTTTTCCGACTAAGATGTCTCCAGATTCTACCCACGAACCAATTACTATAATTCCATTCTCATCTAGCTTGCGAAGAGAATATTCACCAACGTTTGGTAATTCTCTTGTAATTTCTTCTGATCCTAATTTAGTTTGTCGTGCTTCTATTTCATATTTTTCTATATGAACTGAAGTGTAAACATCGTTATAAACTAATCTTTCGCTAATAAGGAAGGCGTCTTCGTAGTTATAACCTTCCCATGGTACATAAGCAACTAGAATATTTTGTCCTAATGCTAATTCTCCTCCTTCTGTAGCAGCACCATCAGCAATGACCTGTCCTGTTACGACTTCTTCTCCAAGCCAAACAGAAGGTCTTTGATTAATGCATGTGTCTTGATTAGATCTTTGATATTTTTGTAAATTATATGAAATTTCTTTCCCTTCTTGGTTGGTAACACAAATCCTATCAGCTGAGATATAAGTTACCACTCCATCTTCTAAACTAACTACGACCATACCTGAGTCCCGAGCAGCTTGTGCTTCAAGACCTGTTCCTATCAATGGACTCTCTGGATATAGCAGAGGAACAGCTTGCCTCTGCATATTTGACCCCATTAGAGCTCTGTTAGCGTCATCGTGTTCCAGAAATGGTATCAGTGAGGTTGCTATAGATATAACTTGTATTGGTGACACTGCTACATAGTCAACAAGATCTCTTTTGGTTGTTGTAAATTCTTGTCTGTATCTAACTGGTACTATTTCATTTTTGATCTCTAGGTTTTCACTTATTGGTGTATCACCAGGTGCTATTCGGAAATCATCCTCTTGATCTGCTGCCAAATAGATAGGCATCTTATTCATCATTGGCTTACCATCTTCAACTTTGTAGTATGGAGTTTCTATGAAACCATATGAATTTATTCTTGCATGGGTTGCTAATACACCAATTAGCCCTGCATTTGGTCCTTCAGGAGTCTCTATTGGACAAATTCGTCCGTAATGACTTAAGTGAATATCTCGAACTGCAAATCCAGCACGATCACGATTTAGTCCACCTGGTCCCAACGCACTAATTCTTCTCTTGTGAGTTAATTCAGCTAAAGGATTTGTTTGGTCCATGAATTGTGATAATTGGCTAGAACCAAAGAATTCTCTAATAGCTGCAACAATTGGCTTTGGATTAACTAATGTATTAGGGGTAAGTGAATTTGCATCGCAGATAGTCATCCTTTCTCTAACTATCCTTTCTAATCTATTTAGTCCTACCCTAACTTGGTTTTGTAATAGTTCTCCAACAGATCTGACTCTTCGATTTCCCAGATGATCAATATCATCCACTTCTCCAATATCAAATTTTAAGTTTATTAAATAATCAATAGCAGCTAATGTATCCTGAGGAGTCAAAACTCTGATATTTTCTGGTATTGATAGACCTAGTTTTTTATTAAGTTTATATCTTCCTACTTTTCCTAGGTCATACCTTTTCGGATCAAAAAAACGTGAATATAAAATTTGCTGACCACCGTTTACTGTTGCTGGTTCTCCAGGACGTAATTTTGCATACATCTGTATTAACGATTCTTCGATGGTATAGTTTCCTTCAACACGGAAAGTTTTCTTTAAATACTCTGGGTGTCGTAAACCGTTATAAATATCGCTATCACTTAATCCCATTGCTTTAAGGAAAACGTGTGCTGCAATCTTACGTGTTTTATCTATTCTCACCCAAACCAAGTCATTTCTATCTGTTTCAAACTTGACCCATGCTCCTCTATTTGATATTAAACTGCTGGTATAAGTACGTCTTCCTTGTTTATCTGTTTCTGATTTATAATAAATACCTGGACTTCTGACTATTTGATTTACTATGACTCTCTCAGCGCCATTGATTACAAATGTACCTCTGTCTGTCATTAGAGGTAAATCACCGATAAAAACTTCTTGTTCTTTTATTGTTCCAGTTTCTTTATTTATTAGTCTTGCTGGAACATAGACCTGTACTGAATAAGTTGCATCTCGCCTCTTACATTCGTTAATACTATATTTAGGATATTTTAATTTATAATCATCCCCGAGCAAATGTAACTCTAAGTTATCCGTATAATCAGTTATCGGAGAAAAATTTTTGATTTCTTCAGCTAATCCTTCTTCTAGAAACCAACAAAAACTTGCACGTTGGATTTCAACTAAGTCCGGCAGGCTAAAAGTGGATATTTTGCTAGTGTTAGACATTAGATTATTATCTCCCTTACATTTTCTTAATATTAATCAGACTAATAATATCTAGTAGATTAGACTACGTTCTCTTGTTTTGTTTTAAATTTATATGACTAAAAAATATGATCAAAACACCTAATATTTAATTAATGTTATTGAAAGTTTTGGCTCAGAATAAAAATTATAAATATAAGTCACAATTGGAGTAACTTATATTTTTGCAGAATTTTCTATTATTTTAGTTGCTCTCTTTTTTTAAGTGCTTTTGCAAGAGAGGCTTTCTTTGAAGCTGCTGTATTTTTGTGCATCATTCCTTTCTGTACTGCTTTATCTATTTTGCTGTAAGAAAGGGACATTAATGATTGTACAGATGTGATATTGTTCTCATTTGTGTTATTAATTGCAATGATGCACTTCTTATAAATTGTACGCAAAGTTGATTTATATGCTTTATTTCGTAGCTGATTTCTCTTATTTATTTCAATTCTCTTTTCAGCTGATGATGAATTTGCCATAATTCGTTTTTTCTTTATTTTGAATTAGTTAGATTATTTCTTTTCTCTAAAAGCTTTACTATTCACGATAAGAGATTATAACATATAACAAAATATCAAGAAAAAATTAGAAGATAAAGAATATATAAACATATGGCTAAGACTAAAGGTGTGCGTATTGGAATTACCCTAGAATGCAAAACTAGTGAAGGAGTCTACAGATACCATACAACAAAGAATAGACGAAATAATCCAGAACGTATAGAATTAAAAAAGTATAACCCTCTTTCAAAAAAGCACGAAATTTTTAAAGAAATAAAATAAATTTTAAAAAATAATTATGGCTATTTATCGTCGCAAGCTTTCTCCTTTACCTACGAATGAATTAATTGATTATAAAGATGTAGAATTACTAAGTAAATTCCTTACAGAACAAGGAAAGATTTTACCTCGTAGAATGACAGGTTTAACAACTAAGCAGCAAACTCGACTAACAAAAGCAGTAAAGAGGGCCAGAATGCTATCTTTATTACCATTCGTTAATCGAGATGGGATGTTCTAATCTATATAGACTTATTACAGAAAAATCTGAGTAAGTCTAATTTGATTTATTTTTTCTTTTTCTCTATCAATTCAAAGGCTGAAATAATATCGTCTTCTTTCCATTCATCGAATTCTTCTATGTATATTCCACACTCTGAATCTTGTTCAATTTCTAAAACATCTTGCTTAAATTGTTTTAGTGAAGATAATATCCCTTCATATACTTGTACACCACCCCTATTGACTTTTATGTGACATCCCTTCACTATTTTCCCTTCATTAACAAAGCTACCAGCAACATAGTTTTTTCCAAGAGGGAATACTGCTTTAACTATTGCTTTTCCAATACTTCTCTCTTCGTATTGTGGCCCGATAATATCATCTACCATTATTTGGATGTCATCAAATAAATCATATATAACATTATATTCTTTAATAGTCACTCCCAAATGACGTGCAACTTTTTTAGCTCCTGGAGCTAAGGTAGTATTAAATGCAAGAATCCTAGATTTACTAGCATCAGCAAAGTCAACATCTGTTTCTGTTATTTCTCCTGGAGAAGCATATAAGACTCTAATCTTGACTTTTTCTTGATCAATTTGATTAATACTACTTATGATCGCCTCTACGGATCCTTGTATATCTGTCTTAATAACTAAATTTATAACAGCCTCTATATTAGAACTTAATAGAGAATATTTATCGGAAGTAGAGTTATTTTTTTGAATATTAGTATTTTCATTTTTTCTGATTTCTAGCGCAGCTTTTGCTTCTTTTTCATTCTTAAAAGCTTCAAATTTGTCACCAATATTTGGCACATCAGATAGTCCCCATACTAAAACAGGAGAAGAAGGTAGTGATTCTGTTATGGATTCACCATTAGAATTAATCATACCTCTAATTTTTGCCATGTGTTGGCTAGTAACCATGATATCTCCTACATTTAGTACACCATTTTGTACTAATAATGTTGCAATAGCTCCTTTAGTCTTATCTAAATTAGCTTCTAAGACTGTTCCCTGACCATTAACAATTTTTGAACCTCTTAAATCTAACATTTCGCTGACTAGAACCATCATCTCTAATAACTCATTCATATTAGTACCTTCTTTGGCACTAATAGGAATCATCGGGGTATCTCCTCCCCAATCATCAGGAATAACGTTATATGAACTTAATTCTTGTTTTATATTATCGATGTTTGCATCATCTTTATCTATTTTATTGATGGCTACAATTAATGGCACTTCAGCCTCTTTAATACACTTTATAGTCTCTATAGTTTGTGGTTTTACACCATCATCAGCAGCAACAACAAGTATAGCTATATCTGTCACTTGTATACCTCTGGATCTCATTGAAGAGAAAGCTTCATGTCCTGGAGTATCTAAGAAAACAAGTTTCTTTTTCTCTTCCCGATAATTAATCTCAACTTCATAAGCTCCAATTTTTTGTGTAATGCCACCTGCTTCTTTCTGAGCTATTTGAGTTTTCCTAATTTTATCTAAAAGAGTTGTTTTACCGTGATCTACATGTCCCATGACAGCGATTATAGGAGGACGTTGTTCTGTATTCTCTTGGTCGTTTAATACTACGAAACTATTACGATTATTGATTGTTTCTTCTTCACTTGCAATAATTGTAACACCTAATTTTTCACCAATTTTTATAGCAGTCTCTATATCAAGAATTTGATTTATATTAACTATGACTCCATCTAAAAAAAGTGTTCTAATTATTTCTGTTTCAGATACATATATTTTTTCTGCTAATTCTTGAACAGAAATTGGATTTGATAAAAAGATTTCTGTTGGTTTTTCGTTAATTGATTCATCACCCGAAGCTTTTTTTCGAATTAACTTTTTATTTTTTTTAGCACTACTAACACCTTGTTTTTTGATTGTATTCGTCTCATCATCACTACTATCTATCTTTTTCTTTAACTTTAATTTACTTTTTGGAGTTTCAGTTTCTTCATTCTTTACTATTTTTTTATTTTTCTTTTCTAATTTTGGATTTATAGGCTTCTCGCTCTCAATACCAAATTCTAAAGATTTAACCTGTTTGAATTGGTTTGTATCATTAATAGAATAAGCACTTCCCAAACTTTTTATTATTAATGGATTAACTAATAATAGAACTTCTGTTTCACTTGTATTTTTTCTTTGCATTTCTTGTCTAATATTACTATGACTAACACTTATTTTTGATACCCAGTTTTGCTTTATTGCTCCACTAATATCAATGTATGTGATGTTTCTTTTTATTCTATATTCTCTTTTTATCATTCTTATTCTTACTTTTTATTATTATTTTGACTAAAAAAAGTCACTTTGCTAAATAATTACGTTCTTTACTATCTTAGTTTTCAGTATTTATTATTTATAATGATTATAGAAGCAATATTAATTTCATTTGATTCTACATCATATTTAATTCATCTTACTTTGCCAAGATTTTGAACGCCATTTTGCTTTCAATATTCATACTTTTTTCTTTAATCTGTTTATAGAAGATAATATATTCTTTTATTAATCAAGAATTAATATGATTTTTGTTACTGAATCTGATTAATAAAAAACAATTACACGATCTATCAAATTATTTTGCTCTTTTCGCTTGTTAAACATTATTTATAACAATAACTTTATTTGCAAAATCTAGTTCTATTTTTATTTGATACACATACTGATAAAGATTATATAAATTCTAATAGCCTTTATGATCACAAGAAAAGTGTAAATATCTACATTAATTTACCTAAAGGACAAAAAATAAGTAGTGTTAACTTAAAGTCATGATTGACAAATGCAACATAATAAAGTCGACTTTTATATCATAATATGATTATTGAAGATAAGAAAGGGAAAAATTTTCGTTTTTAATTTCGTAAGCTAAATTTACTAAAGAGTACTAAACTATTGTAATAGTATGACAAAATTTCGCAACTTTTATAAATTAATTATTTCATTAAAAGAATAATTAGCAATTATAAAAATAGCTTTCCCTGATTAGATACGATAAGAAAAGTATCTTATTCTCATTCAAACCAAACTTAAAAAATTGTGTTTTTAGAAGTTCAGATAAGTCAATATTAATTAAATTTTATGCCTAGATTCCAAAAGAATGATAATTTCATAGACAAAACCTTTACAGTCATAGCAGATATAGTTTTAAAAGTTCTTCCTGCTAGTAAACAAGAAAAAGAAGCTTTTGCATACTACAGAGACGGGATGTCCGCTCAGTCTGAAGGTGAATACGCTGAGGCTTTAGAAAATTATTATGAAGCTCTAAGATTAGAAGAAGATCCATATGATCGAAGTTATATTTTATACAATATAGGTCTTATTTATGCGAGTAATGGAGAATATATTAAAGCTTTAGAATATTACCATCAAGCACTAGATTTGAATTCTAGACTTCCTCCTGCTTTAAACAATATTGCTGTCATATACCATTATCAAGGGGTTAAAGCTTCAGAAAAAAGAGATCTTGAGACAGCTAGAACAATGTTTGATAAAGCCGCTGAATATTGGAAACAAGCAATCCGATTAGCACCAAATAATTATATAGAAGCTCAAAATTGGTTAAAGACTACTGGCAGGATGGCTTCTGATAATATGTATTAATGAAAGAAGATGTTATTAAGTGATTCAATAAAAAATTAATCGACATTGATAAAGAAAGAAAAGCTTAATGAAAAAGCCGAAAAATTCTTTTTAAACTTACCTTCTTATCAATACTTAGTTTTCATTACACTTGTATACTATTAGTATAAATAGTTTTAACTATCTTTAACTATCAAATCATTTCTTTTTTAGTTTAAATGCTAGAAAGAATTTCTTAACTTATTACGAAACTGATTAAAATATATTCTTGACTTTGGAGTATCGAACTTATTTATGGTAAACACTGCAACAAACACTGGCCTTATTACTCAAATCATTGGTCCTGTAGTAGACGTTGAGTTTTCTAACGGTAAACTTCCTCAAATTTACAACGCTGTTAGAATCGGCGAAGGTGAATCATCTGTAGTTTGTGAAGTTCAGCAATTACTTGGTAACAACAAAGTAAGAGCTGTATCTATGACATCTACTGATGGTCTAAAAAGAGGTATGCCTGTTACTGATCTAGGTGCTGCAATCAGCGTTCCTGTTGGTAAAGCTACTCTAGGACGTATCTTTAACGTTTTAGGTCAACCTGTTGATGAAATGGGACCTGTTTCTATGGAACTTACATCAGGAATCCACAGAAAGTCACCTCTATTTACAGAATTAGAGACAAAGCCATCAATCTTCGAAACAGGTATTAAGGTTGTTGACCTTCTAGCTCCTTACAGAAGAGGAGGAAAAATTGGTCTATTTGGTGGTGCAGGTGTAGGTAAGACTGTGTTAATCATGGAACTTATCAATAACATCGCTAAAGCTCACGGTGGATTATCTGTTTTCGGTGGTGTAGGTGAGAGAACGCGTGAAGGTAATGACCTTTACATGGAAATGAAGGAATCTAAAGTTATTAGAGAAGATAATCTTCCTGAATCAAAAGTAGCACTTGTTTACGGTCAAATGAATGAGCCACCTGGAGCTCGTATGAGAGTTGGATTAACAGCTCTAACTATGGCTGAATACTTCCGTGATGTAAACAAGCAAGAAGTTCTACTTTTCATTGATAACATCTTTAGATTTGTACAAGCTGGTGCTGAAGTATCTGCTCTTCTAGGCCGTATGCCATCTGCGGTTGGTTACCAACCAACTCTTGCTACTGAGATGGGTGGACTACAAGAAAGAATTACTTCTACTAATTCAGGATCTATTACTTCTATTCAAGCTGTTTATGTACCAGCGGATGACTTAACAGATCCTGCTCCAGCTACAACTTTCTCTCACCTTGATGCTACAACTGTACTATCAAGAAACTTAGCTGCAAAAGGAATCTATCCTGCTGTAGACCCACTAGACTCTACTTCAACGATGTTACAAGTAGCTATCGTAGGCCAAGGGCATTACGCAACTGCTCAAAACGTGAAGCAAACTCTTCAAAGATATAAGGAATTACAAGATATTATTGCAATTCTAGGTCTAGATGAGCTATCTGAAGAAGATAGACTAGTTGTTGCTCGTGCTAGAAAAGTTGAGCGTTTCTTATCTCAACCTTTCTTCGTAGCAGAGATTTTCACTGGATCTCCAGGTAAGTATGTATCTCTAGCTGAGACAATTAAAGGTTTCAATATGATTCTAGCTGGTGAGCTTGATGAGTTACCAGAACAATCGTTCTACCTTGTTGGTAACATTGATGAAGCTATCGAGAAAGCAAAAAGCTTAAAAGGATAAGGTAACAAAATGGCTCTGCACATTAGCATAATAGCGCCAGATAGAACCGTTTGGGATTCTAACGCTGAGGAAGTAATTCTTCCAAGTAGCACTGGTCAATTAGGAATTTTACGTGGTCACGCTCCTCTACTGACAGCACTTGACATTGGTGTAATGAGAGTTCGTACTGATAAAGAATGGACTCCAATTGTTCTAATGGGTGGTTTTGCTGAGGTAGAAAATGATGAATTAACTATTCTAGTAAACGGAGCTGAAGAGGGTTCTTCTATTAATAAAGAAGCAGCTCAAAAAGAATTAGAAGAAATGACTATACGTTTCAATGAAGCGGAGAGTAGCAAAGAAAGAATCGAAGCTACTCAAAATCTTCGTAGAGCTCGTGCCCGTGTACAAGCAACTACATAGTTCATATCTATAAAAAAGAAGTTATAGACATTAATGATCATTAATGTCTATAACTTCTTTTTTATAGATATTTATATTGCTTAAGTTCATTTTTTAAATAAAGAAAATAATATGTATTATGTATTAAGCTATCTAATTATGATTTGAAAAAAATATGTTAAATCAAGACATACAAGTTAATAAGAAATTGATTCCTTATTCAATTGCTTTTGAACAAAATGAAGCTGAAATGTCTTTAACTGAACATTTAGAAGAAGTTCGTCAAAGAGCATTTTGGTCAGTATCTTTATTATTAACGACAATTATTACTTGCTTATTTGCTGTAAAAAATATTGTAAAACTTCTTCAAGAACCTGCAACAGGAATTAAGTTTCTTCAATTAGCACCGGGCGAATATTTTTTTGCTTCGCTTAAAGTGGCTATTTATACTGGATTCTTCATAAGTAGTCCTTTTATTATTTATCAAATAATCCTATTTGTTCTTCCTGGTATGACTAGAGGAGAAAGGAAAACTATTTTGCCTGTAATTGTTGGCTCAGTTATGCTTTTTATTTTTGGCTTGGCTTGTGGATATTTCCTATTAGCTCCTGCTGCATTAAACTTTTTTATTAATTATGGCTCTGATGTTGTTGAACCTTTTTGGTCATTTGAGCAATATTTTGAGTTTATCTTGGTTCTTTTATTTAGTACTGGCTTAGCTTTTCAATTACCTGTCATACAAGTAGTCCTGGGTGTCCTAAAAATTTTTTCTAGTAGACTAATGTTCTCTGTGTGGAGGTATGTAACACTAGGATCAACAATAATAGGTGCTATATTAACTCCCTCTGTAGATCCTATTACACAATTATTTATGTCAAGCATAATAATGATACTTTACTTTGGTGGTGCAGGGATTGTATATCTTATAGAAAGAAGTCAAGAAAATAATAATTACGTAGATATTTAGGTTAAAATACAATAGAGAGTAAAAAGAATAATAACTCTCTTATTTTTAGAATCATTTATATGCAATTTTTAACACATATCAGAAATAATCTGAGAATAAGAAAATCGTGTAACATTTATTTCAAATAATTAGCTTGAAGAAGATGAAAAATAACTATATTGCAAATATCGACAACAAATTAAAGTCTGCTATGCTTCTTGTAAGTATTTTCGGATCTTTATTATTACCTTCTGTGGCAAACGCATTCCCTGTATATGCTCAACAAGCATACGAAAATCCGAGAGAAGCTACAGGAAGAATTGTTTGTGCAAACTGTCACCTTGCACAAAAGCCAACTGAGATTGAAGTTCCTCAAGGAGTACTACCTGATACAGTGTTTGAAGCTGTTGTAGATATTCCATACGATCTATCAGTAAAGCAAGTAACAGGTGATGGTAGTAAAGGATCTCTAAATGTTGGTGCTGTTGTTATCCTTCCAGAAGGATTCAAATTAGCTCCTAAAGAAAGATTAAGTGAAGAATTAAAGAAAGCTACTGAAGGTGTTGTAATTTCACCATATAGCGATTCTAAGCAAAACATTCTTGTTGTAGGACCTATTCCAGGTAATGATCACCAAAGAATAGTGTTCCCTATCTTAGCTCCTAACCCTGCAGAGAATAAGGACGTTCATTTCATTAAGTACCCTATCTATGTTGGTGCTAACCGTGGAAGAGGACAAGTTCAACCAACAGGTGAAAAGAGTAATAACACAATTTACACATCTCCTGTAGCTGGTCAAATCGTAAAGGTTGAATCAACAGATAAATTAACTGTATTCACAATTAATAGTAAGAGTGGTGATGCTGTAACTGTTAAAGTTCCAGTTGGTCCTGCAATTATTGTTAAAGAGGGAGATACTCTTAATGCAGATCAACCATTAACTATTGATCCTAACGTAGGTGGTTTTGGTCAAACTGAGACTGAAGTTGTTCTACAAAGTCCAGGACGTGTTAAGGGAATGATTGCATTCTTCTTTACTATTATTTTCGCTCAAGTTCTACTTGTACTGAAGAAGAAGCAATTTGAAAAGGTTCAGTTAGCTGAAATGAATTTCTAATCTTCTAAAAAAATAAAGCATAGATCCAAAAAGATTAGATCTATGCTTTATTTTTTTTATAGTGACTTAACAAGATTAGTAAAGGAAGTCATATCATTAACTGCCATCTGAGCTAGCATTTTACGATTAAGACTAATCTGGGATGATTTTAGCTTTGATATTAAACTACTATAATTCATACCATGCATTCTAGATGCAGCATTTATTCTAGTAATCCATAATCGTCTAAAATCTCTCTTTTTTCTTTTTCTACCTACATAACCATATCTTAAAGCTTTCATGACTTGTTGATTAGCCATTCTAAAAAGCTTTGAATGTGTCCCCCTAAATCCTTTAGCTATCGCAAAAATCTTCTTTCTTCTCTTTCGAGCAACATTACCTCTTTTAATTCTTACCATTTTAATTTTTCTCCTTTATAAAGGTTTTTTATTGATTTATTACTAAGCGTATGGAAGCATACTTCGCAGTGCAATTGCATCACCTTTGAAAACAACCATTTTACGTGATAAGTTTGCTTTACGCTTAGATGTTTTCTTTTCTAAAAGGTGTCCTTTGAAGGCTTTTCTTCTCATGAATTTTCCTGTGACAGTCTTTCGGAATCTCTTCAGTGCAGATTTACGTGTTTTAATCTTAGGCATAATCTTATGTTATTTGAATTTTGACTATATATATTGCTTATCATCCTTATGATAAACATAACCTTAATAACAATAGTATAACTGATAATAAATAGATGTAAATTCAACAAAGAAAGATTATATCTAAATTATTATCAGTTAAGTAACTTTATACTCCTTTTACTTTAAGCGAAAGATCTTGGAGATAATTAACTGCACTACGTAGTTTACTAAGTAAGACTCTAACTAAGCTAAACTCAAGCTCAGAGAATATATTCATATTTAATGTAAATGCTACATTAGCCTCTGCAATAATTTGTGGAGCTTCATTTTCCTTAATAGGTAAAGAGTCTAATGCTGCTTTATAATCAATTTTGAATTGTGATTCATCACTAATGTCGTCAAACTCGTAAAATGCAAGGCCCTCACTCCCTTTTAAACCCATTCCTCTTTGAGCAATTTTCTTTAAGATTTGTCCACCGGATAGATCTCCTAGGTATCTAGTATAAGCGTGTGCTACCAGTAATTCTGGCTTCTCTTCTCCTATCTGAGTGATTCTATTGACATAAGCTTTAGTCGCTGGAGATAACGTCATACCTTCTAACCAATTATCACCATAATGAAAATCCAAGTCTTTTTTTAAGCTCTCAGTTCTGTTTAGTTCAGGGAAATAAATAGGTTTAATGTATGGATGTTCTTTATTTTTCTCCATTGCTTTTTCAATAGCTTCATAAACAAAGTACAATTTTGAAAGCATTTCTACATAAGAACTTTTATCAATTACTCCACCTAAGAACGACTTAATAAAGTTAACGTTCTCTGCCATAGTATGAGATTTACTAGTTCCTTCACGCAATTGTGTAGCTAGATTACTTGTCATGTTTTATTTTATTGAATTGTAATATTGGAATCTATAGATGAATGTAAGAAAACTTACCATTTTCTTATTCACAAAATATATTGAAACAAGTCACTTTTTTACCTGATACTTTCTTTTATACAAAAGAAAAGCCTATAACATTATAGTATAATAGTTTACTAACTTCAAAAAGATTCGATTTGTGTAATTAGACACTAATTTACATTCAATCTGTTATGAGAAGTAAGTTGAAAAAAATACAAATCTGGATTTATCACTTTACCAATTATGGACATAATTAGCTTAGGATGGTCTTCTCTTATGGTAGTGTTTACTTTTTCGTTAGCACTAGTTGTTTGGGGAAGAAACGGTTTTTAAATATTTTGTAGACCATAATTTTTATGGTCTTATATATAAGAAATATACTATATAGGAGTAAGATATGGGAAATGAAATAATATCAGCAGCAAGTGTTTGTATCGTAATAACACTAGTTGGTTTAGCTTTAGGTTTTGGTCTATTAAAACTACAAGGAGAATAATAATTTTTTCTTGTTGTTATTGATTGTCTACCTTAATAGTGAGGTAGACAATCATTCTTTATAAAAAATAAAATAATATTTTTCTTAACTAATGAAAATTATACAAAATCTGTGGTTTTTTTGTTCGGTAGGATTAATCTTATCAATCATGGTCCATAATCCAAAGTCTCAAGGAATGATTGGGCAAAATCAGGTCTTTAATGGAACACGTAGTGCAGAAGAAACTTTAGATAAGATTACTTGGATTTTAATAGCTAGTTTTTTTACCTTAACAGTATATATATCAACTTTTAGTAAATTTGAATAAATTATTTTTTGATGAGCAATTCTGAATATTTGTGTCCTGTCCCTAAAGATCAAAGGCCAATAAATGAATATAAAAAATTAAAGGAATCAAGTAATTTTGCATGGTGTATACAAACCCAAAATGATTATTTAAAATCATTAATTATTATATCTCTTACATCTCTGGCTTCTGCCTTTTTTCTTTTAAGAGTCAGCTCTTTTTCTGTCGCAAATCCCAAATACCTATTCTTATGTTCTTGTCTTACTGGAATAGTGATAATAACTTTTTTTTGTCTGAGATCGTATTTAGGTTGGCAGTATATTTATTCTCGATTAATGGAAGCGACTGTTCCTTACGAAGAGTCGGGTTGGTATGATGGTCAAGTCTGGATAAAACCTCCTGAAATTTTATTGCAAGATAGACTTGTTGGTACATATGAGATTTACCCAGGTATTATTCGTCTCCAAATTACTCTGTTTTTTTCATTGTTTTTATTTCTTGTATGTTTAACTTTAGCATTGAACACTTGAATTACGTCAATGTATGCTGTAAGATAGTCTAGAAAATAAGAAACGCGGGGTAGAGCAGTCTGGTAGCTCGTCGGGCTCATAACCCGAAGGTCAATGGTTCAAATCCATTCCCCGCTATTAAAGAAATATGTTATTATATTAATATGTAATTACCAAATATATTTTATGGCTGAAACATTAAATTTACAGATACCTTCACCTACTTTTGAAGGAAGTACAGGTGGATGGTTAAGAGCTGCTGAGGTAGAAGAAAAATATGCAATTACTTGGACTAGTCCAAAAGAGCAAGTTTTTGAGATGCCAACAGGCGGTGCTGCAATAATGAGACAAAGTGAAAACTTATTATATCTAGCAAGAAAAGAACAGTGTTTAGCTTTAAGTACTCAACTAAAAACTTCTTTTAAGATTACTAACTTCAAAATTTATCGTATATTCCCAAGTGGTGAAGTTCAATACTTACACCCTAAAGATGGAGTATTCCCTGAGAAAGTAAATGCTGGAAGAGTTGGTGTAGGTAATGTTTCTCATTCAATTGGAAAAAATTTAAATCCTTCACAAATTAAATTTACAACAAAGTCTTTTAGCGATTAAGTATTGCTTAAGATGTATTGCTTATGGTATTCTTACTATAAGCAATAAATAGGAGAGGTGGCAGAGCTGGTCGAATGCGTCTGATTTGAAATCAGAAGAAGCTTAACCGTTTCCGTGGGTTCGAATCCCACTCTCTCCTTAATACATAAATATGCACAAAATAATCTATTTTTTGTAACTTTTTTTTGTCTCCAATTTCATTTATACTCACTTCTAAAAAGATATTCTTTGTTGAAAAAAAAAAGATTCTAATTATCAAATAACAATAAAATATTCACTGTTCAAATAATATTTACATCATTTAAAGGATAAAAAAAGGATAACTAATTTGTTTTTTTAGAAAATGAATAGGAAAAAAAATAATATTAGTTTTTAAGCGGGTAACGCGATTCGAACGCGCGACATCGACCTTGGCAAGGTCGCGCTCTACCACTGAGCTATACCCGCTTTAATAATGAATAGTCTATAAAAAAAAAAGGATACTGTCAACTATCTTGTTATTGAGATATTATTTTTACAACTTAAATCCTACTCAAATTTCTGAATAGGATTTATATAATTCGTCTATATTAAATTACGAAATTGTTAAAAGCAGCAGTAACGATTACTAATCCAAACCAAAGGCCGCAGCTTGCGTAAACTAGTCCTTTTGATTTTTCCCATTCACCAGGTGAAACAAGAATAACTGGAACGCCAATAACTAAAACGAAAGATAGCAGTATTAGAGCACTAACAAGTAATTGGATAATAGCAACCATGTTTGTTTCCTCAAATATGAAATTTGGCTTTAAATTTGTGCTTACTTCTATATATATTTATCTAAGTCTTTGAAACTTGATAATGTAAGCATTTCTCTATTACATGTTATACTATTGCCACTTGTTTTTTGCAATTACTTAATAAATTAAAAAAAACTTATAACTAAAATCTATTTAATTGTCTTTCTATGATTTTAAATATTATTGATAGCTTTGTGTTTCTAAAAATAAATATTACTTAATTAATCTGATAATAAAGGTTATTATAGATTATATATAAGGTAACTAATGATTATTTATTACCTTGGTTTATTTAATTACATTTGATATACAAAACTTTTCCTGACAGAGAGGTCAAAAAAATATGGAAGGAACTTTACTGCTAGCTAAATTGCCTGAAGCATACGCAATCTTTAAACCTATCATTGACGTTGCTCCAGTGATCCCAGTGTTTTTCTTGCTTTTAGCTTTTGTTTGGCAAGCTGCTGTTGGATTTAGATAATTAAAGGCTTTGCTGCATTATAAAGTTATATCTTTTTATGCAGCAAAATCCCGAATAATACTAGTTTATTAATGTTTAAAATTTTTTTATTTCTTTATCTAAACATCTTATTTTTTTTATTTGAAACTTAGCTTGTTTGCTAGTTCCTATTATCATATATAATATGAAATAAGGTTTGTATTGCTGTCCGTATCATTCTATAAAAATTAAAAAAAAAACAAGTATTATGATAGAACCATTATTATTTGGTATTGTTCTTGGTTTAATTCCTGTAACTTTAGCAGGTCTATTTGTGGCTGCTTACTTACAATACAGAAGAGGAAACCAATTCGGTTTATAAGTTTGCTGTAGAATAGATTTACATATATAAAAGAAACGCACATTAGCATAAATCTTCTCAGGATTAAAACTAATGTGCGTTTCTTTTATATTGCTACCAGCTTGACTTTGTTACACCTGGTAATAAACATGCGTGTGACATCTCTCTAAGTACATGTCTTGAAAGGCCGAAATCTCTGTAGTATCCTCTGCTTCTTCCAGTTAACCAACATCTATTTCTGTGTCTACAAGGTGCAGAATTGTTAGGAAGTTTTTGAATTTTTGCATATAATGCTAATCTGGCTTCAAAAGTTTCAGCTCCTTTCAGTGACTCTTTTAATTCTTTTCTTTTTTTTCCATATTTGTTGATCAGTCTTTCGCGCTTTTTTTCGCGCTCTATCATATTCTTTTTTGCCATATTTTTTTATCTATTTTTTATTTTTACTCAAACTTAGAACTATTGTTAAACATTAAACTAGCTTTCAATTATGTTACAACAATGTCTCATAAGGATTCAAGTAGAATATAACTTGAATCCTTATAATATAATACTATTTTTTATAAGTATTAACCAAACTTACCAGTAGTTGATGCTATCACGAATGCAGCATAAGTGAATATGTAACCAACTGTGAAGTGTATCAATCCTACAAGTCTTGCTTGAACAATTGATAGAGCTACAGGCTTATCCTTCCATCTTACTAAGTTAGCAAGTGGAGTTCTTTCATGTGCCCAAACAAGTGTCTCAATTAATTCTTGCCAGTATCCTCTCCATGAAATTAAGAACATGAAACCAGTTGCCCATATTAGGTGTCCAAATAAGAACATCCAAGACCAAACTGATAAGCTGTTCATACCAAATGGATTGTAACCGTTAATCAGAGGAGATGAGTTTAGCCATAAGTAATCTCTTAACCATCCCATAATATAAGTAGATGATTCGTTGAATTGACCAGCGTTACCTTGCCAAATAGTCACATGTTTCCAGTGCCAGTAGAAAGTAACCCATCCAATAGTGTTTAGCATCCAGAACATAGCTAAGTAGAATGCATCCCATGCTGAGATATCACATGTACCTCCTCTTCCAGGACCATCACAAGGGAAGCTATATCCGAAATCCTTTTTATCAGGCATCAGTTTAGATCCACGTGCATCAAGAGCTCCTTTTACAAGGATTAGAGTCGTAGTATGTAGTGCTAAAGCAATAGCATGGTGTACTAAGAAGTCACCAGGACCAATAGGTAGGAACAGTGAATTCTTACCGCTATTGATAGCATCTAGCCATCCAGGTAACCAAATATTGCTACTAGCAGTTGAAGCTAGACTATTTGTTGATGATAGTAATACATCAAAACCATACATTGCTTTACCTGAAGATGCTTGTATCCATTGTGCGAATACAGGCTCTACAAGAATTTGCTTTTCAGGTGTTCCAAATGCAACAACAACGTCGTTGTGAACATAAAGTCCGAAAGTGTGGAAACCTAAGAATAGAGAAACCCAACTAAGGTGAGAAATAATCGCTTCTTTATGTTCTAGTACTCTAGCAAGAACGTTATTTTTGTTTTGCTCAGGATCATAATCTCTCACAAAGAAAATAGCTCCGTGAGCGAAAGCTCCTACCATCAGGAATCCAGCGATATACTGGTGATGTGTATAAAGTGCTGCTTGAGTTACATAGTCCTTAGCGATAAAAGCATATGAAGGCAGTGCATACATATGTTGAGCAACTAGAGATGTAATTACACCTAATGAAGCTAAAGCTAAGCCTAATTGGAAGTGAAGCGAGTTAGTGATAGTCTCAAATAAACCTTTGTGTCCTGCACCTAACCTTCCTCCAGGTGGTCTATGAGCATCTAAAATTTCTTTTAGACTGTGACCAATTCCCCAGTTTGTACGATACATATGACCTGCAAATATAAACATAACACCGATAGCTAAATGGTGATGTGCGATATCTGTTAACCATAATGCTTGAGTTTGTGGATGGAATCCACCTAGGAAAGTTAAGATTGCTGTTCCAGCACCTTCACTAGTACCAAAGATATGGTTACCTGTGTCAGGATTAGAAGCATAAGCACCCCAATTTCCCATAAAGAACGGAGTTAGACCATCTGGGTGTGGAGCAACTTTTGTAAAGTTTTCCCAACCTACATCTTGCCCTCTCGCTTCAGGAATAGCAATGTGTACTAGGTGACCAGACCATGCTAAAGAACTAAAACCGAAAAGACCAGATAAATGGTGATTTAGGCGTGATTCATTGTTCTTGAACCAAGATAAACCTGGACGGAATTTAGGTTGTAAATGTAACCATCCAGCAAATAGGAAGACTGCAGATACAGCTAATAAGAATAACGAAGCAGCATAAAGATCATTATTTGTTCTCATACCGATTGTATACCACCAGTGGTACACACCAGATGTTGCTATGTTCACTGGATATGAAACACCGCCTTTTGTAAAAGCTTTAATAGCTGGTTGACCAAAGTGAGGGTCCCAAATAGCGTGTGCAATTGGTTTCACTTTTAATGGATTAAGAACCCATTGCTCAAAGTTTCCTTGCCAAGCTACATGGAATAAGTTTCCAGAAGTCCACAGGAAAATAACAGCTAAGTGTCCAAAATGAGAAGCGAAAATCTTTTGGTAAAGATTTTCTTCTGTCATGCCATCATGACTTTCGAAATCGTGAGCAGTTGCAAGTCCGAACCAAATCCTTCTTGTTGCTGGATCTTGGGCAAGAGCTTGACTGAATTTAGGAAATTTTGTTGCCATACTTTTTCTTTAGATACAGTTTCCTTTTATCCTACAGAGATAATTCTAGCTAGGAAGAACGCCCAAGTTGTGCCTATACCGCCCACTAAATAGTGTGCCAGACCTACTGCACGTCCTTGTGTAATACTTAAAGCTCTCGGTTGTATAGCCGGAGCAACGTTCAGTTTGTTGTGCGCCCAAACGATAGACTCAATTAATTCTTGCCAGTAACCACGACCACTGAATAGGAACATTAAACTAAATGCCCAAATGAAGTGTGCACCTAGGAAAATAACTCCGTATGCAGATAACGCAGAACCGTATGATTGAATTACTTGTGATGCTTCAGCCCAAAGGAAATCTCTAAGCCATCCGTTAATAGTAATCGCACTTTGAGCAAAGTTACCTCCAGTAATGTGTGTCACACTACCATCAGCTTGTACTGTTCCCCAAACATCTGATTGCATTTTCCAACTGAAGTGGAAGATAACAACAGAAATACAATTGTACATCCAGAATAAACCTAGGAAAACAGAGTCCCAAGCAGAACTTTGACATGTACCTCCTCTTCCAGGACCATCACAAGGGAATCTAAAACCTAGGTTAGCTTTATCAGGAATTAATCTAGAGTTACGAGAGAATAGTACCCCTTTTAGAAGAATTAGAACTGTTACGTGAATAGTAAAAGCGTGAATATGGTGAACCATGAAATCTGCTGTTCCAAGCGCGATTGGCATCATGGCTACTTTATTTCCTACTGCCACAACATCACCACCGAACGCGTAACTAGCTGTTGCTAATGCATTTGGTGTTGTATTACCAGGTGCTACTGTGTGAATATTTTGTACCCACTGAGCAAAAACAGGTTTAAGTTGAATAGCTGTATCAGAGAACATATCTTGGCTTCTACCTAATGCTCTCATAGTATCGTTATGGATATAAAGTCCAAAACTATGGAATCCTAGGAAGATACAGATCCAGTTCAGGTGAGAAATAATAGCATCTCTATGTCTAATAACACGGTCTAACAGGTTATTATAGTTTTGTGCAGGGTTATAATCTCTAACCATGAATATACCAGCGTGCGCTGCAGCACCAGTAACACAGAAACCACCAATCCACATATGGTGTGTAAATAGTGATAATTGCGTTGGATAATCTGTTGCAATATAAGGATATGGAGGCATAGCATACATGTGGTGAGCCACAATAATACTTACAGATCCCATCATAGCTAAGTTAATAGCTAATTGAGCATGCCATGAAGTTGTAAGGATTTCGTACATTCCTTTATGTCCTTCACCTGTAAAAGGTCCCTTATGTGCTTCTAAGATTTCCTTCATGCTGTGTCCGATTCCCCAGTTTGTTCTGTACATATGTCCAGCGACAATGAATAGAACAGCCAGTGCTAGGTGATGGTGTGCTGTATCGCTCAGCCATAATCCACCAGTAATAGGATTTAGACCACCTTTGAAAGTTAAGAAGTCAGAGTACTCACTCCAGTTTAAAGTAAAGAAAGGAATTAATCCCTTACTAAAACTTGGATATAACTGAGCCATTAAGTCTCTGTTTACTAGGAATTCATGTGGTAATGGAATTTCTTGTGGTGCTACACCTGCATCTAATAATTTATTAACAGGTAATGACACGTGTATTTGATGTCCTGACCATGATAAACATCCAAGACCTAGTAGTCCTGATAAGTGATGATTTAGCATTGATTCAGCATTTTGGAACCATTCCAGTTTTGGAGCTGCTTTGTGGTAATGGAACCAACCAGCAAATACCATTAATCCTGACATGATTAATCCAGCTAAAGCACACCAGTATAATTCGATTTCACTAGTGATTCCTTCAGCACGCCAAATTTGGAAGAAACCAGATGTTATTTGTACACCTTGGAAGCCTCCGCCTACATCACCGTTAAGTACTTCTTGACCAACAATAGGCCAAACAACTTGTGCACTTGGTTTAACAGCTGTTGGATTGCTTAACCACGCTGAGTAATTAGAGAATCTAGCACCATGGAAATGCATTCCACTAATCCATAAGAAAATTATAGATAATTGACCGAAGTGTGCACTGAAGATTTTTCTAGAAACATCTTCAAGTGAACTTGTATGACTGTCAAAGTCGTGAGCATCTGCGTGTAAATTCCAAATCCAAGTAGTTGTTTTTGGACCTTTAGCTAAAGTTCGAGAAAAATGTCCTGGTTGCGCCCACTTCTCGAATGATGTGCTAACAGGATCTCTGTCTACGATTATCGAAACTTTTTTTGCCTCTTGCTCTTTGGAGCTGATCGTCATTAAGGTTCTCCCTTTTGTGACATAAGAAACTAGAAACTCTTACTTTGTTTTTTATCTACCCTAATATTTTCTGACTTTTTTGTCATAAATAGGGATAAGTAAGTTTTCATTATATTTCAATATATCATTATAAATGTTATTGAATAAATACTCTTAAATGTGTTAACAATAGTTAAAATCTTATCTGTTTTTATTTTTTAGTTTTGAAATTACATATTGTAATAGTATTTATTCAGCTTGATTATTTGGTTTTAATGTCCTAGCATAGTCACATATAGAAAACATATAAAATTAAAGTACAACATGAACGAAAAAGAAATCTTCGATAAAGTACAAACAATTATTTCTGAGCAACTAGGTGTTGAGAAGAGCCAAGTAACAAAGGATGCAAACTTTGCAAATGATCTTGGTGCAGATTCACTAGATACAGTTGAATTAGTAATGGCAATCGAAGAAGCTTTTAACATTGAGATTCCAGATGAAACTGCTGAGAAGATCTCAAATCTTCAACAAGCAGTAGACTTCATTAGTCAAAAAGTAGCAGCTTAATAATGCCAAAAAATAGGATGTATCTACCTCGATATATCCTATTTTTATTTTTGTCACTAATATTTTTTACCAAAGGAAAAATTTGTGAATAAAACAGAATTAATCGATATTGTCGCTAAAAGATCAGGTATGACAAAAATAGAAACAGAATCTTTGCTTACTATAGCTCTTGAGACGATTGTTGAAACTGTGGCAAAAGGTGATAGAGTCACTCTTGTTGGTTTTGGTTCTTTTGAAGCAAGAGAAAGAAAGGCAAGGTATGGAAGAAATCCAAAAAGTGGAGAGAAATTATATATTCCATCTTCTAGAATTCCAACCTTTTCAGTGGGAAATTTTTTTAAGAATAAGGTTAGCAATTATGTGGATAATGAAATCTAATTCTTTCTCTCTTTGATATTATTGGATTACTGATTTAACATTTATAGAATAATTTGAATTAGCATGTATAATAATTTTCCAATTTTACCTTTGATGAATAACAGTAATTTATTTTCTTTAGATCAATTTATAAGACACATATTATCGATAGCATATACCATTCTTAATAATATTGAACAAATATTTTCTTCTACACTGATTTCTCAGAAACAAAATAGATTTATGAATTATCAAAGAATAGAAAAAATAATCTATTCTTTGATAATTCATAAATCTATTTTGTTTCTGAGAAATCAGCATCTATTACTGAATCACCACCATTATTTTTCTCTTGTTTTGTCGTCTCACCTGGATTTTGGCTGTAAATCTTCTTACCAATTTCCATTAATTCATTTTGTAGTTTTTCATTTAGTGATCTCATTTCGACATCATTCTCAGACTCAATAGCTGTCCTTAATTGCTTAATTAAATCTTCTATTTTTGTCTTATCTTCTTGATTAACTTTATCGCCTAACTCCTTTAATTGTTTTTCTGATTGGTAGCAAAGAGAATCAGACTGATTCTTTAAATCAATTTTTTCTCTTTTTGCCTTATCTTCGGAAGCATTTTTTTCTGATTCCTTAACCATTCTTTCTACTTCATCAGATGGTAATGTTGAAGCTCCTGTTATAGTTATTGATTGTTCTTTACCTGTTCCTTTATCTTTTGCATTTACAGATAATATACCATTAGCATCTATATCAAAAGTAACTTCAATTTGAGGTACTCCTCTTGGCGCTGGAAGAATTCCATCTAATCTGAATGTACCTAAACTCTTGTTATCTTTAGCAAATTCTCTCTCTCCTTGTAAAACGTGAATCTCGACATTCGGTTGATTATCTACTGCTGTTGAGAAAACTTCAGATTTCTTTGTCGGTATTGTTGTATTTCTTGGAATAATTCTCGTAGTTATACCGCCAAGTGTCTCGACACCTAAAGAAAGTGGTGTTACATCAAGCAGTAATATATCTTTAACTTCACCAGCTAATACCCCAGCTTGCACAGCAGCCCCTACTGCTACTACTTCATCAGGATTTACGGTTTGATTAGGTTTTTTACCCAGAACCTTTGTTACTACTTCTTGTACAGCTGGAATTCTCGTAGATCCTCCAACTAGTACAACTTCGTCGATTTTACTCTTATCTAATTTAGCATCTTTCAACGCATTCTCAACTGGAATTCTTGCTCTATCAATTAGTGAAGAACAAAGCTCCTCAAATTTACTTCTAGTAATAGATCTATCTAAGTGTTTAGGACCTGTTTCTGTTGCAGTTAGGAAAGGCAAGCTGATATCAGTTTGAGTTAAATTTGATAATTCAACCTTTGCTTTTTCAGAAGCTTCCGTTAAACGTTGTAAAGCTTGCCGGTCACTGCTTAAATCAATGTTGTGCTCTTCTTTGAACTCTTTCATCAACCATTGAACTACCTTATCATCGAAATCGTCACCACCCAATTGTGTATCTCCTGATGTTGACAGAACCTCAAAAACGCCATCTCCTACCTCAAGAACAGATACATCAAATGTACCTCCTCCTAAATCGAAAACAAGGATAGTTTCATTATTCTTTTTATCTAGTCCATATGCTAATGAAGCTGCTGTCGGCTCGTTAATGATTCTTAGAACTTCAAGACCAGCAATCTTCCCAGCATCTTTTGTTGCTTGTCTTTGTGAGTCATTAAAATACGCAGGTACAGTAATCACAGCCTGTCTTACTGTTTCACCTAAATGTTTACTTGCATCATCTACTAATTTTCGTAAAACTTCTGCTGAGATTTCTTCTGATGAGAAATCTTTTTTTAATGACGGACATTCAAGTTTAATATTACCGCTATTATCGTTCTTAACGATGTAAGAAACTTTTTTAAGTTCCTGTGATACTTCTTCTGAACGTCTACCTATAAATCTTTTTACTGAGTAAAAAGTATTATCAGGATTAATGACAGCTTGTCTTTTAGCAATCTGTCCAACTAATCTATCACCATTTTTTGTATAAGCAACAACTGACGGCGTAGTTCTAAATCCTTCTGCATTTTGAATAACAGAAGGTTTTCCTCCTTCCATTACTGCAACGACAGAGTTTGTTGTTCCTAAATCAATTCCAACGACTTTACCCATAGTATTTTTATCTTTCTTTGTCTTTTATTGGCAAAATAAGTTATTCAAATCAACCATATTTTATGATTTTGATAAATCATTTATACATTAATTTTTATTGAAAGATATAGTAGTGAAAACCGTATCTTTATTTAAATATGTTTCTTTGCACTGAAACAAGAAATAAAATGGTGTCAAAAAAATTTTAGTCAACTATTATTATTGATATAGGTTGCACTATACTTTCTTAAGAATCTAAAAAATTTAATAGTTTGTTAGATCAGCTAAAATCGCTATTTGTATAAAAAGTAAAAAAAAGTAAATTTATGACTATAGGAATTCTCGGTACAAAAGTGGGAATGACACAAATATTTGACGAATCTGGTTTTGCCATACCTGTGACGGTAATAAAAGCAGGACCATGTGTAATTACTCAAATAAAAAGTACTAATAATGAAGGATATAATGCTGTCCAATTAGGATATGCTGAGTCTTCCCCCCAAAAATTAACTAAAGCTCGTTTAGGACATTTAACTAAATCTAATTTACCTCCTTTAAAACATTTAAAAGAGTATAGAGTTAAATCGACAGATTCATTCAACGTAGCTCAGAAAATTAGTGTAGATTCATTCCAAGTGGGACAAAATGTTAGTATTTCTGGTCTAACTATTGGTAAAGGCTTTGCTGGTACTGTAAAACGTTATAACTTTACTCGTGGACCAATGACACATGGTTCTAAAAACCATAGAGAACCAGGATCTATTGGCCAAGGTAGTACACCAGGTAAAGTGCATAAAGGTAAGAAGATGGCAGGAAGATTAGGAGGAGGAAAAACTACAATAAAAAATCTGGAAATTATCTATATTAACTCTAATGATAATCTTTTAGTGGTTAAGGGATCTGTACCTGGAAAATCAGGCAATCTTCTTAGCATTAGTTAGTTTTTCATGATTATAATGTAAAAAAAATAAGTTAGATATACAGGAATTATAACTACGATGGCTGTCAAACAAGAAATTAAATATACGATCCGCAAAATAGATGGAACCAATGCAGCAGAAGGAAAAGTTTCTTTAAATGCTGTAGAAAACGGTGCTCGCTATTTAGTACATAGAGCTGTAGTGGCACAATCAAATAAAAAGAGACAAGGTACAGCTTGTACAAAAACTAGAAGCGAAGTTTCAGGTGGTGGAAAAAAGCCTTGGAAACAAAAAGGCACAGGAAATGCTAGATCTGGATCAAGTAATTCTCCTTTATGGGCTGGCGGAGGAGTTGCTTTTGGACCAAGACCAAGATCATATACAAATAAAATTAACATAAAAGAGAGACGTTTAGCTATTACAACTGCTCTTCATCACAACTTCTCAAAAGTTACAGTAATTGAAAATCTACCTCAAGATAGTACTTCAATTAATACTAAATCTACTTTATCAAACCTTAGTCCAGTTCTAGACTTATCACAACCTAAACAAAAGAAACTGATCATAACAGCTAAGTATGATAAGAATCTTGCTTTATCTATCCGTAATGTGAAGAATCTTAAGTTAACTTCTGCCAATTCTATTAATGTAATCGATCTTTTAGAACCAGATCAAATATTAGTTACAGAAGATGCATTAAAACATATATGTGAGGTTTATAGTGAATAAAACAAATTACAGACAGATCATTGATCTAATTAAGTATCCAATCATAACAGACAAGGCAACTAGGTTGCTTGAAATCAATCAATATACATTTGCAACTGATATAAAAGCAAATAAAGAGCAGATAAAATTAGCTATTGAATATTTATTCCAAGTAAAAGTCACGGCTGTGAATACATATCATGCCCCTATTAAGAAAAAAAGAGTAGGAAAGTTTATGGGTCAAAAACCTAAATATAAGCGAGCTATTGTAAGTCTTGAATCAGGTAGTTCAATTGATCTATTCTCTGAAAATTAAAAATATAATTTCCTATACGGAATGAACTAATTTATTAAGTTATGGCAATACGCATTTATAAGTCAATCACGCCGGGCACACGTAATCGCTCAGTCTCTGATTTTAGTAATTTAACTAAGAAAAAACCAGAGAGATCTCTATTGGCCAAAAGAGTTTCGAGAGCTGGAAGAAACAATAGAGGAATCATTACTATTAGACATAAAGGAGGAGGCCACAAAAAAAGATATAGAATAATTGACTTTAAAAGAAATAAATCTGAAGTAGAAGCAAAAGTTGCATCTATTGAATACGATCCTAATAGAAATGCAAGAATAGCTCTTCTTCATTACACTGATGGTGAGAAAAGATATATCTTACATCCTAAAAAGTTGGAAGTAGGGGCTATAGTTGTATCAGGACCGAAAGCTCCTATAGAAATCGGTAATGCTTTACCTCTATCAAATATCCCTCTTGGTACATCAATACACAATATTGAATTAATTCCAGGAAGAGGTGGACAGATTGTAAGATCTGCTGGAGCATCTGCACAGGTTGTAGCTAAAGAAGGAAATTTTGTAACATTAAAAATGCCTTCAAGTGAAGTTAGGATGGTTCATAGTCGTTGCTATGCCACTATAGGAGAAGTAGGAAATGCTGAACAAAAGAACTTAGTTTTAGGTAAGGCAGGAAGAAAGCGTTGGCTAGGCATACGTCCTACAGTTCGTGGTGTTGTAATGAACCCTTGTGATCACCCTCATGGTGGTGGTGAAGGAAGATCACCAATTGGTAGAGCAAAACCTGTGACACCTTGGGGACGTCCTGCATTGGGGATAAAAACGAGAAGAAATAACAAATATAGTGATTTCTGTATTATCCGTAAGAGAAAGTAATTAAGATACAAAAATAATTAAATATGAGTCGCTCGTTAAAAAAAGGTCCTTTTATAGCTGCACATTTGCTGAAAAAAGTAAATGCTCTAGACAAGAATAAGAAATCAGACGAGATTGTAGTAAAGACATGGTCACGCTCTTCTACAATTTTACCATCAATGGTTGGGCATATTATCGGAGTATATAACGGTAAACAACACGTGCCTGTGTATGTTTCAGAACAAATGGTGGGTAATAAATTAGGTGAATTTTCACCTACAAGAAATTTCAGATCTCATGTAAAAAGTGATAAAAAATCAAAACGTTAAAGAGATTAAATTAAAAAAATGAATTTACCTTTAAATACTGTTACTGCAAAAGCAAAATACATACGGATGTCTCCAACAAAAGTTAGGAGAGTTTTAAAGCAGATAGAGGGCAGATCTTATAAAGAAGCTTTAATGATTTTAGAGTTTATGCCGTATGCTGCTTGTAAACCTGTTCTTCTAACTGTTCAATCAGCTGGTGCTAATGCTCAAAATAATAATGGTTTAGACAAAAATGACCTTGTGATTCACTCAGCTTCAGCTGATGATGGTCCTGTGTTTAGACGTTTTAGACCACGATCTCAGGGTAGAGGTTTTAAAATTAAGAAACCGACGTGTCACATCAGGGTTTCTTTAGCAAAGTTATAAAATTTATAAGGAGTTTGCAGTGGGACAAAAAGTACATCCTTTAGGATTCAGATTAAGAATTACTCAAGATCATAGGTCATCATGGTTTGCTAATCAAAAAACATATCCTCTAATATTAGAAGAAGATTACAAGATTAGACATTACATTAATAAAGAATTCTCAACAGCGGGAATTTCGAAGATTGAAATTCAACGAAGATCAGACCAAGTTGAACTTGAAATTCATACTTCAAGACCAGGAATTATTGTTGGTAGATCTGGCAGTGGAATAGATAAAATTAAAGAAGATCTACATAAACTATTGAACCATAGCAGCCAAATTAGAGTCAATGTTACAGAACTAAAAAACGTTGATGCTGATGCTAATCTAATAGGTGAGTTTATAGCTGAACAATTAGAAAAGAGAATTCCTTTCAAAAGAGCTACTAGACAAGCTATGCAAAAAGCTCAACGAGCTAATGCACAAGGAATAAAAGTTCAAGTTTCAGGAAGATTGAATGGTGCTGAAATTGCTAGAAGTGAATGGGCTCGTGAAGGTAGAGTTCCACTTCAGACATTAAGAGCTGATATTGATTATGCTACTAAAGAAGCAAATACAACTTATGGTATTTTAGGTATCAAAGTTTGGGTATTCAATGGTGAAGTAACACCAGACATGCGTAAGAAAAGTAAGTAATTTAATAGTTCAATTAATTTAAACATAGATATACAACAATGCTTAGTCCTAAAAGAACAAAATTTCGGAAGCCTCATAGAGGTAGACTACGTGGTATAGCAACACGAGGAAATACTGTAGTCTTTGGGGAGTACGGTCTCCAAGCTTTAGAGCCTGTTTGGTTAACATCAAGACAGATCGAAGCTACAAGAAGGACTATTACACGTTACGTAAAAAGAGTAGGAAAACTATGGATTAGAGTATTCCCAGATAAGTCAATATCTAAAAAGCCACCTGAAACAAGAATGGGAGCAGGTAAAGGTGCACCTGATCATTGGGTAGCAGTGATTAAACCTGGACACGTTCTTTTTGAAATGGCTGGTGTAACACAAGATGTTGCTTATGAAGCAATGAAGAAAGCATCTTATAAGCTGCCAATAAAAACTAAATTTATATCTAAAGGAGGGGCATAATTAATGTCATTTCAAAGTTTTTCAGATTTTAAAGATTTCGATGATGCTAAGCTATCAGAAGAAATTGTAACTGCTAAAAAGTCTCTATTCGAAATGCGTCTAAAAAAGGCTACGCGTCAGACTTTTAAACCGCATCTTTTTAAGCATACTAAACGTAAAATAGCTCAACTTATGACTATTGAGAGACAAAGAAAAGAAAATAAAAATTAAGACTTCATAAGAACTATATGCCTATAAAAGAAAGATTAGGAGTGGTTGTTAGTGATAAAATGGATAAAACTATTGTTGTTTCCATTGAGAATCGTGTAACTAATAGCAGATACGGAAAGATTGTAGCCAGCACTAAACGTTATAAAGCACATGATAGTAATAATGAATGTAGTGTTGGAGATATTGTTTTAATACGTGAGACTAGACCTCTGAGTAAAACAAAGAAATGGGAGTTAAAAGAAATAAAGCAAAAATCATTAAAACTTGATAACACAGTACTTGGAGAATAATAAGTATGATACAAACCCAAACATATCTGAATGTCGCTGATAATAGCGGAGCAAAGAAAATTATGTGCATTCGTATTCTAGGTGGTAATCGTAAATATGCAAGTATTGGAGATGTCATTATAGGTGTTGTAAAAGATGCAACTCCTAATATGCCTGTTAAACGTTCTGACGTTGTCCGCGCGGTTGTGATGAGAACAAAGAATACAATTCGTAGGAAGGATGGTATGTCTATACGTTTTGATGATAATGCTGCCGTAATTATTAATAAAGAAAATAACCCTAGAGGAACAAGAGTTTTTGGACCAATTGCAAGAGAATTAAGAGATAAAGATTTTACAAAAATCGTGTCTTTAGCGCCGGAGGTACTTTAATGAAAAAAGTAATTCAAAACTTATCTAATCATGTAAAACAGGGAGATACAGTAAAAATTATCTCTGGTAAAGATAAAGGGAAAATAGGAGAAATTACTAAGATCCTTAAAAATGAGAATAAAGTTGTCGTAAAAGAAATAAATATCAAAAGAAAACATGTTAAACCTCGTAAAGAGGGAGATGTTGGTAAAATTTCACAATTTGAAGCTCCTATACACACTTCAAATGTGATGTTATATAACCAAGATAAACAATTAGCAAGCCGTGTAGGTTATAAAACTGATGAATCAGGCAATAAAGTACGTGTCTTCAAGAAATTACTAAGCACTAATTAAATCAATGAATCAGAACCTTAGACAAAAGTATAAAGAGACAGTTGTTCCGATGTTAATGGAACAGTTTAAATATAAAAACATTCAGGAAGTCCCGAAAATAACAAAGATTACGATTAATAGAGGACTAGGAGACGCTTCTAAAAATAATAAAGCACTTGAGGTTAGTGTTCGAGAGATAGCAACTATTACTGGACAACAACCTGTTGTAACTAAAGCACGCAAATCAGTTGCAGGATTTAAAATTAGAGATGGAATGCCAGTGGGTCTAGCTGTAACATTGAGAAAAAAATTAATGTATGCTTTTTTAGAAAGATTCGTTAACTTATCATTACCAAGAATTAGAGACTTTAGAGGCGTTTCTATTAAGCATTTTGATGGTCGTGGTAATTACAATCTTGGAGTTAAAGAGCAAATAATCTTCCCTGAAATTGAATTTGATAAGGTTGATCAAATTCGAGGAATGGATATCTCTATTACAACAACTGCTAAAACACAACAAGAAGGTATAGCACTTCTTAAAGCTATGGGAATGCCTTTTAGCGACAATTAAAATCATTAATAAAATTAACTATCTGGAGTCATCGTGGTAAATGATACAATAGCTGATATGCTTACAAGAGTAAGAAATGCAAATCTAGCTCGTCATAAAATCGTTCAAATTCCTTCAACTAAAATGACTAGAAGTATAAGTTCTGTGCTTCTAGAAGAAGGATTTATACAAAATTTTGAAGAAATAGGTGATGGTTTCAATAAGCAATTATTGCTATCACTAAAATATAAAGGTAAAGAAGGAGAGCCAGTAATTACATCTTTAAAGAGAATTAGTAGACCTGGTTTACGTGTTTACGCAAATAGAAAGGAATTACCTAGAGTTCTAGGTGGTTTAGGTGTTGCTATTATTTCAACATCTCAAGGTGTCTTAACAGATAATAAAGCTCGTCATCAAGGTCTTGGCGGTGAAGTTTTATGTTATATATGGTAAATCAATAAGGATAATTAATAAATATGTCTCGTATAGGTAAGTTACCCGTAGAGGTACCAAATAAAGTTACGGTTAGTATTGATAAAGAGATCATCGTTGTAAAAGGACCTAAAGGAGAATTATCTATGCCTCTTTCTAATGAGCTAAGCATAGATCAAAATAATAATCTTTTAACTTTTCAACCTTTGAATGATTCTCCAAAAACTAAAAAACTTTACGGAACATATAGAGCTAGCGTAGCTAATATGATTCGCGGAGTTACACAAGGTTTTGAAAAAAAATTAGAATTACAAGGTGTAGGTTATCGTTGTCAAGTTCAAGGTAAATCTCTTATCTTAAACGTTGGTTTTAGCCACCAAGTTACAATTCCTGCTCCTCAAGGGATTAATATTTCTGTTGAAGCAAATACTAAAGTAACAGTAAATGGAATTAGTAAGGAATTAGTAGGTCAAGTCGCTGCAAATATTAGGTCTGTACGTCCACCAGAGCCTTACAAAGGTAAAGGTATACGTTATGAAGGAGAATTTGTAAGAAAGAAAGCTGGTAAGACAGGTAAATAACAGAATAAATATTCTAATTAGAATCAAAATGGCTAACAGAGACTCAATTAATAAAACAAGAAAAAGAATTCGAAGCAAGGTCAAAGGAACTTCTGAATGTCCTAGACTAGCAGTTTTTAAATCAAATTCACATATATACGCTCAAGTAATTGACGATATCAGCGGCAATACACTTGTATCTTGCTCAACATTAGATAAAGAGGTAAAATCGATGATTGAAGCTGGCAATACTTGTGAGGCATCAACTTGTGTTGGTGAAATTATAGCGAAAAGATCTTTAGCGAACAAAATAGAAAAAGTTAATTTCGACAGAGGTGGGAGACTTTATCATGGAAGAATCAAAGCTCTTGCTGATGCAGCTAGAAAAGAAGGACTTAATTTTTAAAATAAATATATATCATGTCTAACCCAAGAAAGTCTAATAGATCCAAAGAGAAAGAGTCAGATTGGCAAGAGAGAGTTGTCCAAATAAGAAGGGTAACAAAAGTAGTAAAAGGCGGAAAAAAACTAAGTTTCCGAGCAATTTTAGTTATTGGAAATGAAAAAGGTGAAGTAGGTGTTGGAGTTGGAAAAGCCAGCGATGTTATTGGTGCTGTTAAAAAGGCAGCTTCTGATGGTAAGAGAAACCTTATATCAGTAGCACTAACTAAAAACAATTCTATCCCTCATATTATACAGGGGCGAGCTGGTGCAGCTAAGGTAATCATGCGTCCTTCTGCCCCAGGATCTGGTGTAATTGCGGGTGGATCAGTGAGAACAATTTTAGAATTAGCAGGTGTTAAAAATATCCTTGCTAAGCAGTTAGGATCAAGTAACCCACTAAATAATGCCAGAGCAGCAACTGATGCTCTTAGCAAACTGCAAACCTTTGCGGAAGTATCGGAAAGTAGAAACTCTAACTAAATGAAGCTATAAAATTTATACATTGACGAATTTTATAACGAACACAACTGTCTACTAACCTAGTTATTTGATCTGATTCTTTAATGAATTTAATCTCCATTAACTATATTATTAGTTAATGGAGATTAAATTCATTTATATATACAGTTATAAAAAAATATGGAAACAGTTAATCGTAATATAAAGAAAAAAGGAATAACGCAACGAATTGGTTTAACACTAATTCTTATTGTTCTTTCTAGATTAGGAACATTTATTCCAATTCCAGGTGTTGACCATGATGCTTTCTATCAAAGTATAGCTACAAACCCGATTGTTAGTTTCCTGAACGTATTTTCAGGTGGTGGCTTTGCTTCAATTGGTATTTTTGCACTAGGTATAGTTCCATACATTAATGCATCGATTGTAATGCAATTAGCAACAACATCTATACCAAGTTTAGAAAAATTACAAAAAGAAGAAGGAGAAGCAGGTAGACAAAAAATATCACAAATTACACGTTACATTGCATTATTTTGGGCAACTGTGCAAGGAGTTGGTGTTTCATTATGGGTAAGGCCATATGTTTTCAATTGGGATACAACATTTGTCGTTCAGATGTCTCTAGCTTTAGCTACCGGGTCAATGATGATTATGTGGTTTTCTGAGCAAATAACAGAGAAAGGTGTAGGAAATGGTCCTTCTTTACTCATATTTATTAATATTATTGCTGGACTTCCAAAACTAGTACAACAAAAATCAGCAGTAGCAGCTACAAATCCCACTATTACAGATTTAGTTGTTCTTGCAACAATATTTTTTCTAATCATCATTGGAATTATTTTTGTTCAAGAAGGGACAAGACGCATACCTATTGTATCTGCGCGTCAATTAGGAAAAGGACAATCACAAAACAAAACAAGTTACTTACCTCTTAGACTCAATCAAGGTGGAGTTATGCCGATTATTTTCGCATCTGCAGTCTTAGTGTTACCCGCTTACCTACAGCAACTTATAACTAATGATTTTATAAAAGGGTTATTGTCACAATTATCACCTACTGGGAATAATAAGTATATTTACACATCTTTTTATTTTTCATTAATCTTGTTTTTTAGTTATTTTTATTCATCATTGGTTATTAATCCTAATGATATATCACAAAATCTAAAGAAAATGGAATCTAGTATACCAGGAGTTAGACCTGGAAAAGCTACTGTCAGTTATTTACAAAAAACATTGAATAGATTAACATTCTTAGGAGCATTATTCTTAGCTTTTATAGCAATTATCCCAACTCTAATAGAAAGTATTACCAGCATTTCTACATTTAAAGGCTTAGGAGCAACTTCTTTGTTGATTCTTGTAGGTGTTGCGATCGATACAGCAAAGCAAATACAAACTTATTTAATATCAAAAAATTACGAAAACATTATGAAGTAATCTAAAAATTACTTTGTTTTCATAAATTAGTCTTCCCTAAAAAAAATTTAAAAATAAAAAAAAATGAAAGTTGTAAGTTCCATTGGTAGTTTAAAAAACCGTAGCAGTGATTGCCAAATTGTAAAAAGACGAGGAAGAATTTACGTTATATGTAAAAGTGATCCTAGGCTTAAAGTAAGACAAGGCAGAGCCAAAATGAAAAGAAAATAATAGGTATTAAAATAACAAATAAGCTAATTAGGAGGATCAAAAGTGGCACGTATAGCAGGAGTAGACTTACCCAAGAATAAAAGAATAGAAATAGCTTTAACTTATATATATGGTTTGGGCTTATCTAGTTCACAAAAAATTCTAGAGAAAGCAAATGTTCACACAAGTATTAGATGTAAGGATCTAACTGATGAACAAATTAGTAACATAAGACAAATAATAGACGAATCTTATGTTGTTGAAGGACCAGCAAAGAGAATTGAAACTCTGAGTATTAAAAGGCTGATGGAAATTAATTGTATCAAAGGACAAAGACATAGAAAAGGGCTACCTTTAAGAGGGCAAAGAACTAGAACAAATGCTAGAACGCGTCGTGGAGGTAAAAAGACAGTTGCAGGTAAGAAGAAATAATAAGTAAAGCTAAATTTAAATAAATAAATAAATAAAAGAATGGCTAGACAGATAAAAAGAAACACTGGTAAAAAAACAAAAAAGACAGCTGCTAACGGTGTTGCACACATCCAGTCAACATTTAATAACACTATCATCACTATTAGCACAACTAGTGGTGAAACAGTATCATGGGCTTCAAGTGGTGCCATTGGATTTAAAGGTGCAAAGAAAGGAACTCCCTTTGCAGCACAAATAGCTGCAGAAAAGGCTAGTAAGGAAGCTGTTGGTCAAGGAATGAAGAAAGCTGAAGTACTTGTAAATGGTCCCGGAGCAGGACGTGAAACGGCAATTCGTGCTTTACAAGCAGCCGGATTAGAAATCGTCTTAATACGTGATATTACTCCTGTACCTCATAACGGATGTCGACCACCTAAGAAAAGACGTGTTTAAGATCTATTAACGAACATTATTATAGATCAACCTAAATTAATCTTATGCCTAATTTTGATATTGCGTGTGTAGAATCTAGAATACAAGGTCCAAGAGATTATTATAGTAAGTTTATCATAGGACCTTTAGAAAAAGGACAAGGAACAACATTAGGAAATGCTCTTAGAAGAACACTTCTATCTGATTTAGAGGGAGCTGCTATAGTGGCTGTAAGGATAGCTGGTGTTAGCCATGAGTTTTCGACAATACCTGGTGTTAGGGAAGATGTGCTAGAAATATTATTAAATCTCAAGGAGATTGTTTTTAGAACAGAAACAAAGGAACCGATGGTTGGTAGATTAAGTGTACAAGGACCAACCATTGTTACTGCTGGTAACTTCGACTTACCATCTGAAGTAAGTGTAATGGATAATAATCAATACATTGCAACAATATGTGGCAATAATACGCTAGAGATGGAGTTCAGGATTGAAACAAATAAAGGTTATCACTTAATAGAAAGAGGTAATGATGAACCCTCTATTGACTTCTTACAAGTTGATGCAGTATTTATGCCTGTTAGAAAAGTTAGTTACAAAGTTGAAGATTCTAGGCAAAATAATGAAAATGTACAAGATGAATTAACTTTAGAAATATGGACTAATGGCAGCTTGACTCCTCACGAAGCTATAAGCGAAGGATCTGAAATCTTAACAAGTTTATTTTCCCCACTTAGAGAAATAGATTTTAAATCTAAGGATAACGAAGATAAATCTTCAGATACTAAAGTTAACCAAATATTAATTGAAGAATTGCAATTATCTGTTCGGGCATATAATTGCTTAAAAAGAGCACAAATACACTCTGTAGCTGATCTGTTGGATTATTCACAAGAAGATCTGATAGAAATAAAGAATTTTGGTCAGAAATCTGCAGAAGAGGTTATAGATGCGTTACAAAAAAGATTAGGCATTAATTTACCTAAGGAAAGAACTATGAAGGGAATGTAGTGCAGATAGTACATTTACCTTTAAGAATATTTAAATCAATAGACAAATTAAAATATGAACAAGACAACCCTTTATCCTGCAATTAACCATGATTGCCAATGGTATATAATTGATGCAGAATCTAAGACTCTAGGTAGACTTGCAACTGAAGGTGCAAGAATTTTACTTGGAAAAAATTTACCTAGTTACAATCCTAGTAGAGATATAAAAAACGCGTTAATTATTATCAACGCTGATAAAATAAAAATTAGTGGAAAGAAACAACTAGATAAATTCTATCGTCATCATTCAGGACAAGTTGGTGGAATGAAAATAGAAACATTTGATGAACTACAACAAAGAATACCAGGTAGAGTGATAGAGAAAGCAATTAAAGGAATGCTTCCAAAAGGACCTTTAGGTAGACAATTGTTTACTAAACTTAAAGTGTATAAAGGAAGTCAACATCCGCATAACGCTCAAAAACCTGAAATTGTAAATATATAACTAATATAAAAAATGGTAGATAAAACAGTTTATTTTGCTACAGGCAACAGAAAAGAATCAACAGCAAGAGTTAGGTTAATACCTGGATCTGGAAAAATGATAATAAATGGTGTGGCTAGTGAAACTTATTTACAATATAGCCCAAACTATATTCGTATTTCCACATCTCCACTTAATACGTTAGGACTGGAAGATAAGTATGATGTGTATGTTAACGCAGATGGTGGGGGACTAACTGGCCAAACTGAAGCAATTAGATTAGGCTTAGCTAGAGCTCTATGTAAAATAAATCCAGAGAATAGAACTGCTCTTAAATTTGAAGGTTATCTAACAAGAGACTCAAGAAAAATTGAGAGAAAGAAATATGGATTAAAGAAAGCTCGAAAAGCTCCTCAATTCTCAAAGAGATAATACTTATTCTTCTCTTATAGCAAGCTTTAAAAGCTTGTTTTCTAGATTAAGTATTACTATAACAAAAACGTATTCGTTATCCTAAAAATAGAAAATATTCAAATATGCCGAAAAAAGATATACATCCTAAATGGTACGATGAAGCAAAAGTTTTTTGCGATGGTCAATTAGTAATGACAGTTGGTTCAACAAAACCAGAATTAAATGTGGATATATGGTCAGGGAATCATCCTTTTTATACTGGATCAACAACGATGTTAGATATGGAAGGTAGAGTAGAAAAATTCATGAAAAAGTATGGAATGTCGTCATAATCGATATATCAATTAATAGGCAGAACCCTAAATGATGGAAAAGAAAACCGCAGAAAATCGTAAATAATAAAATTAATCTTTATGCCAACTATTCAACAGTTAATTAGATCAGAACGTGTAAAAATAAAAAAGAAGACAAAATCACCTGCTTTAAAAAGTTGTCCGCAAAGAAAAGGAGTATGCACAAGAGTCTATACTACAACTCCTAAGAAACCAAACTCAGCATTAAGAAAAGTTGCTAGAGTTCGATTAACTTCAGGATTTGAAGTTACAGCTTATATACCAGGAATTGGCCACAATATTCAAGAACACTCAGTTGTTCTATTAAGAGGAGGAAGAGTAAAAGACTTGCCAGGTGTAAGATATCACATAGTGCGAGGTACTTTAGACGCATCAGGCGTTAAAAACAGAATGCAAAGTAGATCAAAGTATGGTGCTAAAAAACCAAAGAAATAATATTAGAATTTTACAAAAATTACAATAATTAATTATGTCAAGACGTACAACTACAAAAAAAAGATTAGCAGTTCCAGATCCTGTTTACAATAGTAGATTGGTTAGCATGTTAACTGTAAGAATTCTGAAAGAAGGAAAAAAGCATCTAGCACAAAGAATTATCTATCAAGCATTTGATATCATCAAAGAAAAAACTGGGGAAGAACCTCTAACAGTTTTAGAATCAGCTATTCGTAAGGTTACTCCATTAGTCGAAGTAAAGGCACGTAGAGTTGGTGGTTCTACATATCAAGTACCTATGGAAGTGAGAGCTTTTAGAGGAACAAACTTAGCTCTACGCTGGATCACAAAGTACTCTAGGGAAAGAGCTGGAAAAAGTATGGCTATAAAATTAGCTAATGAATTAATAGACTCAGCAAATGAAACAGGCAACTCAATAAGAAAAAGAGAAGAAATTCATCGTATGGCTGAAGCCAATAAAGCGTTTGCTAGCTACCGTTTCTAATTTTTAAGTCATTTTAAACAAAAGCAACAAGAGTGTATAACATATAAAAGATATAATTTCTAAAATGGCAAGAGAAAAATTTAATCGTCAAAAACCACACGTAAACATTGGTACAATTGGACACGTAGACCATGGAAAAACAACTCTAACAGCTGCAATTTCTTCAGCTTTAGCTACATTTACAGGTGTTAGTAAAAAATTTGATGAGATTGACTCGGCTCCAGAAGAAAGAGCTAGAGGTATTACTATCAATACTGCTCACGTAGAATACGAAACAGCAAAACGTCATTACGCACACGTAGATTGTCCAGGCCACGCTGACTATGTTAAAAACATGATTACAGGTGCTGCTCAAATGGATGGAGCTATTCTTGTATGTTCAGCTGCAGATGGTCCTATGCCACAAACTCGCGAACATATTCTGTTAGCTAAGCAGGTAGGTGTACCTTACATCGTTGTATTCCTAAATAAAGCTGACATGGTAGATGATGAGGAACTATTAGAATTAGTACAGTTAGAAGTACAAGAACTACTAGATAAGTACGATTTCCCTGGTTCAGATATTCCTTTTGTTGCCGGATCAGCTTTATTAGCTTTAGAAGCAATTGCAGATAATCCTGGTATTAAAAAAGGTGAAGATAAGTGGGTAGATACTATTTTCGAACTTATGGAAAAAGTTGATTCATACATTCCTGACCCAGAAAGAGAAATTGACAAGCCATTCTTAATGGCAGTAGAAGATGTATTCTCAATTACAGGACGTGGAACAGTTGCTACTGGACGTATTGAACGTGGAAAAGTTAAAGTTGGTGACACAATTGAAATTGTAGGATTACGTGAAACACGAAATACAACAATTACTGGATTAGAGATGTTCCAGAAGAGTTTAGATGAAGCATTAGCTGGAGACAACGTTGGTGTTTTAGTACGTGGTATCCAAAAAACGGATATCGAAAGAGGTATGTGTTTAACTGCGCCAGGAGCTATTACTCCTCATACTAAATTTGAAGGTGAGGTTTATGTATTAACTAAAGAAGAAGGTGGTAGACATACTCCTTTCTTCACAGGATACAGACCACAATTTTATGTTAGAACAACAGATGTTACTGGAACTATTGCACAATTTACAGCTGATGATGGATCAGCTGCAGAAATGGTGATGCCAGGTGATAGAATTAAGATGACAGCACAACTAATTCACCCAATTGCTATTGAAAAAGGTATGCGTTTCGCAATTAGAGAAGGTGGAAGAACTGTTGGAGCTGGTGTTGTATCTAAAATTTTAGAATAAGAACAATATAATCCATAACTATATAATGCAAAAGCAGAAAATCCGTATACGATTAAAGAGTTATGAAATATCACTTCTAAATGAGTCTTGTGAAAAGATTATAGACACGGCATCAAGAACTGAATCTTTAACAATGGGACCTATCCCACTTCCTACTAGAAGAAAGATTTATTGTGTTCTAAGATCTCCTCATGTAAATAAAGATTCACGTGAACATTTTGAAGTTAGAATACATAAGCGAATCATAGATGTTTATGATCCATCATCAAAGACTATCGATTCTCTAATGAAACTAGATCTTCCTTCTGGGATTGATATTGATGTTAGACTGTAAAATAAAGTAAAAGAGGGAATTCTGATTTGTTTATAAAAATCAGAATTCCCTCTTTTACTTTATTTTACAGTCTAACGTATTAGTATAGAGACTCTTCTTGGTGAACAAGAAGTGTACAATCAGATGTTGGGTAAGCAACACAAGTTAGAACGAAACCAGCACCCATTTGGCTGTCGTCTAAGAAAGATTGGTCAGATTGATCAATTGTACCAGCTGTAACCTTACCAGCACAAGTAGAACAAGCTCCAGCTCTACAAGAATAAGGTAGATCGATACCTTGCTCTTCAGCTGCATCTAAAACGTATTGATCGTCAGGACAAGTGATTGTTGCATCAACTCCACCACCAGATAATTTAACTTTATAAGTCGCCATATTTTGACCTCCTTTTAATTTAAAAAGATAATATTTTTTTTAAATGATCATTAATCTTAATACAAATAAGAAGTTAATGCTTCATGTGCGCAATTCTAGTGCATTTATGCTAATAAGAATCTTAATACTTGAGAAGAAAAGAATAGACCGTTATTGATTTATTCTAGTTCCAATAATACTTATAATATACCATCTAAATAAAATCAACTTTTAGTAGGATTAATTAGAGAATTCTAAAAAAAATCTATAAGTGATAAGATTATATCTTCTACACTATAGAGAAGAAAGTTATCTATTTTGTATCAATAAATATTGTTTATTATTCTATAATATTTGAAAGTAAGAAAGTTAACTAAATATAATAAGAAAATAAGAGGAGTAGTCAATGGGACTACCTTGGTATAGAGTACATACTGTTGTTTTAAACGACCCAGGAAGACTTATTTCAGTTCACTTAATGCATACAGCATTAGTAGCAGGTTGGGCTGGATCAATGGCACTATATGAATTAGCTGTATTTGATCCTTCAGATCCAGTTCTTAACCCTATGTGGAGACAAGGCATGTTCGTTATGCCTTTCATGACAAGAATTGGTGTAACAGACTCTTGGGGAGGTTGGAGCATCACTGGTGAGAGTATTTCGAACCCAGGATTCTGGAGTTACGAAGGTGTAGCTTTATCTCACATTGGACTTTCAGGTTTATTATTCCTAGCTTCTGTATGGCACTGGGTATACTGGGATCTAGAATTATTCAGAGATCCAAGAACAGGAAACCCTGCATTAGACTTACCTAAGATTTTTGGTATTCACTTACTTCTATCTGGTGTTCTATGTTTTGGTTTCGGAGCATTCCACGTAACAGGAGCATGGGGACCAGGAATTTGGGTATCTGACGCTTACGGAATTACAGGTAAAGTACAACCAGTAGCTCCTGCATGGGGACCTGAAGGATTTAACCCATTCAACCCTAGTGGCGTTGCATCTCACCATATTGCAGCTGGTATTCTTGGATTTATTGCAGGTGTATTCCACGTTGCTGTACGTCCACCACAAAGACTTTACAGATCACTTCGTATGGGTAACATTGAGACTGTATTATCTAGTAGTATTGCAGCTGTTTTCTGGTCTGCTTTCATTACGACAGGTACTATGTGGTACGGTAGTGCTACAACACCTATCGAATTATTTGGTCCTACAAGATACCAATGGGATAGCGGATACTTCCAACAAGAGATTGAAAGAAGAGTTGAAAATTCTTTAAATGAAGGTTTATCACTAAGTGAAGCATGGTCAAGAATTCCTGATAAACTAGCATTCTATGATTACGTAGGTAATAACCCAGCTAAGGGTGGTTTATTCCGTGCGGGTCCTATGAATAAAGGTGACGGAATTGCAGAAGCATGGTTAGGTCATCCAGTATTCCAAGATAAAGAAGGAAGAGAATTAACTGTAAGAAGAATGCCTGCATTCTTTGAAACTTTCCCTGTAATCTTAGTTGATAAGGATGGTATTATCCGTGCAGATATTCCATTCAGAAGAGCTGAATCTAAGTATAGTATTGAGCAAGTAGGAGTTACTGTGAACTTCTATGGTGGAAAGCTAAATGGACAATCTTTCTCTGATGCACCAACAGTTAAGAAGTATGCACGTAAAGCACAACTAGGTGAAGTAATGGAATTTGATAGAACAACATTAGAATCTGATGGTGTATTTAGAAGTAGCCCACGTGGTTGGTACACATTCGGACACGCTAACTTTGCTTTATTATTCTTCTTAGGTCATTTATGGCACGGAGCTAGAACTCTATTCAGAGATGTATTTAGTGGTATTGGAGCGGAAGTTACTGAGCAAGTAGAATTCGGTGCTTTCCAAAAACTTGGTGATAGAAGTACTAAAAAGCAAGGTGTAGTTTAATAAAATTTATTCCAGAAATGGAAATAGATTTAAAAACAACATTCATAATATAATAAAATCTATTTAAAGAGTCATGGAAACACTTGTATATACATTCCTACTTATCGGTACTTTAGCAGTACTATTTGCATCTGTATTCTTTAGAGATCCACCAAGGATTGCAAAGAAATAATAGTTATCCTTTAGTAACTATTTATGACTGGAAATATCTTTTATGATATTTCCAGTCATACTTTTTAATCTTCGTGGTCATCGAAAGGATCTCTTAATTCTTTTGATCCAGGACCAAAAGCAGTATAAACCGAGTAACCTGTTAAACCAAGTAATAAACTAGCGATAAATATAATAAGGACTGTTGCAGTTTCCATGGTAAGACAAGCGTTAAAATCAATTATTTTTATAATACTAATAAAGTATTAATCATTCTTTTCATTATTCAATTAACTAAGTTAATATTATTTTCTTAGAGACTGATTAATGGAAAACATTACATATCTCGCATTATAACTTAAATTGCAAATAGCTGAAACGCTGAATTTGTAAATGAACAGTAAAAAAATTCTTTTGTGAGAAAATCATAAATAGAGAAGATTGAAATTAAACTATGATAAATCATTCGCCGAAGGATAAAGATGATAAAAAATGGTTTTTAAGAAATAGTAGTTCGATAAAAAAGATAAGCTTTTTATCAAAGTTATAGAAATGCAGAAAATTGTTAAGAATAGACCTATTAAGTTAAGAGATAATAAATATAGTGACAATAGAACAGTTGCAGATTTTATAAGAAGGCAAATGTAAACATTGTGGATTAATATTCAAAGAAGATGATATATTGGAAATAGACTACTTTCTCCCTAAGATCTTAGAGAGAAAAGAACTTATAAGCAATATATACATCTTTTACATAAGGTAGATATCGTAAATAGGTAAATAAAATAATTCCATTCTCTAGATAAAAGTTTGAAAAAAACTATATATACCTAAGGATGTAAAATTTTATATCTTTTATGGTTATGTTTACCATTTATTTAATGTAAAAATAAAAAAATTTCGTTACTAAGTATAACAATGGCACTAAGAACAAGATTGGGCGAACTTCTAAGACCTCTTAACTCTGAATATGGAAAAGTTGCTCCAGGATGGGGTACAACGCCTATTATGGGTTTTGTTATGTTATTGTTTTTTCTTTTCCTATTAATCATTCTACAAATTTACAACTCATCATTAATTATTGAGAACGTTGATGTAGATTGGGCAAGTCTAGGAAGTTAGTAAGATCAATATATACACATGTTAATAAAGTTCTAGATCATTTATATAAAATGATCTAGAACTTTATATTTTTATTTAACTTCAACAACTTCTTCTAAAGAGAAATTATTAGTATTCACACCACTATAACTAACTTTTTCGAATCTAACCACGACTGGATACTTAATACCACTAGTATCTATTGTAGCTACAGTACCTACATCCTGATACCAGTATGATTCCTTGCGTAAAATTCTAACTGTTGATCCTCTTTTAACCATGATATGACCTTTTTATGAAAAAAATTCTTAATAAATAAAATATTAGTGGATTTTTATTTATATTCATATATTTAGTTAAAAAATATAAACAAAAAAAGTGAAAAAAAGTATTTTCTTACAAAAAAAAATATCCATGCTTTTTATCAATGATTCGATAAGAAGCAAAAGAAAAAATAAGAAATATAACCTAGAATAAAAATTAATTATTCAAATATAAAGAAGTTAGTTATGAAAATATCCTGGAAAAACATACTATTGTGGTCATTGCCTGCATTAGTGATAATTTTTTTCGTATGGCAAGGTTTTATAGGCTCAAATAATGCTGAATTTGGCAAGAATATTGCTAGTTCTAGAATGACTTATGGTCGTTTCCTAGAATATTTAGATATGGGTTGGGTCAAAAGAGTTGATTTATACGATGACGGACATACTGCTATAGTAGAAGCTATAGGTCCCGAATTAGGTAATAGAATACAAAGAATAAGAGTTGAACTACCTGCAACTGCACCAGAATTAATTAGCAAACTAAGAAAAGCTAATGTAGATATTGATGCTCACCCAAATGTTGATGCTAATTCGAGTTGGGGAATTCTTGGTAATCTAATATTCCCGATAGTACTTATTGGAGGACTTGCGTTCTTATTTAGAAGATCAGGTAATATGCCAGGTGGTCCTGGACAAGCTATGAATTTCGGTAAATCAAAGGCAAGATTCCAAATGGAAGCTAAGACTGGAGTTACATTTAGTGATGTCGCAGGGGTAGATGAAGCTAAAGAAGAATTTGAAGAAGTTGTATCTTTCCTAAAAAGACCAGAGAGATTCACTGCTGTTGGAGCTAAAATACCTAAAGGAGTAATGCTAGTTGGACCTCCTGGTACAGGTAAGACATTACTTGCCAAAGCTATCGCTGGAGAAGCTGGAGTACCATTCTTCAGTATCTCTGGTTCAGAGTTTGTGGAAATGTTTGTTGGTGTTGGAGCATCAAGAGTTCGAGATCTATTTAAGAAAGCAAAAGAGAACTCTCCATGTATCATTTTTATTGATGAAATTGATGCTGTTGGTAGACAGAGAGGAACAGGAATTGGTGGAGGAAATGATGAAAGAGAGCAAACTCTTAACCAACTACTAACTGAGATGGATGGTTTTGAAGGAAATACAGGCATTATTGTTATTGCAGCAACAAACAGAGTAGATGTTCTTGATGCAGCACTACTACGTCCTGGTAGATTTGATAGACAAGTTACTGTAGATGTACCAGATGTAAAAGGAAGATTAGAAATTCTTAATGTCCACGCAAGAAATAAGAAATTAGCTGATGAAGTTTCTTTAGAAGTCATAGCTAAAAGAACACCTGGTTTCTCAGGTGCTGATTTAGCTAACTTATTAAACGAATCTGCTATATTAACAGCAAGACGACGCAAGGATGCTACAACAATGTCAGAAGTGGATGCTGCGATTGACAGAGTAATAGCAGGTATGGAAGGAACAGCTTTAGTAGATAGCAAAACAAAGAGACTTATAGCATATCACGAAGTTGGTCATGCTATTGTTGGTACACTACTAAAACATCATGATCCGGTGCAAAAAGTTACATTAATTCCTAGAGGACAAGCTAAGGGATTGACTTGGTTTACACCTTCAGATGATCAGTCCCTGATTTCTAGATCACAAATCCTAGCCAGAATTATGGGTGCACTTGGTGGTAGAGCAGCAGAAGAAGTTGTTTTTGGTTACCCTGAGGTAACAACAGGCGCTGGTAATGATCTACAACAAGTAACATCCATGGCACGACAAATGGTAACAAGATTTGGTATGTCAAATATTGGACCTTTAGCACTTGAAAGTCAAGGATCAGATCCCTTCTTAGGCAGATCTATGGGTGGTGGTTCTCAATACTCAGAAGATGTAGCATCTAGAATTGACATGCAAATTAGATCTATTATCCAGCACTGTCATGATGAGACAGTTCAAATTATTAAGGATAATAGAGTTGTTATTGATCAATTAGTCGACATACTGATTGAGAAAGAAACAATTAGTGGAGAGGAATTTAGAAACATAGTGGCAGAATATACACCACTACCTGAAAAAATTATTTATCAGTCTCAACTATAAATAATAAAATGAAAGAATAACAAAGCAAGGAATTTTACCGATAAATCGGTAAAATTCCTTGCTTTGTTATAAAAACGGGATCGACGAGGCTCGAACTCGCAACTTCCGCCGTGACAGGGCGGTGCTCTAACCAATTGAACTACGACCCCTTTTGTTTATGGTTATGATAGTATAATCTAATTTTATTATTTTTTTGTCAATAATAAAGTTTTAAATTAGGAGAGGAAGAGATTCGAACTCTCGGTACAATTGACTCGTACACCGGATTAGCAATCCGGCGCTTTCGACCACTCAGCCACCTCTCCTTTTATATTCAACTAATGTAAATATTACATTAAAATTAATCAAAATAGAAGAAAAATAATATTTTTTTAACTGTAAGTGGCTCAGGCGGGATTTGAACCTGCGACCTTGGGCTTATGAGTCCCCTGCTCTAACCACTGAGCTACTAAGCCTTACTTTAGTAAATCTTATCACTTAAATACAGTTGAATCAATACAATTTCTTTTTTTATACTTAATTAGAGGTATCAATAAAAAATTTTGATATTTCTAATAATTAAAAAATATTCTTATTTTGAAAGTCGAAAAGGAAAGATAAAAATAGTAGAATAATAATAAACCAAGTATTTATTATACGTACAAAATAATCAAATATATGCCTACTTTTTGGGAAAATGTTTTGCGATTTCCAAGGTTTTTCATATCTTCAGTCATTGGACTGGTGCTTATAATATTTGGCCCTTTTCTAAACTTATTACGTAAGCCACAAACTGCTATCGTTTTTTTTACCATTTTTGGTGGCTTGATCTTATTTTTAGATATTACGCTAAAAGCTATGTTGAATTTAGAGTAATGAAAATAACAATTATTCCTATTTAATGGTCAAATCAATATTACTTAAAATAAGAAAACTATAATGCTTTCAAATAATTTAATTAAAAGAGATACAACAGGAGCATTCGCTTTAATAGACAGTCTGGTTCGTCACAAAGTTAAACATATTTTCGGTTATCCAGGTGGTGCAATATTACCCATTTATGACGAACTATATGCATGGGAACAAGAAGGTTTTATAGAACATATATTAGTCCGACATGAGCAAGGAGCAGCCCATGCTAGTGACGCATATTCAAGAGCTACAGGATCGGTTGGAGTGTGCTTCGCAACATCAGGACCTGGTGCTACAAATTTAGTTACTGGAATAGCAACAGCTCATATGGATTCAGTTGCTATGGTATGTATCACAGGACAAGTTGGAAGATCTTTTATAGGAACAGATGCTTTCCAGGAAGTTGATATTTTTGGTGTAACATTACCAATAGTTAAACATTCTTATGTAGTAAGAAACACATATGACATGGCAAAAACTATTGCTGCAGCCTTTTTCATTGCAAAATATGGTCGTCCAGGACCAGTTTTAGTAGATATTCCTAAAGATGTTGGATTAGAAAAATTTGAATATTCACCAGTTAATCCGGGAGATATAAAGTTACCAGGATGTCCTCCAATACTAAAGCATGATCAAAAAAGAATAATTCAAGCCGCCAACTTGATTCGCCAGTCAAGTCAGCCTTTACTATATGTTGGAGGTGGTGCTATTGTTTCTGAAGCTTATCAAGAAGTCACAGAACTTGTTAATTATTTAGAAATCCCAATTGCCACAACATTGATGGGAAAAGGAATCATTGACGAAAATCATCCTTTATCATTAGGAATGTTAGGAATGCATGGGACGGTTTATGCAAATTATGCTGTCAGCGAATGTGACCTATTAATAGCTTTAGGTGCGCGTTTTGATGATAGGGTTACAGGTAAATTAGACGAATTTGCATGTCATGCACAAGTTATTCATGTAGACATTGATCCAGCAGAAGTTGGTAAAAATCGTACTCCTCAGGTTGGGATTGTTACTGATGTTAAAAGCTTTATACAAGATTTACTAGAATTGCTAAAAAAAGAAGGAAATGTTGATACAGAGCAAGTACAGTCATGGAGAAATAGATTAAACAGATGGAGAACTGAATATCCTTTACTAGTGCCAAAAAATGCTAGTAATTTGTCACCACAAGAGGTAATTTCACAAATAAGTAGTAATGCTAACTCTGCTTACTTTACTACAGATGTTGGGCAACACCAAATGTGGGCAGCTCAATTTATTAAAACAAGTCAAAGAAGGTGGTTAACTAGTGCAGGACTAGGAACAATGGGTTATGGACTGCCTGCTGCGATAGGCGCACAAGTAGCACATCCAGATGAGCAAGTCATTTGTATTTCTGGTGATGCAAGTTTCCAAATGAATATTCAAGAGTTGGGAACTGTAGCTCAATATGGATTACCTATAAAAATTATTGTCATTAACAATAAATGGCAAGGTATGGTAAGACAGTGGCAACAAGCATTTTATGGAGAACGATACTCACATTCAAATATGGAGAAAGGAGCACCTAATTTTGTAAAAGTTGCAGAAGCATATGGCATTCGAGGAGTTTCTATTAGTAATCGACAAGAATTAAACGACAACATTAAAGACATATTGGAATACGATGGTCCTATACTTGTTGATATCAAAGTAGTTCCAGATGAAAATTGTTATCCGATGGTAGCTCCTGGAAAGAGTAATGCACAAATGATGGGAGTATAGCTTCCACTGGTTATAGTAGTGACTAGCAATATTTATTTGTAACTTGTTAATAAATATTACTAGTCACTAAAATATTTATCATTTTTCAAGGATAAAATTAATACTTTTCATTATGAATTGAAGTTAAATAAAAAAAATCTTGTTATATGAAATATGGGCCGAGTTGGATTTGAACCAACGTAGGCGTAGCCAGCGGATTTACAGTCCGCCCCCTTTAACCACTCGGGCATCGACCCTTTATTCTATTAACTAAGCTACCATAGAAAAACCAAAAAAACAATAGTTTCTTATAAAACTAGATATCATCTAAAAACATGAGTTTTATGATATTAAATTTCTAATCTTATAAGAGACTCAGAGATAAATTGATTTATTTGAAACTTTGCTTTAAGCGAGTAGCCTTACCAGCTCTATCACGTAGATAATATAACTTTGCTCTGCGGATCTTAGAAGAACGTAAAACCTCTATTGTTTTTAATTTTGGTGAATTAATTAAGTAAACTCTTTCAATACCAACTCCTTGCATTACTCTTCTAATTGTAATTGTGGTATTAAGCCCTGCATTACTTTTTGCAATAACAACTCCTTCTGAAAATTGAATTCTTTCTTTGTTTCCTTCAGTAATTGCTACTCCAAGTTTTATGGTATCACCAACGCGTATTTGAGGAATACTAGAATTAATGTAAGTGGATTCTAGTTTCTTAATACAGGAAGGATCTGTTGATATTGTTAATTTCATAAATTATTTTTTTTGTCTTTTACTACAAATCAGGATTCATATATATGAATATAATAATATATTTTTTTTTAAAGTATAAGAAACTAGTTTTTTCTTATATTAATAAATACATCTTTATTTTATAAAAACAGTTACAATCAATAAACTTTAAGAATACAATATATGTATCAAAGGTAATGGGAATATATCAAACCATACACATATGTTTGAACGTTTTACTGAAAAAGCGATAAAAGTGATCATGTTGGCTCAAGAAGAAGCCAGAAGATTAGGACATAATTTCGTTGGGACTGAACAAATACTTTTAGGTCTAATAGGAGAAGGAACTGGCATAGCAGCTAAAGTTCTAAAATCAATGGGCGTTAACCTAAAAGATGCAAGAAGTGAGGTTGAGAAAATAATTGGTAGAGGATCAGGATTTGTTGCTGTAGAAATTCCGTTTACTCCAAGAGCTAAAAAGGTACTAGAACTTTCTCTAGAAGAAGCTAGACAGCTTGGCCATAATTACATAGGTACTGAGCATCTTTTACTTGGATTAATCCGAGAAGGAGAAGGAGTTGCAGCAAGAGTATTAGAAAATTTAGCTTTAGATTTATCAAAAGTTAGAACTCAGGTTATTAGATTATTAGGTGATACTGCAGAAGTCAGTACAGGTAGTGGACAAAATAAAGGGAAAACACCAACTTTAGAAGAGTTTGGCAGTAACCTTACACAAAAAGCAGCAGAAGGTAAGCTAGATCCAGTAATTGGAAGATCAAAAGAAATTGAACGTGTTATACAAATCTTAGGACGTAGAACAAAGAATAATCCTATACTTATAGGCGAACCAGGAGTTGGAAAGACTGCTATTGCCGAAGGTCTAGCACAAAGAATTATCAATAGAGATGTACCAGATATTCTAGAAGACAAGAGAGTTGTAACTTTAGATATTGGACTATTAGTTGCAGGTACAAAATATCGAGGTGAGTTTGAAGAAAGATTAAAGAAGATTATTGATGAAATTAGAGTTGCTAATAACGTTATTCTAATCATTGACGAAGTACATACCTTAATTGGTGCAGGTGCTGCTGAAGGAGCTATTGATGCCGCTAATATATTAAAACCTGCTCTTGCTAGAGGAGAAATGCAATGTATAGGTGCTACAACACTTGAAGAATATAGAAAACACATTGAAAAGGATTCAGCACTAGAGAGACGTTTCCAACCAGTAATGGTAGGTGAACCTAGCGTAGAAGAAACTATTGAAATTCTTTATGGATTACGTGATAGATACGAAAAACACCATAAATTAGTTATTTCTGATGAAGCTTTAACAGCTGCAGCAAAATTTGCTGATCAATATATAGCTGATCGTTTTTTACCAGATAAAGCTATCGACTTAATTGATGAAGCAGGTTCTAGAGTAAGACTAATGAATTCACAATTACCACCTGCTGCTAGAGAGTTAGATAAAGAACTAAGAGAGGTTCTTAAACAAAAAGATGAGGCTGTTAGAGGACAAGATTTCGAAACAGCAGGACAGTTAAGAGATAGAGAAATGGAAATAAAAGCTCAGATCGCAGCTATTGCACAAAGTAAAAAAGGAGAAGAGGATACAGCCAAAGAAGTGTCTATCGTTACAGAAGAAGATATTGCTCAAATTGTTGCAGCATGGACAGGTATTCCTGTGAATAAGATGACTAGAAGCGAATCTGAGAAATTACTACAGATGGAAGATACTCTACACGGTAGAATTATTGGGCAGGATGAAGCTGTCGTAGCAGTATCTAAAGCGATTAGAAGAGCAAGAGTTGGATTAAAAAATCCTAATAGACCCATTGCTAGCTTTATTTTCTCAGGTCCAACTGGAGTTGGAAAAACAGAATTAACAAAAGCATTAGCTTCTTACTTCTTTGGTTCTGAAGAAGCTATGGTAAGATTAGATATGTCTGAGTACATGGAGCGCCATACAGTATCAAAATTAATTGGTTCACCTCCTGGATATGTTGGTTATAACGAAGGAGGACAATTAACAGAATCTGTAAGAAGAAGACCTTACACGGTTGTGTTATTTGATGAGATTGAAAAAGGACATCCTGATGTTTTCAATTTACTTCTTCAAATTTTAGAAGATGGTAGACTTACAGATTCTAAGGGAAGAACAGTTGACTTTAAGAATACATTACTAATTCTTACTTCAAACGTTGGTTCTAAGGTTATCGAAAAAGGAGGTGGAGGTCTAGGATTTGAATTATCTGATGATCCTGGTGATTCACAATACAACAGAATTAAGAGCCTTGTTAACGAAGAATTAAAACAATACTTCCGACCAGAATTCTTAAACAGATTAGATGAAATTATTGTATTTAGGCAGCTTACAAAGGATGAAGTTGGTGAAATTGCCGAGATTATGTTAAAAGAAGTGTTTACTAGAATCTCAGAAAAAGGAATACAGCTAGAGGTAACAGCAAGATTTAAAACTCACCTAATAGATGAAGGTTTTAATCCTATTTACGGAGCTCGTCCTCTAAGAAGAGCGGTTATGAGATTATTAGAAGATACATTATCTGAAGAGTTCTTATCTGAAAAGATTAAAGAGGGAGATACAGCAGTTGTAGATGTAGATGACGAAGGAAAGGTACAAGTGTTATTAGGAGATAAATTAGAACTAGCTCAAGGCTAAAAAATAAGTTCCATCTTAAATAGAAATAAGATGGAACTTATTTTTTTATTGTCAAATGAAAAGTAAGATGCTATATTACAAGTATGCCGGGATAGCTCAGTTGGTAGAGCAGTGGATTGAAAATCCACGTGTCACCAGTTCAACCCTGGTTCCTGGCATTAGTTAATGATGTTACCAAAAGTAGCTGTAGTAGAATCAAAAAATAAATTGATTGTACCAACTGGCCCATTTCTATGTTTCGCTATAGTTATATCAGCCACATTTTTATTTTTATCATCATTTTCATAATATTGTTCACGATAGATCATCAAAACTAAGTCAGCATCTTGTTCTATTGAATTATGTAAAATATAGCCATCAGCAAAAAAATTATTCGTTGAAGGTAACCAACAATCGTAAACTATTTCCCTACCAAATGGAAGAATATTGTTGAGTTGTAAAAAAGTAAAGCATGATACTAATTTCAGATTATAAAAATAACTTGAATTTCTAAAAAAATTATACTTATCAATAGCAGAAATAAGATGAGTCATAGATAAGTTCTCTACTTTTTTCCATCCGTACTGAGTCAAGATTTTATGATTTCTAGTTAGCCTAATGTGGAAATGCCCAATAGCTAAAAGTTCATAAGTAAAGTCTAGACCAGTTACAAATAACGATTTAACTTTTGACAAAGACGGATACAATTTTTTTTGTGTTTGCTTTATACTCAATAGAGAATTAATTTTATTTTTTAATACAAGATCTGTGGATACATTTATTGTTTTCTGGAAAGACTTATAGAGATTGACTGAAGTAGCAAAGCATCCGCTCTCACGAAGATCCGATAAAAGAGGTCGTTTGTTAGTTCTCGATTCTACACTACGGCTCAGCTGTGAAAGAACTATAATAGGTACATTAAATTCCTTAGAAAGTAGCTTTAAGTTTCGGGTAATACGTGATAGCTCTTGAACTCTACTATCATTCGAGCGAAAATCAGAAATTAGCTGCAGGTAGTCTATTATGACTAAACCAATAGAGCCAAATCTAGAGCGTAAATTATTAAGCTTAATACGTATATCTGAAATTGTAATATCTGATTTATCATCAATGTAAATATTTAAATTAGATAGTGAAGAGATAGCTTTACTAACAGACTTCCATTCATTCGATGTTATTTGTCCTGATCGAAGTTTAGAATTATTGATACCAGATTCGTTAGATAAGAAACGATAAATAATTTGACTACGTGACATTTCTAAACTAAAAATAACGACAGGATAAGACTGTAAGTCTGCAACATTTCTTGCAATATTTAGAGCAAAAGCAGTTTTTCCCATAGAAGGTCTACCAGCTAGTATGATTAAATCCGATTTTTGGAAACCTTGAGTTAGCATGTCAAGATCAAAGAAACCTGAAGGAATACCAGCTAACTGACCTTCTTTTGATCTTTGTTCCAAATCAAGGAAAGTTTCAAGTAATACTTCTGATGCAGGTAACAAGCCCAAGTTTGGTTTTTTCTGAGTAACATCAAATAATAATTGTTCTGCTTGATCAAAAATATTTTCTAAAGAAAGAGCATTATCATGCGCTAATTTTGAAACATTATTAGCAGACAAAATAAGATTTCTTCTTAGATATTTGTCTATTAACAAGATTATATAGGTATTTAACTCTCCAAATCTTATAGGTTGGTTAATTAAGTCTGTTAATGTAGAATCAATTTCAAAGTTTTCATCATCTCCTAATCTATTGTAAACAGTATCAAAATTAACTTCTATATTTTTACTTTTTAAATCGCAAGCTGATTGGTATATAATTTTATAATCATTCGAGTAAAACATATCTGGGGAAATCTTATTGAAGATGATATTAGATTCCGGTTTATTCAATAGAATATGAGTAAGTATAACTTGTTCAGCTACTCTACTATTTGGTAAAGATTTGATCATAATAATGTTTTTTTAGTACGAAAAAGAAGTCATCTCATTAGGAAATATGTGATCTTAAAGAACTGTTTATCTAATTGAAAAAAAATCATCTTTGGTTAAGAGAGCATTGTAATGTAAATATGTAAAAAAAGAGATATAAAAATAGAATACAATTCCAAATAATTTTAAGACTAAAAAATATCAGAAGTTGACGTAATCTCATTTTTGAGGTTATAATATTAATAGTAGCGCTTTTAGTTCAGTTGGTAGAACGCAGGTCTCCAAAACCTGATGTCGAGGGTTCAAGTCCTTCAGGGCGTGATTAAAGATAAAATAAATAAAAAACTAAACCTTCATACACAAGTAAAAAGAATAGTATAATATCGTTATAAGTATTGGATAAGAGTACTTTATTATATACTAGTAAGTGCAAAAAAAGATAAAAAAAATATGGCCAAAAAAGTTGTCGGTATTGTTAAATTAGCGATAGAAGCTGGTAAAGCGACACCAGCTCCTCCTATCGGTCCAGCTTTAGGACAAAGAGGAGTAAATATTGTAGCTTTTTGTAAGGAATATAATGCAAAAACTGCTGACAAAGTTGGTTACATAATACCAGTAGAGATCACAGTATTTGAAGATAAAAGTTATACTTTTATACTGAAAACTCCTCCTGCATCTATTTTATTAAAAAAAGCAGCAGGCGTAGCTAAAGGTTCTGGACAACCACAAAAAATTAAGGTTGGTAGTATTAATAGAAAACAATTACAAGAAATTGCAGAAACTAAGATACCAGATCTTAATACTCGAAATGTTGAAGCTGCTATGAAAATCATAGAAGGAACAGCTAAGAATATGGGAATCACTATCTCAGACTAATATAAGAATCTTAATTAAGACAATGGTAAAAGTATCTAACAGAACAAAAAAAAATCGTCAAAAAGTAGAAATAAGAAATTATAAGGCTATAGAGGCTTTAAATTTACTTAAGAATACAGCTACAGCAAAGTTTAATGAAAGCGCTGAAGCACATATAAGCTTAAAACTTGACACCAAATACGCAGACCAACAACTAAGAACTACTATTATCCTTCCAAAAGGAACTGGAAAACAAGTACGGATAGCTGTTATCACAGATGGTGATAAAATCAAAGAAGCTTTAGATGCAGGTGCAGATAGAGCAGGAGCTCAAGATCTAGTACAAGATATTATGAAAGGTATGTTAGATTTTGATCGATTAATAGCTACTCCAGATATGATGCCTAGTATTGCTAAGTTAGGTAAGGTACTAGGACCAAGAGGACTAATGCCATCACCAAAATCAGGAACTGTTACGACAGACATTGTTGGAGCAGTTAATGAATTTAAGAAAGGTAAGCTAGAATATCGCGCAGATAAAACAGGAGTTGTACACGTACCTTTTGGTAAAGCTAGTTTTAGTGTTGATGACTTATTGTCAAACCTAGAAGCGCTTCAAGAGTCTGTTGATAAGAATAGACCTTCTGGTGTGAAAGGTAAATACTGGAAGAGTTTTTACATTTGTAGCACAATGGGACCATCTATTCAATTAGATATTAGTGACTTTAGAGATAAGGCCTTCTCTTAATCACTTATCTCTAATACTCACTTGATTAAAAAGTATAAAATTTATATAAGTAAATATGAGTAAAGTAGCAGAAATTATTGAACAACTTAAGTCTCTTACATTATTAGAAGCGGCTGATTTAGTTAAACAAATCGAAGAAACTTTTGATGTTAGTGCAGCAGCTCCAATGGGAGGCATGATGATGGCTGCTATGCCTGGTGGCGGGGCTGCTGAAGAGGCTGCTGAAGAGAAAACTGAATTCGATTTAGTATTAGAAGATGTTCCAGCAGATAAGAAAATTGCAGTTCTTAAAATTGTAAGATCGCTTACTGGATTAGGTCTTAAAGAAGCAAAAGATCTAGTGGAGTCTACACCAAAGAATGTTAAGGAAGGAGTTGCTAAGGCTGATGCAGAAGCAGCTAAGAAAGAACTTGAAGGTGCTGGAGCTAAATGTGCTATTAAGTAATTAAAAGCAGTGTAAAGGGCAACAAAAATGAACTAGTTTAGTCATTTTTGTTGCCCTTTACACTGCTTTTAATTACTTAATAAGCTGATTCGATTAGAATAGACCTAAAGTAAGTGCTTGGTTAATAGGTAAACAAGCACCAATACCTAGCCAAATAGCAACTACAATACTAAATAGGAAGATTACCATTGCTACAGGACGTCTGAAAGGGTTTTGGAACTTATTAACACTTTCAATAAATGGAACAGTTATTAGACCAGCAGGCACAGCTGCCATTGATAGAACACCTAACAGCTTGTTAGGAATAACTCTTAGTAAATTAAAAGTTGGGAAGAAGTACCACTCTGGTAGAATCTCTAGAGGAGTAGCGAATGGATCCGCTTTCTCGCCCATAGGAGAAGGAGATAGTACAGATAAACCAATAACACAAGCTAATGTTCCTAGAATTACCACTGGGAAGATGTATAATAGGTCATTCGGCCACGCTGGCTCACCATAGTAGTTATGCCCCATTCCTTTTGCTAACTTAGCACGTAACTTAGGATCTGTTAAATCCGGTTTCTTTAATACAGACATTTAAATAACTCCTTGAGTAATAATATTAATTTTTTATAGAGGACCAGAAATTCCCTGCTTACGAATCATTAAGAAGTGAGTTAATAGAAGAACAGCAGCAACAACAGGTAGAACAAAAGTATGTGCACTATAGAATCTTGTTAAAGTTGCTTGTCCTACACTAACACTTCCTCTTAGTAATTCTACTAATAGACCACCTACAACAGGAATAGCCTCTGGAACACCAGTTACAATTTTACAAGCCCAATATCCTACTTGGTCCCAAGGTAATGAATATCCTGTAACACCGAATGATACTGTAGTTACAGCTAATGTTACTCCTGTTACCCAAGTTAATTCTCTTGGCTTCTTAAATCCACCTGTTAAATAAACACGGAAGATATGTAAGATCATCATTAGTACCATCATACTTGCAGACCATCTATGCATAGATCTGAATAACCATCCATAGTTAACTTCTGTCATAATGTACTCAACTGAAGCAAAAGCTTCTGCTACAGTCGGACGGTAATAGAAAGTCATAGCAAAACCAGTAGCAACTTGAATAATGAAACAAACGAAAGTAATACCACCAATACAATAGAATATATTTACATGCGGTGGAACGTACTTACTTGTTACGTCATCTGCAATCGCTTGGATTTCCAGACGTTCTTCGAACCAATCGTATACTTTTCCCATAAAATTAAAACTAGATTAAAAATTGAATTAGATAAAAACTACTTAAAATTGAACAATCACAGTCTTTTATACTTAATAGTATTGTTTCTTAATTATAAGTGAAAAAAGTAAAACTGCAACTTGATCATGAAAGAAAAAAGAAAAAAAGAGATACTACTTTCCCGTGAATCTTCGAAAATAATGATAATAGATGATGAAGAGAGATTACTTATTGCTATTAAGAAATATCTTATTACAAAGCAATTTACAATAATTCTATGTAAGTCGGCTAAAGAAGCACTATGCAAATTAAAAAATGAGAAAGTGGATCTATTAATAATTGATATTCTAATGTCTGATATGAATGGATATGATTTAGTAAAATCTTTGAAAAATGATCCAAAAATTGGTCATATTCCTTTTATTTTTTTGACTGCTAAAGGGATGACAGAAGACAGAATTACAGGATATAAAATGGGATGTAAAGCATATGTAGGAAAACCTTTCGATCCTGAAGAGTTAGTAGCTATTATTGATAATATACTCTCAGATAGAAAGAATATAAACAATATTATTAATATTAAAACTGAAATTCAGAATTTAAGAAAACAAATCGCTAATTCTAACGGATCTAATAAAACTCAAAAATTTACTAGCAGAGAAATAAGTATTTTACTAGCAGTAAGTAAAGGATTAAGTAACAAAGATATTGCACATAACCTAAACATTAGTGTGAGAAATGTTGAAAATTATATAACAAGATTACTTAACAAGACTTCTCTACCTAATAGAGTGACGCTAGCTACTTACAAAAACTGGATTAAGAAGGGCGAATAACGGGAATCGAACCCGCGAATAGTGGAACCACAACCCACTGCCTTAACCACTTGGCTACATTCGCCTTAATGATATTATAATAACACAAAGCAAGAAAAACATAAAGTAATCTTTGGCATCAAAGAATATTATTCAATATATTTTTTACGATTTGATGCCAAATTACAATCAGAAAAAGATCTAGAATTACACTGGATTAGCCTTTGTGAAAGTTAAACCATTATCCTCAGAATATCTTTCCATAAATCTCATGAACCTATCCCAATCTTCTTTACTTTGCATGATGTAAACAGCTTCAATCCCCTGTGGTTTACCATTAACAAACCTAGCATTAACATCTCTTGTTACTAGTTCACCTTCCTCATCTACTAAGTACATTCCTGTAATAGTACCTTTATTAGTTGTTTGTGCTTCTAGAACCTTAGGATTAGCAAAACGGAAAGTAGCTGTACCAGTGCTTCCATCGCGGGATCTTGTTAATCGAACATCAGGAATAACATCCTCATTTACACCTTGTATAAATTGAATTACTGCCATTTTTTTATAATTTTTTTCTTCTTTTTAATGTAAAAAAACAATGTAAATATAATTACAGATGATAGCATCATATCATGGTATATCTGATTCTGTGAACTGGGGCGGCAGGATTCGAACCTACGAATAGCGGAGTCAAAGTCCGCTGCCTTACCGCTTGGCGACGCCCCATTGTTAAAATATTATAATATGAATACGGATAAAGATGTCAAGTTTTTTTATACATGACAAATAGTTAATAAAATCTTGTGCAAGGAGGGATTCGAACCCCCGACACCGTGGTTCGTAGCCACGTGCTCTAGTCCACTGAGCTACAAGCACTGAACTGTCATATATATATAACAATAACATAGTTTATTTGAAATTATCAATCTCTTATTAAGTTTTCTAGTATTAATAGATATAAATTATATTCATTCTTATAGAAGATGGGATTCTTTTCCTATTATTTAAGACACTTAATTTATTAGAAGAAGAACAATTTATAAATAGTACAAACAAATCAAATATAAAAGTAGAAAGTGAATTTGATGAAAAATCATGAGAATCATACTTGAGTAATAATTGCCACAAAGAAACTATATATTTTCCTTTTATAGAGGATTGCGAGTTGCTCAAAATTTCATACTGCAATATTCTTTGAATCTGATTTATTAATTTACTGTCTAACCACTGTTTATTATAAAGATAGTAAACTAATCTTATTAGACCATAAATATTTTCTGACATTAAATATCTTAAAAACAATTTTGAAATTGAATAAGGAATATCAGTTAATAAAAAAGAAACTACTTTCTGATTAATATTCTTGTTCTGAATCATTAAAATATTAACCATATTAATAGCATCCCTAAAGCTACCTTCAGAACAATGAACTATATGTGACAAAGCCATATTTGTGATGTTTCCGTTCTCTAACCATACTATTTTACTAATAGCTATAGCTATATCTTTCTTATTCAAAGATAAAAAGGATAACTTATTACATCTTGAAACAATAGTACTGGGTATCTTTTTTATATCTGTTGTAGCTAAAATAAAGACTACATTTTTTGGAGGCTCTTCAAGAATTTTTAATAGTGCATTAAAAGCACTTAAACTTAACATATGTACTTCATCAATAATACAAACTTTGTAGGAACTATTGAATGGTGAAAATTGTATTCTTTCAATGATGTCTCTTATGCTATCTATACCTGTATTTAATGCTGCATTTATTTCATGTACATCAAATGACTTCCCTAAACTAATGCTAATACAACTGCTACAGATATTACATGGATTACATATATTATTTTTATAAGAATTAGTGCAATTTAGAGTTTTTGCAATTATTCTAGACAGAGTAGTTTTTCCTACTCCATGTTTACCAACAAAAAGATACGCGAAACTAACCTGTTTCTTTTCAATAGCATTTTTAAAATGATATATTATATGTTCTTGTCCAACGATATTATCAAAATTAGTAGGACGATATTTAGAATGGAATGGCCTATTAGAGATAGAATTTATTTGACTTTGTTTCATTGTTTTTTTTGAAAAAATACTATAATACTTAGATATTTTAGATTTATTATTTTTTATTTTAGATTTTTATAGATTCAATATTAACCAACCAAAGATTATAAGTAAAACAACTATGAGCAAAATTATACTTTACCAAGAAGACGCAAGAAGAGCACTTGAAAGAGGAATGGACATATTAGCTGAAGCTGTTTCTGTTACTTTAGGACCTAAAGGAAGAAACGTGGTTCTAGAAAGGACTTATGGTGCTCCCCAAATTGTTAATGATGGTGTCACAATTGCAAAAGAAATAGAACTTGAAGATCATATCGAAAATACTGGAGTAGCTTTAATAAGACAAGCTGCATCAAAAACAAACGATGTTGCAGGAGATGGAACTACAACGGCAACTGTGTTAGCACATGCTATGGTAAAACAAGGTATGAAAAACGTTGCAGCTGGTGCTAATCCAATTGCGATAAAAAAAGGAATTGAAAAAGGTGCACAATTTGTTGTTACTCAGATTGCTGAATATTCAAGACCCGTAGAAGACACAAAGTCTATAACACAAGTTGCATCAATTTCAGCTGGTAATGATCCAGAGACTGGGCAAATGATTGCTGATGCTATCGATAAAGTAGGACGTGAAGGAGTTATATCGCTAGAAGAAGGTAAGTCAACTGTGACTGAATTAGAAATAACTGAGGGAATGTGCTTTGAAAAAGGATTTGTTTCACCCTATTTCGTAACAGATACAGACAGAATGGAAGTGGTGCAAGAGAACCCTTATATACTTATTACTGATAAAAAAATTACTTTAGTTCAGCAAGAATTAGTTCCCATCCTCGAGCTAGTTGCGAAAACATCACGACCTTTAATGATTGTTGCAGATGACTTTGAGAAAGAAGCCCTGGCTACTTTAGTAGTTAATAAACTTAGAGGAATTGTAAATGTCGTTGCAGTAAGAGCGCCTGGATTTGGTGATAGAAGAAAATCTATGTTAGAGGATATTGCTATTTTAACAGGAGGACAATTAATATCAGAGGATGCAGGATTTAGTTTAGATAGCTTACAACTAGATATGTTAGGACAAGCTAGGAGAGTTACAGTAACAAAAGATAGCACTACTATAATTGCAGAAGGTAACGAAAAAGAAGTTAGATCAAGATGTGAACAGATTAGAAGACAGATAGAAGCTAGTGATTCATCATATGAAAGAGAAAAATTACAAGAAAGATTAGCAAAATTAGCTGGTGGTGTAGCTATCATCAAAGTAGGAGCAGCGACTGAAACAGAAATGAAAGATAGAAAACTACGTTTAGAAGACGCTATAAATGCTACTAAAGCTGCTGTAGAAGAAGGAATAGTTCCAGGAGGAGGATCTACTCTAACTCACCTATCATTAGATCTTCAAGAATGGGCCGAAGATAATCTAGAGGGAGATGAATTAGTAGGAGCTTTAATCGTAGAAAGAGCTATGACAAGCCCAATGAAAAGAATTATAGAAAACACTGGAAAATCAGCAGCTATTATTATTGAAACTATAAAAAATAGTGATTTCAGTATTGGTTATGACGCATCAAAGGGTGAATTATGTGATATGTATGAAAGAGGAATAATAGATCCTGCTAAGGTAACTAGATCAGGAATACAAAACGCTAGTTCTATTGCTGGTATGATATTAACAACAGAATGTATTGTTGTAGATAGTAAAGAGAGCTAGAACAAAAGAACAAGTTATTTAGTTTAATGATGATAATCGAAAACTAATAACTTGCTCTTTAATTTGTGATAACGAAAAAAGATTATTTTTTACCAAAATTTTCTTTGTGACTTCAGAATTCCAATAACTAGGCATTTTTGCAATAAATGGTCTATAACCAATAATTTTTCCTTCTGTGTCTAAACTAATATGCAATGTTAATTCATTTTTTACTAAATGCAAGACATCATATTTAGATAAATCTAATATTATTTTTTCTTCCAAACTACTAAGTTGGGTATGTTGAATTTGGGGTATCTTATCATAAGGACTATTATATATATTGATTATATTTTCATTATTCCGAGGTGGAATAAGGATAAATATTAAATATATTATCAATCCTTTAGTTAATAAAAATAATAATTCAGATTGACCAATTTTCTTTTTAATTATGTTCATAGTTCAAGATAAAATTTGAATATATTGTTGATGACTAAATTATGAATAATACTAAGATCATCAGAAAAAGAAGAATTTTTTTTATGTTTTACTTCATTTCTAATAATAAGAATATTAAAATAATTCGTCATTGTCCTATTAGAATAAGAAGAATTCAACGGTAATTTAAATGCCAAGAAGTACAATAATCTATTATCTAATCTTCTAACTTTATTGTTATTCTTATTTTTATCAAGATAAAAATCTGCCATCTTTGGATTTTATTTATTGAATAGAAAATATTAAAAAAATCAAGTTATTAAGATTACTTGTTGAAGAGTAATCTTAATAATGAAAACACTAGTTATTACCAACAAAAATAAAGTCTGGAAACTTTGATTGGACTTCTGTAAAAGATTCTTGTTTACCTTGTTCTTGCCAGTAATTGATTATTTCAGTAGCTTTATTTAATAATTCAACTCTTTCTCTTTCTGAAATCCAAGGTTTTGCTTCAAGTTCTGCTTTTATCTGCTCCCAAGCATCATTCCGAGGCCAGAAAAAATAGCATGTTAAAGGACTAGTACCATTTCCAACAATTTGGTCTACAGCTAGAGCAACATTGTTATCTAACCATAAAACTTTTAATGTAAATTTAGGCAATTTCTTTCTCCAAAATATTTAATATATTATTTTACTTAAATCGCTATTGCAGCTTTTTTCAGCAGATTTTGTACCGTTAATGTAGGCTGTGCTCCTTGTGCTAAACGAGCTTTTACTCTTACAACATTAATATTTGCTTCATTTGTGTGGGGATTATAGAAGCCCAGTTCCTCAACAGCTCTTCCATCTCTCCTACTATTGCTAGGGATAGCTACTATACGATAGCTTGCTTGTCCTTTTCTGCCATATTTTTTTAATCTTAACTTTAACATAGTGATATTTTTTATTTATTTTTTTTCTTTTTATCCAGATATCAAACGTCTTTTCCAAATAGTATTAACAGTTAGCCGGATGATAGACCTACATTATTAGCTATTTGCATAATACATTGTAACAGCACAAAGCCAAGAATGGGAGAAATATCTATACCGATTAAAGGTGGCACTATACCTCTGAATATTTTTAAATATGGATCTGTTAAACGACTCAGAGAATAAAATGGTTGACCATACCAATTAACATTAGGAAACCAGGTTAGAGAAACCCTAACTAGTAATAATATTAGATAAATCTGGAGAAAGCCAAGAAAAGAAGAAAATAATAAAGTCAGAGAATTAGTCATAATGTGATCTACTAACTTGAAAAATTAAACTGTAAAATCATATCTACACGTGCAATCATACCAATTTATATTTCAACAAAGGTAAATTTAATTATGTTTTTTTTCAAAAAAAATATCTTTTAACTTTTGGTTATAGTAAATAATTTACATTATTTACTAGTTAAAACATTAAACATATCTATAGAAGAAAATTCTTTTGCCTAATATTAATTGATATAAAAAAACAGAGATATCTAAATGTTTAGATATCTCTGTTTCTTATATCAATTTAACTAATTTAATATAAATATATTAGTCAATTGGTCTTAGTGATAATACTGGCTCGTTTTCACGGTTAATACCTTTCTCGAAACCAGCTGCCGCAGCTCTTGCTCTACCAGCATGCCAAAGATGACCGATGTAGAATGCAAAACCTAGGAAGAAGTGAGAACAAGTTAGCCAACTACGAGGAGATACATAGTTAACAGAGTTAATCTCTGTTGCTACTCCACCTACAGAGTTAAGTGAACCTAGAGGTGCGTGAGTCATGTACTCCGCAGCTCTTCTTTCTTGCCAAGGTTGAATATCGTTCTTAATCTTGTTTAGATCAAGACCGTTAGGACCTCTTAGAGGCTCAATCCAAGGAGCTCTTAAATCCCAGAATCTTTGAGTCTCACCACCAAGAATGATTTCTCCACTTGGTGATCTCATTAAGTACTTACCTAAACCTGTAGGACCTTGAGCAGAAGCAACACTAGCTCCTAAACGTTGGTCTCTTACTAGGAATGTGAATGCTTGAGATTGTGATGCTTCAGGACCTGTAGGACCGTAGAACTCACTAGGATAAACAGTGTTGTTGTACCAAGCATACTGACTTGCAATGAAAGCCATAAGACTTACAGCTACTAGACTGTATGAAAGATAAGCTTCACCTGACCATACGTAAGCACGTCTTGCCCAAGCGAAAGGCTTAGTTAAAATATGCCAGAATCCACCGATGATACAAGTGAAACCAATCCAGATATGTCCACCAACAACGTCTTCCATGTTGTTAACACTAACAATCCAACCATCACCACCCCAAGGTGACTTAAGTACGTATCCGAAGATAACGCCTGGGTTTAAAGTTGGGTTATCGATGATTCTTACATCACCACCACCTGGAGCCCAAGTGTCGTAAAGACCACCAACATATAGAGCTTTAACTACAAGTAATAATGCTCCAAATCCTAGAATTACTAGGTGAATACCTAGAATTGTAGTAATCTTGTTCTTGTCTCTCCAGTCATAACCAAATGCTGGGAAAGATTCCTCAAGTGTGTCTGGACCAATTAGTGAGTGGTATACGCCACCAAATCCTAAAACAGCAGATGAAATGATGTGAAGTACACCTACTACGAAGTATGGATAAACATCAATAATTTCACCACCTGGACCAACACCCCAACCAAGAGTAGCTAAGTGAGGTAATAAGATTAGACCTTGCTCGTAAAGAGGCTTTTCTGGAATGTAGTGAGCCACTTCAAATAAAGTCATAGCACCACACCAGAAAACCATTAAACCAGCATGGGCAACGTGAGCACCAAGTAATTTACCTGATACGTTGATAAGTCTAGAGTTACCTGACCACCATGCGAAACCTGTAGATTCAATATCTCTACCGGCGATACCTACATTAGAATTAAAGGGCGTTTCCACGTGGTAAAACCTCCTCAGGGAATATAAAGTTTTCATGTGGCTGGTCTTGTGCAGCCATCCAAGAACGAATACCTTCGTTTAGAAGAATGTTCTTAGTGTAGAATGTCTCGAACTCAGGATCTTCAGCAGCTCTAAGTTCTTGCGAAACGAAGTCGTATGCACGTAAGTTAAGTGCAAGACCTACAATTCCGATAGCACTTGTCCATAATCCAGCTAGTGGAACGAACAGCATAAAGAAGTGAAGCCAACGCTTGTTAGAGAAAGCAACACCGAAGATTTGTGACCAGAATCTGTTAGCTGTCACCATTGAGTAAGTCTCTTCAGCCTGTGTAGGTGTGAAGGCTCTGAATGTGTTAGCAGCATCACCATCTTCGAAAATAGTGTTCTGTACAGTTGCACCGTGGATTGCACAAAGTAAAGCAGCACCAAGAATACCAGCTACACCCATCATGTGGAAAGGATTAAGTGTAAAGTTGTGGAAACCTTGAATAAATAGAAGGAATCTAAAGATTGCTGCAACACCTAGACTAGGTGCAAAGAACCAACTTGCTTGTCCTAGAGGGTACATTAAGAAAACTGATACGAAAACTGCGATTGGACCAGAGAACGCGATAGCATTGTAAGGTCTAATACCTACAAGTCTTGCGATTTCGAACTGTCTTAGACAGAAACCAATTAAACCGAAAGATCCATGTAGAGCACAGAATGCCCAAAGACCGCCAATTTGACACCAACGAGTGAAGTCTCCTTGAGCTTCAGGTCCCCAAAGTAATAATAAAGAGTGTCCCATACTGTTAGCTGGAGTTGAAACAGCTGCAGTAAAGAAGTTACATCCTTCTAAGTAAGAACTCGCTAGACCGTGAGTGTACCATGATGTAACGAAAGTTGTACCAGTAAACCATCCACCTATTGCTAGGTATGATGTAGGGAATAATAGAAGTCCTGACCAGCCGATAAATACGAATCTATCTCTTTTTAGCCAGTCATCCATTAGGTCGAACCAACCACGTCCCTCTTCTTGTCCAATTGCTATGGTCATAATTTAATTCTCCAAAGCTTTCTAAATATTAAGTATCATATAATCCTGTCCAACTATGTTCATTGAAAACAGATATTTTACTTACCTTTACAATTTCTACTTTTTATTATAGTAAGAATTGCAAAAAAAAGTAAGCCTGATTTTTTATTTCCTTATTCACATTAATAAAACATTACATCGATCCATTTGGGACTACTATTCTTTGAAAAAGGTAACCAGTTCCTCTAGCCGTTAATATTAAATCAGGGTTAGATGGATCCATTTCTAATTTTGCACGTAATCTAGAAATATGGACATCTACAACTCGAGTGTCAACATGACGCTCAGGAGTATATCCCCATACCTCTTGCAATATCTCAGATCTAGAAAAAGCTTGACCAGATTTACTTACTAATAATTCTAATAGACTAAACTCCATGCCAGTTAGTCTGATCCTTTCATCTGATTTATATACCTGCCTCCTATTAAAGTCAATTTTTAAGAAATTGAACTGTACTATACCTGAGTTACTATTGTTATTAGACAATTGTATTTTTTCTGTTCTCCTCAGAACAGATCTAATTCTCGCTTCTAATTCCTTCGGGGAAAAAGGTTTAATTACATAATCATCAGCTCCCAACTCTAAACCAGTGATACGATCAGCTACATCACCTAATGCTGTTAACATTATTATAGGTACATCAGAATTTTTTCTAATCTCCTGACACACTCCATAACCATCAAGTTTTGGCATCATAACATCTAAGATAACGAGATTAGGGTCTTCTTTTTTGAATAAGGATAAAGCCTCCTCACCATCACAAGCTGTTACGACTATATAACCAATCATAGACAATCTAGTGTCAAGTATTCTGCGAATGCTTGCTTCATCATCAACGACCAATACCTTTTCTTTATTACTTGTAGACTTCTGTATCACTTTCAACAATTCTTATTTTTTTTCAATTTCTTTTATTAAATATACAAAGATAGTATAAATAAACAAAAATATATTTATAAACTCAAATTTATAAATAGGATGAATAAAGAAGAATTATAAAAGAATACAATTTTCGCCAAAAAAAGAAAAAAAGTTCATAAACAAAAAAAGGGGGGTTGACAATTTACAAAATTAAAATTAATGTTATTCGCATAGTTCAAGAAACGACGAAAGTCTTATCTAAAAACTGAATTGAAAAAGAAGACTTAATTAGACTTCAAAC
>Ga0222713_10000077_pt1 | contig 101907 bp, 97 predicted proteins | sample C33_649DmetaG_FD_165061 | JGI IMG/M metagenome (GOLD analysis project Ga0222713, IMG submission 165061) | Estuarine water microbial communities from San Francisco Bay, California, United States - C33_649D | ecosystem: Environmental > Aquatic > Marine > Unclassified | place: USA: California...
TCGCGATGTTCCCTGGAAAGTCTTGAGGGCCCCGAATATTGACTCAATCTCAAAACCCAATTCGAGCAGCGTGGCAATCACGGCGCCGGCATTGAGCAAGTTGTGGCGACCAGAAATAGACAAGTTCAAAGTTCCAAGCGCCCTACCTCTCCAGGTAACGCTAGCGCTAGAGCTCCCAGAAGCCAGATGAAGATCGGTTAACTGTAGATCAAATTCCTCTTGACCTTCTTCTTCGATCCCGTATCTGATGGTGCGCAGTTCCGATGGGAACTCAAGCGTTCTCAACTCAGGATCATTGCCGCAGAGGACGAGAAAACTCTTCACCGTTCGTGAGAAATCAGCGAAGATTTGACGAACCTCAGATAAGTCTTTGAAGTTGTCAACGTGATCTAGTTCAAGATTTGTGATGATTGCACCATACGGGTGATACCGAAGAAATGATCCATCAGATTCATCAGCTTCTACGATGAATGTATCTCCAGATCCATCGGCGGCACCAGAATCCAATCCTCGAATCGTCGAACCAACTACAAAACTTGGGTCCTGGCCCATCTCGGAAAGTGCCCAGGCAAGCATCCCCGAAGTTGTTGTCTTTCCATGTGTTCCTGCGACGGCAATCGAGCGGCGTCCAACGAGAAGTCCAGCGAGGGCCTCGGCTCTGCCTAGGACAGGTACTCCCTTGCTTCTTGCCGCTAAGACCTCAGGATTATCGGGAGCTATGGCACTTGAGACCACAAGAATCTCTGCCCCTTCGACATGGCTGCGGTCATGCCCAATGAAAATTCGTGCACCTTCTCGACGTAACGTCTCAAGTGAACTCTGTTCCGTGTTATCAGACCCACTGACTGCCACTTTCCTGGCAAGAAGAATCCGTGCGATTCCGCTCATGCCAGAACCTGCGATCCCTACGAAGTGGACTCGTCCTCCAGGAGCAAAAACAGGTGCAAAACCGGGTGTAGACGAAGATTTGCTCATGCTCGAGTTGCCTCGCGGAGAGTCGCCTCAATACGAGTGGCCATAATCTCCCGCGCTTGAAGAAGCGGATTGGTCGGCCTGTGAGGTACGAGAGCAAACGCTCGATCTAAGTTTTCTAGAAGCCATTCTGCGGAGAACTCTTGGTCTGGGACCGAGATTGCGTTTCCACTCTCGACTAAATCCGATGCATTGAGTCTCTGCTCACCATTTCCGTGACCTAATGGAATCAAAATTGCTCGTTTGCCTAACTCTCTAATCTCCGCACAAGTAACTGCTCCAGCGCGCGCGATTATGAGATCAGCTTCCTCATATGCAGCTGCCATCTCTCCTATGAATTCGGCGCGTCGATAGCTCTCATCCTCCCGTGGGGCGTTTTGCAAATTGCCCATCCCCACGCTGTGCCTAATCTGGTATCGGCCACGCAGGGATTGCAGTGATTTCCAGATGACTTGGTTGATCGACGTACTGCCCGTTGAACCACCAAGGACAAGGATTCGATTGGATTTGCTTTGATTGCTCTTGGCGGAATGTGAAGAGTCAAGAATCCTGGCACCAAGATCGACGATCTCTTGTCGAAGGGGAATCCCAATAGTCTCGGCGCTCCATGCAGTTCCGAGAGTGTGAAAGTTTACAAAAACTGACCGTGCCCACTTCCTGCCTAATCGATTTGCAAATCCAGGGAGGGCATTGGCCTCATGAATGAATAGCGGACGCCTCAATAACTTAGCGGCAATGTAGATGGGGGTCGCTACATACCCACCAAAACCCACCACAACCTGAGAACCTCGCACTAACGGGAGAGATTGGGCGATCGCAAGTAGGAACCTAAAAGGAAAAGTCAGGGAAGAAAATGAAAGGGCGCGAGGAAGTGGCGCCTTGGCGATGAAGTGCCAATGAAATTTCGATGCGAAGTTTCGCTCTAGCCCACTCTTCGTACCAACGAAATCAATTCTCCACTCGGGATTGCGCTCGGAGATGAGCTCGGCGACCGATATCGCAGGACCGATATGACCCATAGTTCCGCCGGCTGCAAAAAGTATTCTGCTTGCCATCGAGAGAACACTACTTCAGGGTTCGTGAGAGTCGTTGGGCTAACTCTTCTTTAACCTCAGGGTCTCGCAAAGCAATGTTCAGCACGACGCCAAGTGCCATCAAGGTGCTAATCAGAGAAGACCCACCGTAGGAGATCAACGGCAAAGTCACACCAATGACTGGAATCAATCCAGTCACTGAGCCGATATTTACCGCGATCTGGACCACTAGCCAGATTCCGATTCCCGCAACCAGATACTTTTCGAAAAGAGTCTTGGATTTCAGCGCCACTTTGAAAATGGTCATGACCATGAAAAAGAAGAGAAAGAGCACAGTCAATGAACCTAGTAACCCCATCTCTTCGCCGATCACTGCGAAGATGAAGTCAGTGTGCGCTTCAGCCAGGTTTCCCCACTTCTGTTTGCCTGCTCCGAGTCCTGATCCGAATATGCCTCCTGATGCGAATGCCATGATCGAGTGAGCTGGTTGCCAACCTGCATGTTGATAGTTGGCTTCAGAGAAGGGATCTAGTAGAGCCTTGATTCGATAAATTCGATTCGGTTGCGTCAAAATCATGACGAGGACAAAGAGAGCGATTCCGCCTAATCCCATCAAGAAGTAGCGCATAGAAATACCGGAGATGAAAAGTACACCGGCGGCAATTGCGGCAAAGATGATCGCTGTACCCAAATCCTTTCCAGCAACAATCAAACCGATGATCGCAATCAACCCAGGCAGGAGACTCTTCAGTAAGTCAGACCTCAACCCTTGAGCGATAGATTCTTCGTGCTTGGCCAGAACTCCAGCAATCCACAGCAACATACCGAGTTTGGCAAATTCGCTTGGTTGCAAGGTGAATCCAGCGATAGCTATCCAGTTGGAATTTCCATTTACTTCTTTTCCGATGCCCGGTATTAGCGGAAGTGCAAGGGATGCAAGTGAGATAACTAAAGAAAGCGTAGAAATCCGCTGCAGGAATCGAGGTGGAGTCCTCATCAAAAATGCTGCGAGGACAACTCCCACGAGGAAGAGAATGATTTGTTTCGCAACAATCGCAACCGAGCCGCGAGACTCTTGCAAGGCGATCACGCTCGAAGCCGAGAAAACCATCAGTAGACCGAGAAGTGAGAGTAAGAGAGCGGGAAAGACGATGCCATAGAAGCGAGTCACAGGTCTGCGCATCATGACGCCACCAACTCACGTACCGCTTTTGTAAATGCCTCGCCACGTTCGGCGTACGAGGAGAATTGGTCCATCGAGGCGCAAGCAGGCGCGAGAAGCACGGTATTGCCGCGCGAAGCGAGGGACTTTGCCACAGTGACAACATGGCGCATCAAGTCATAACCTCGAAGGCCAGGATCGGTCTCAACGATCTTCAACTGAGGTTTCTGCTCAAGTAAAGCGTTCTTTATCAACCCAGCATCGGCGCCAATCAATATCGCTGCATCGATTCGATGGTGTGTGGCTCGAGCCAACTCCGTCATCGAAGCACCTTTTGCGAGTCCACCTGCGATCCAGATAATTCGATCAAATGAAAATATGGCAGAGAGGGCGGCGTGAGGATTGGTTGCCTTTGAGTCATCAATCCACTTAATACCATCCTGGTCAAGAATCAACTCCAACCGATGGTGGTCGAGAGCGAAGGATTGAAGACCTTGAGCGATAACACTCGCCTCAATACCAATGGCGCGCGCCAATCCTCCAGCGGCTAGAGCATTGAGCAGATTATGTGGGGCAGATGATGGCAATTCACTTGTGACCGCAAGCTCGAATGCTTGCGATGAATCGGGAGTAAATGCTCGGTCGACCAAGATGTCCTCGACCAGACCGAGTTCTCCAACACTCGGTGTATCGAGATGAAACGCCATGGCCGCAATCTCTGGAGCACCTTTTTTTAGCTTTTGAAACGACTGAGCGAGGGTGGCATCTGAGACATTGACCAAGGCGAGCTTGCTCAACCGGAACAATTTCATTTTTGCTTCGGCGTATTGTTCGAAGTTGCCGTGCCAATCTATGTGATCTTCTGCAATGTTGAGGATTGCAATGGCCTCGAATCTGGGGAGATCACTCCATGCCAGTTGAAATGATGAGAGTTCAATAGCCAAAACTTCAAAGCCATGCTCTACGCACTCAATTACAGTTCGTCCAACATTTCCGCAAGCGACGCCGTTGACTCCACCGGCATGAAAAATGCTCTCAACCATCTGGATAGTCGTGGTCTTGCCATTTGTTCCAGTGAGTGCAATCCACTTTTGATCTGGTGCGAGAACTGACTTCACCTTCCAAGCAAAATCAATTTCGCTGATCAAACGAACATCTAAGGATTGAAGTTCTTGAATCAGTGGATGATCAATGCGCCAACCTGGACTCACAATGGCGATGGTCTTCTTGCGGTCAATTTCCTTTGGGATAGTTCTTTTGGCCTTTGAATCTCGTTCATCGATCATTTCAACCGGGTAGCCATGTCGGGTGAGAAACTCCTGAAGGGCTTGACCAGTGACTCCCGCGCCAATTACGAGAAAGTTCTTGCCTTCGAATTCAGATCCGAGATTCATGGGGAATGAGGTGGTGGCCTTAGCCAACAACCCAATCTGCATAAAAGAGGCCAAGACCTAGCGCCATTGCAATCCCTGCGACTATCCAAAAACGAACGACGACTGTCACTTCACTCCAGCCAAGAAGTTCGAAATGGTGGTGCAACGGTGCCATCTTGAATACTCGTTTACCGCCCGAGATCTTGAAGAAGCCAGTCTGGATAATCACGGAAAGCGTGATGATTACGAAAAGTCCCCCAAGTGCAACGAGGAGAAGTTGTACTCGCAGCGTAAGGGCAAGTCCTGCAAGGGCAGCACCGATAGCAAGGGAACCTGTGTCTCCCATGATGATGCGCGCTGGTGATGTATTCCACCAAAGGAATCCGGCTAATGATCCTGCGAAAGCTGCCGCCAAGACTGCGAGGTCGAGGGGATCTCGAACTTCATAACACTTCAACGATGGTTCGAGTGCGCAACTTTGTCCGAACTCCCAGACGCCGATCAGAATGAAAGCCAAGAAGGAGAGTATCGCAGCGCCAGAGGCAAGACCGTCTAATCCATCGGTGAGATTTACTGCGTTACTTGTGCCAAGAATCATCAATACTGCTAGAGCGATGACTGCCACGACGCCAAGTTCAATTGAAGTGTCGCGAACTGTCGAAAGATTTGTTGAGATGGGAGTTAGCCCCCGTTCATCCGGGAATCTCGTCGCCAGGTAGGCAAAGCCACCCGATACCAATATTTGGCCGAGAAGCTTCATTCGGGCAGGGAGGCCTTTGGAATTCTGTCGCGTGATCTTCAGCCAGTCATCAAGGAAACCCACCAAAGCGATAGCCATCACTAACGCAAGCACCAAAAGCGCGGAGGTCGTTAGTGGCACGCCTATGAGCAGGTGTGAAATCAGGTAACCAAGAGTCGCCGCAATGACAATCGCGATCCCTCCCATTGTCGGAGTGCCTCGCTTTGCGAAGTGAGTCGATGGACCATCCTCTCTAATAACTTGGCCATAACCGCGACCTGCAAAAATCTTTATAAGTGATGAGGTAAGCAAGAAACTCAAAAGAAAGGAGAATGCACCCGCAAGCAGAATTCCTCTCATGCGAGCCCCTTCTTTGAATCACTTTCTGTTAAGAAAGTGATGAAATCTGCCGCCAATAGTTCCAGACCTTCTGCGCGGGAGGCCTTGAACAACACGCAATCTCCGGGTTCTACATAAGAGAAAAATGCCTTTGCTGCTTCACGAGAATCGGCCAGAAGCCAATCAGGATGATTCCCTTCGAGATAACGCTTTTCCTTGACCGCCACCAGATAGTCGATGCCGAGTTGAGCGGCGAAATCCCCTACTTCTCGGTGAAGAGCATCTGACTCGGAACCAAGTTCATGCATCGTGCCAAGAAACGCGAAACTTCGACCGCCTCGTTCTTGAGCCATCAAGGCTGTGGTCCGTAGCGCCCCAGCCATACTCTCAGGGTTGGCGTTATAGGAATCATTGATGACCACAACTCCAGCGATCTCACTCATCTCCATGCGCCATTTACTCTCAGGTTTGAATGTGGTCAATCCAGTTGCAATCTCGTTATCGCCAAGGCCAAGGATGTATGCCACAGCTGCAGCAGCGAGAGCATTTGCGACGTGATGCGCACCTGCGATATTGAGCTCAACAGCCTCTCTTCCCCGTGGCGTCACCAATTCAAAATGAGCAAATCCGGAACGCATCTCTACATCAGTTGCTCTTATCTCCTCGACTCCGCTCTCGCCGAATCGAACAACTCTCAAATCGCTTCGACTTTCTGCCATCTTTGGCGTGAATTCATCGTAGGTACCAAGGATCGCAACTCCGCCCTCTTGGATACCTCTCACCAGTTCGGATTTTGCAGTCGCGATTGCCTCGCGAGAACCAAACTCACCTAGGTGGGCGGTGCCGACTTTGAGAACGACCCCAATATTGGGCCGAGCCATCTCTGCTAGTCGAGATATATCGCCAAGATGCCGTGCACCCATCTCTGCAACGCAATAAGCGGTTGACTCATCGCATTGCGTTAACGTCACTGGCAGACCTAAGTCATTGTTAAAAGACCCTACGGGAGCGATCGTTGCGCGATTTTTCGACGTCGAGGCAGAGTTGAGAATATGAGCGATCATGTCCTTGGTCGTCGTCTTGCCTTGCGAACCAGTGATCCCAACAACTTGGAGATTACTCAAAGTGCTTCGATAGTAGGAGGCCCATTTGGCGGCCGCCTTCATTACATCTTCCACGATGATTGCCGGGCAATTAATCTCTCGCTCGAGAAATGCGAATGCACCCCCAGCAGTTGAGGCAAAGTCATGGCCATCGACTCGTTCCCCTTTTAAGGCGAGGAAAATGCCGTTTTTTCGAGGAGTTCTAGAATCGAAAAAAAGTGATCCATCCGTCAACTCATCGCCGTTAAGTCGGTGAAGCACACCTCCGACAACTCCTGCGACTGTGGAAGCGGAGATCATGAGTTCAACTCTTCCCAGATTTTCGAACACTTGCACTTGAATGAGTTTCGATAGCTCTCGCCAGTTCAATTCGATCGTCGAAGGGCTCAACTCGATCTCTATACGCCTGCCCTTGTTCATGTCCCTTGCCTAAAACAACAACACAGTCACCCTTTTGGGCGAAGGCCACAGCTTGAGCAATCGCTTTAGCGCGATCAACTTCGACAATTCGATTCTCATCTAGCTTAACGCTTGCGGTCATCTCATCGAGAATAGTTTTCGGATCCTCACTACGTGGATTATCACTCGTGAAGAGTGAGATTGTTGCGCCATCTGCGCATGCACGTGCCATCAATGGCCGTTTACTCTTGTCTCGATCTCCACCGCAACCAACCACCGCAATCACTTTGCCTTCGACACTTTCACGGAGAGTGGCAAGTACCTTTTCAATGGCTTCGGGTGAATGGGCGTAATCAACATAAGCTTCAAACTCTTGACCCAGGTCAACTCGTTCCAACCTTCCAGGCGCGCCACGAAGTAGTGGAGAAATTCGTGACAGTAGGAGTGGATCAACGCCACTGTCGTAAGCGAAGGCAAGAGCCATCAAGAAGTTCTCTAAATTGTGTCGACCACGGAGTCCGATCTGACTTTCGATCAAGATTCCCTCAGGACCTCTTGCTTTGAATTGATAGCCTGTACGAGTCTTGTCATGGTCGAAGATATGCCAAGTCGCTCTTTTATCGCTCAGTGAGAGCGTCGCTACCTCGATATCAGCCGAGTGCGCGAGTCTTGCACCATACGGGTCATCGATATTTATAAATGCCTTATTTGAGAACTCGAAGGAGAAAAGTTTTGATTTTGCTTGGAAATATTGCTCCATCGTTCCGTGGAAATCGAGGTGATCCTGGCTCAAGTTTGTGAAACCGACGGCAGAAAAACGAGCGCCATTGATTCGGTGGAGTTCCAGCCCGTGTGAACTCACTTCCATAGCAAGAGCCTTGACATGGAGTTCGACCATTTGTGCCGCACTTCTTGCAATGGAATCGGCGGAAGGCGTGGTTCGAATAGCAGGTATCTCGACTCCTGGCATTCGTGTTGAAATCGTTCCCATTAGTCCCGCAGCAAGTCCTGCCTCTTGCCAAATTTCATAAAGAAGGGTTGTGGTGGTGGTCTTTCCGTTCGTCCCCGTTATCCCTGCCGCATACATCCTTGTCATGGGATTGTCATAGAACCAATGGGCAAGATGACCTAGATCCACTTCGGGTTTAGAGACTGTGATGATAGGAATCGACCTATCCGAGATCAGCTCATCTCCTCTCTTATCCGTCACTATTGCCGCCGCGCCAGAGTTGATTGCTTCCTGGGCAAAGGTCGCACCATGTGTGCGGATTCCTGGCAGTGCGACGAAGAGCGAACCGGGATTGACTGAATGGGAATCACTGGTGATATCTGTGACCAAAGTTTTCGCCCACTCACCGCTCGTGGAATTGATTGGACCTAGGTATGAAGCAACCTCTGCAAGATTTCTTCGTGAAGCCGGGAGATCGAGAGCGAGGTTTTGACCTTTTTGCGAAGAAGTAAGTGCGAGGTTACCCATGTGAAGCCGCCTTCACTTCCTTCTTGCCGCGAGGCTTCTTCTCTCCGTTAGAACCATTCTCGTCATTAACCTGCATGGTGATCTTTCGCTGATAGTCCGAGTACGTCAGGGCATAGGGCGATGAGGTTTCACCCGTTGGTGGAATGTTTCGCGATTGCAGGATGTAGCTCATCACCTCTTTGAAGACGGGGCCGCCGAGATATCCACCGTAGTAGACGCCTTTCGGGCCTTGAATCGTCACGCTTACGACGAATGCCGGATTGTCCGCAGGGGCAAAGCCAATGAATGAAGCGGTGTAGCCACGATAGCAACCGCATGCCTGATCATGGCGCTGAGCAGTACCGGTCTTTCCTGCGACTCGATAGCCAGGAATGGCAGCCGATGGCGCGGTGCCATGAGGGCCCACAACGCTTTCAAGCATCAACCGCATCGTCTTTGCCGTCTCACTGGAAATGACTCGAACGGGCTTTGCTCGTTCCATTGGAGTGAATGCTCCACTAGCTGAGATTGTTCCCTTGATGACAGTTGGTTGAACTCGAACACCATCATTTGCAAGAGTTGCGAATATCGAAGTTGCTTGGATCGAATTTAAGGAATATCCCTGCCCAAATGAGAATGTTGGAAGTGAGGTTCCGGACCATTGATCAAGATCCAAAAGTTTGCCCGCGGTCTCGCCAGGTAATTTCAATCCGACTGATGAACCCACACCAAAGGCCTTGAGATAGTCGTGAAGATTTTCCTTGCCAACCATCTCTCCGACCTTGATTGCACCAGTATTCGAGGAATTTGCAAGCGCTCCAGCGACTGTGATCTTCTCGGTTTTGTGATGTTCATGATCGTGAAAGTACGTTCCATAACGCTTTAACTTATAAGGAGTGACCAAAATGGTCTCTGGCCCTATTTTCTTCTCCTCGATCGCGGCCGCGTAGGTCACAACTTTTCCGGTTGAGCCTGGTTCATATGCTTCTTCTACAGAGAGATTTCTAAAGTGTCGAGGATCGACATCATTTCGATCGGCCGGGTCGAAACTGGGGTAAGTCGCATGAGCCAAAATCTCGCCACTCTTAGGGTCTTGAACTATCACGGTCCCAGAAAGCGCCTTGGAAGATTTAACAACCTTACTTATCGCTCGCTGTGCCACCCATTGCACGTCACGATCAATTGTTAGTTGGATCGTCTCTCCTGGCACTGATTCCTTGAGAACTTCTTGGGTTCCAGGGATTATGGTTCCGCCTGCATTGGCGTAGGTATATGCCCCATCTTGACCGGTAAGCATCGAATTAAGACTGTATTCAAGACCTGCGGCACCCACGCCTTCTGCATTCGTGAAACCGATCAACGATGCTGCAAGTCGTGCCGATGGATATTCTCGATCGTAGAGACGTTCGGCCCAGAAACCTGTGATTCGTTTTGCGTATCCATTTCGCTCCTGCATCACGCTCTCGTTGAAATCTTTGACCTTGCTCTCAAGCGAGCGCCAGACAGCTGGCTTCACCTGATTTGCGATCACTACGTAACGACGATCCCCTGTCAATCTTTCATTGAGGTAGGCCTCGTCGATTTCAAGTACCGGAGCAACGAGCTTTGCGACTGCCTTAGGGTTTTGAATGAGAAGTTGATCGACGACGATTCGATAAGAGAGAACACTCCGTGCGAGTTCAACGCCACCCGCATCGACGATGCTTCCACGCTTGGCTGCTATGACCGAAGTTCGTTGTAACTCACTGGCTGCCTTGACCACGAGGTCTGATGATCGAATGGCCTGGACATCCACCAGTCGTGAGGCAAAGAGAAGCAACATAATGACAGTAAGTGCCACGACCAACTGGATTCGCTTCTCGAGGAGATTGCGGTTGGTCTCGAGCGCCATTCTTTCTCCTACTGCTTTCCAACTAGTTGTAAGAAGCGAGGGGTGGTTGATGGAACCATTCCAAGCCTCGACGCAGATTGCGCCAATATCTCTGGCGAAGAGATCGTGGAAACTTGAGTGAGTGCTGCCTCTCGCAATTCATTCATCTCAATCACCTGAAGCTTGAGCTCTTTGACTTTGAAGGCCCCTTCAGTGAGCGCCATATTGAGGCCAAACATTGAGAGCAAGCCTGCGATCGCAAGTGACATACAGATGATGGCAAAACTCTTCTGCTCTCGCTCAACTGATGTTATCGACCTGATATTGAGATTCGAGAAATCGATGCTTGGCAACTGTGGCACAAGCGATAGGCGCCCTTGCCGTTCTTTTTTTGGCGTCGACTGAGCTGGTGCGTTTCGCTCAGGGCGCTGACTTGGTTGAATCTCTCGAATAGCCATCAAGCAGCCACTCGCTCGATTGCCCGAATGCGTACTGAGGTTGCTCGTGGATTGAGAAGAATCTCCGAATCATTAGCCTTCTCGCTACCGTTAAAGACCAGGGCGAACTTGCTCTCCATACCGGGTAGGTCAACTGGCAAACCTCTGGGACTGCGCTTTGCAGTCGCTTCAACGAAAGCACGTTTGACGATTTTGTCTTCCAGCGACTGGAACGAAAGCACAACCATCCGCCCACCAACTGCGAGTTTCTCCAGGGCGATAGGAAGGGCTCGCTCAAGGGTGCTCAACTCACCATTGACTTCAATGCGCAACGCTTGGAACGTTCGCTTCGCCGGATTGCCGCCAACTCTTCTAGCAGGAGCTGGGATCACGCGCTTGATCAACTCCACGAGTCGATTGCTACTCGTTATTGGAGCGAGTTCTCGTTCGTTGATGATTGCTCGAGCTATCTTCTGTGCGAATCTCTCTTCGCCAAACTCACGCAAGATCCTTGTTAAATCAGCCTCGGAATAAGTGGCCAGAACTTCTTCTGCGCTCAGTCCTCTCGAGCGATCCATTCTCATATCGAGCGCACCATCGCGTGAATATGAGAAACCTCGGTCATCACTATCGAGTTGAAGGGATGAGACACCTAGATCTAGGAGGATTCCGTCTACATACTGTGTACCAAAATCGCCGAGAATTCCCCGGAGATTGTCATAGGTATCGTGATAAATCCGAACTCGTGATGAATACGATGAAAGTCGTTTTGTGGCATGTTCGATTGCTTCGCTATCTCGGTCGATCCCGATGATGGTCAAATGAGGAAAACGCTCGAGCAGAGCGAGGGAATGACCAGCAAGTCCTAGCGTTCCATCGACAACGACTGGATGGTCTTTGCCTTCAATAGCCGGTGTGAGAAGTTCGATGGTGCGATCCAGTGAAACGGGAAGATGCAGCTCGGTCATTGATCTCCTCCCTTCTCACACTTGATCTTTCTTCTCTAACTCGGTCGAACTCTTTTTGAACTTCCGTCAAGGAAACAACTTCGATTTCAGATTTGTCAGAAATTTGATTTGAGACGTTCTGGTCACTGTCGGCCGACGGATGGGGGGGGTAAATCGGCACCGGGGAAGCAGTGCCGATCTAGGTGAAGGTCGACAGTGGCCAGAGCGGCTCACCTCAGACTTCTCAAACCGATATGTAGTTGTTATTGAGTTTTTTTTTTCTCAGAAGAGTCCTGGGAAGATCTCCTCTGAAACATTTGCGAAATCGCCTTCGCGATCGGCTAGGTAGTTCTGCCACGCCTTCTGATCCCAAATCTCGACCCGTGTGTTTGCCCCGATCACTACACACTCGCGTTCGAGTGATGCGTATTCGCGAAGCGCCGAAGGGATAGTCACTCGACCTTGTTTGTCTGGAATTTCGTCGTGGGCGCCAGCGAACATGACGCGCATGTAGTCGCGAGCGCTCTTTGCAGTGAGTGGGGTCTGCCTCAGCTGTTCGGTTATCCGCGCGAACTCCTCGCTTGGAAACACATAGAGACAGCGCTCTTGACCTTTTGTGATGACAAGACCTGGGGCGAGGGGTTCGCGAAATTTCGCGGGGAGGATGAGGCGACCCTTCTCATCGAGGCGAGGCTCGTGGGTGCCTAGAAACACTTGTTTTTCCCCATTTTCTTTCACTTCTCGAGCAGAACCCCCGTCCCGCTCAATCCCCCACTTTACTCCCTTTTCCTCCCTTTTCAACCACCTAGCCCCATCAATCTCCCTTTTCTCCCCCACTCCTCCCGCCTTGTTGATCCGCCCTATTCCGCCAGGCCAATTCCGCCAGGCCTATTCCGCCCGTCCTATTCCGCCCGACCCGCGCAAAAACTTCTCGCTCCCGGTCTTCACTAGGCTCACTCCCCTATGTCTCAAACCAGTTCGCCTACCTCAGGCACCGCAAACTCGTCGAGTAAGGCGGGTGAGGCGCTCATTCGGGCAAGAGGTTTGGTCAAGCGCTACGGCGACTTTGAAGCGGTCGCAGGGATCGATTTTGAGGTCCGACGAGGTGAGTCATTCGGTTTTCTCGGACCCAATGGAGCGGGCAAGTCGAGCACCATGCGCATAATTGCTGCTACCTCTAAGAGAAGCGGTGGCGAGATTGAGATCTTGGGTAAGGACCCCGACAAAAGTGGTCCTGAAATCCGCGCCCACCTTGGCGTAGTTCCTCAGAGTGACAATCTTGATACTCAAATTTCGGTCGAGGAAAACCTTTATGTCTACGGACGCTACTTCGGACTCTCCCGCCCATTCATCAGGAAGAAGATTGATGAATTGCTGGAGTTCGCTCAGCTAGAAGAGAAGCGCAAAACCAAAGTCGAAGCGCTCAGTGGCGGAATGAAGCGACGGCTCACTATCGCGAGGTCCCTCATCAGCGAACCAGAGATATTGATGCTCGATGAACCTACGACAGGACTAGATCCGCAGGCCCGTCACATCCTCTGGGATCGACTATTTAGGCTCAAAGAACTAGGCGTAACGCTATTGATCACTACTCATTACATGGATGAGGCGGAGCAGCTTTGTGATCGACTCATTGTCATGGATAAGGGCAAGATCATGGCTGAAGCATCTCCAGCCGATCTAATCCGCCAATACTCAACAAAGGAAGTTTTGGAAGTGAGGTTCGGATCGGAACGTAATCAATCACTCGCCGACCAACTCACAGCGCTCTGCGAGAGAATAGAAGTTCTCCCAGATCGAATCTTGCTCTACGCCGACGATGGCGAATCAGTCCTAGAAAAGGTCTACTCTGCAGGACTTCATCCGCTCACTTCATTGGTTCGAAGGTCTTCCTTGGAAGATGTCTTCCTCCGCCTCACCGGCCGTTCATTGGTTGATTGATCTCGCCCATGTCACTTAATCTTGATAATCCAAGGCCGGATCGAATCGGTTCCCTCAAACTCATCGACCTGAAGCGAATAGAGCGCCAAGGCTCATTCTCCGTAGCTGAAGCTCGAATTCGAAACATGATCAAGTTCGTCTCTGCCATCGTCTTTGACGCCGTTGCTAATCCATTGCTCTATTTGGTCTCTGTAGGAATCGGGATTGGCGCACTTGTCGATCAGAACTTAGGCGAGTCTGGACTCGGTGGAGTCTCCTATCTCACCTTCGTCGCGCCAGCGTTACTTGCGACTACCGCAATAACTGGTGCCATGGATGAAGTCGTCTTTCCATGTATGGACGGTTTTAAGTGGCAGAAGACCTTTTATGCGATGAATTCCACCCCGCTCACACCAAGGCAGATTGCAAGTGGAGTCTTTTTCTCTGCGATGACGCGCACTATTTTCGCAGTCACTTGTTATTGGGTACTGCTCTATCTCTTCGGCGCGCTCGATTCACCGCGATCATGGCTCGCGATTCCAACAGCGATTTTGGCCGGGGCTGGCTTTGGCGCACTGATGTTGGGATTTGCCTCATTTATCGAGAACGAAGATCTATTCATGACCATCATCAATCGAATGATCATCATGCCCATGTTTCTCTTCTCTGGAACTTTTTACCCGTTAACTAATATGCCGGTCTACATCCAACCGATTGGCTGGATATCACCACTCTGGCATGCAACGGAGCTCGGTAGATATCTCACCTACGACTATCCCATTTCACTCACCATGGCCATCCTTCATCTCAGCGTCATGTTTGTCCTACTCATCACTGGATTGCTCTGGGCCTTCAAGAACTTCGAAAGAAGGCTCGAGAAATGATCCTTGATTCTGCAGTAGCAATTGCTCAGCGCCGAGTGGGTAGGGCTGGAGAGCAATATTTTGCAGGAAGAGTGAGCGCTGTCATCGAGCGAAGCATCATCGCATTCAAATCCTCAACGTGGATTGTGGTTGCAACAGGCTTCATCGAGCCGGTCCTTTTTCTCTTCGCATTTGGATATGGCATTGGCGACCTCATTGGAAACGTAACCCCTGATGGAGGCAAAGCCATCTCTTATGCGATGTACATCGCACCAGGTCTCCTTGCAACGAGTGCCATGAATGGAGCGATCTACGACTCAACATGGAATGTTTTCTTCAAGATAAAACACGGTCGGCTCTATCAAGCAATGCTCGCGACATCTCTCGGCCCGCTTGATGTCGCCCTCGGAGAGATTATCTGGGCGCTTGGTCGAGGTCTTATGTACTCGGTGGGATTCATGGGAGTTGTCACACCCCTCGGTTTGGTGCAGAGCTGGTGGGCAATCTTGGCGATTCCTGCCGCCGTCATGATTGCATTCGCATTCTCTGCGATAGGAATGGCCTTCACCTCGTATATGCAGACTTATCAGCAGATGGATCTCATCAATGTCGCGCTACTTCCGATGTTTCTCTTCTCTGGATCCTTCTATCCCATCACTGTCTTTCCAGGTTGGATTCAGGCAGTGATCCAATCTCTCCCGCTCTGGCACGCGATTGAATTGATGCGTGGTTTGATGCTTGGTGAGATCTCTGCTTCGCTTCTCGTTCATCTCGCTTACTTCTCGGCGATGATAATTATCGGAACCTGGTTCACGACGAGAAGACTCAATCACCTATTCATGCGGTGAGAGATAAGAGCTCTTATTCATTCTCCTGTTGCCTGCGGTCCCATCGCTCTTCGAAGGAAGCGCTCCATTTCGGCTTCTTCGGGCGTTGATCCGTTTTTGCTGGCACCGGTGTTTTCCCTGCGAGGTTAGAGATGATGAAAACGAGTCCAATCAACGCAAGGACGAATCCGGCTATACCGACTGGAATCGCCTGTGAAATGAGCCCTGCCAATAGGGTGGCAAGACCCGTGAAGAAAAGCAGTATTCCCGCGAACATCCGGTTCTTCTTAGGGCTTCGCACTTTGCCAGAGAGAGTCGATACCAACTTCGGATCGTCTACGGCGAGCGCAGCCTCCATTTCAGCGAGGAGGCGCTTCTCTTCATCGGAAAGAGGCATAGCGAAAGAGTATCCCGAAGGCGCAAGGAGCGTCACGTCGGAGCCCTCATCTGCCTCAATTCTCGCTCTCTTCTAATCTCCTGCGCGGGGAACTTTCACCCTGGTTCACCCGTCATCGCCGTCAGCATCGATCAAGCGAGCGGGACGGATTGAGCCTTTTCCGAAGCGTTCAAGCGCCTTATCCATAGCCTCAACCGCCTCGCGCCATCCCCGCTCTGGGGCGCCGAGTTCAAGTTGCTCTGGCGCTTCATCAGAGGGGATGAGACCTTCGAGACCGATACCAACCAATCTGATTCGCACGCCATCAAGCTTGAGCGCTTGGAAGAGTTGTTTGGCGACTGCAAAAGTCTCGAGTGTTCCATCGACGCTCTGGTTAAGACTCTTGGATTTCGTGATCGTTTTGAAGTCAGCGAATCGAACTCGAATCGTGATGGTACTTGCGCGAAAGCCCGACTTTCGAAGGCGAAGTGTCGCGCGCTCGGTCAATCGCATCAGTTCGGTCAGTATCTCCTCGCTATCGTCTAAGTCGTAAGCGAATGTCTCTGCCGCAGAGATTGATTTCTCTGGTTCATCGCTGATCACATCTCGATAGTCCCTACCCCAAGCGAGTTCATAGAGTGAGGTGGCAGATGAATCACCGAGTGCCCGTTTCAATGTCGCAAGTGGTGTGTTTGCCAGGTCTGCAACTGTCCGTAATCCAAGGTTTTGCAGGATTTCATTGGTCTTCGGCCCGACTCCCCAGACATCTGCAACTGGAAGTGGGTGCAGGAAATCCAAGACTCGTTCTGGATCGATTTCAAGCATCCCATCTGGTTTGCATTTTCCCGAGGCCAACTTGGCGATGAACTTTGAGGTCGCGATCCCCACAGAACATGTGATGCGCTCCTGCTCGGCTACAGCCTTTCGAATTGCCTCTGCGATCTCTATCCCAGTTCCGAAAAGTCGCCTTGATCCAGTGACATCAAGGAAGGCTTCATCGAGTGAGAGCGGTTCTACCTTCGGAGTGAAGCGATGGAAGATCTCCATCACTCGCTCTGAGACATCGCTATATCGTTTGTGATCTGGTGGGATGAAGATTGCGTGTGGCGCCATGCGTTGTGCTTTTGCAACGGGCATCGCAGCTCTGATTCCGAACTTTCTTGCAGCGTAGTTTGCCGAGAGGACGACACCGCGTGCCCCCGCACCAACGACGAGTGGTTTTCCTTTATGTTCGGGGTGATCGAGCTCGCTGACTGATGCGAAGAAGGCATCCATATCCACATGCAAAATCACCGATCTCTCTTTCGATTGATCGAGTGATTCGTGCACTTCATTCACAGACCGCAACGCTACGCCACCTCTCATATGAGTGTGCGAGATCCCATGCGCGGAGAGCGCGAAGTGAGATCCCTCGAGCGCCAGTCCTTCGTGTGACGCCACGAACGAGGAGGAGCGATGAGGAGTAAAGCAGTTCGGCTGAATGTTCCTGTGCATCTGCGAAGAAGGTGATGTCACTACATCCATATCCATCACTGAGCGTCAGGAAGATGACGCGCTCTCCGGAGCGGATTGGCGGTGTTTGCAGCGCTACTTTTACACCAGCGACTAAGACTTCACTCTGTGACCGAAGCTTTAAGAGATCCGAAGACCTCACTGCTCCTATCTGATTGAGGAAATCTGCGTAGAACTCCATCAGATGATGCGAAACCTCCATCCCGAGAAGATCTATCTCGTTCCGGACTTGTTCACCTTTGGTCAGATTCGGAAGTCCGCTTACTTGAAACTCAGGGCGAAATCCAAGACTGATCTGTCCCGGTGAGATCTTTGGCTCTTTGCTCTGCGAGAGGCGATAGATATCACCGAGATGAAGCAGTAAATCTCGTGGATTGGCGTCAATGCCATAGATGCTCTCAAAGCCACCGATGAGGATCAGCGCTTCTGCAATGGGGCGACTTGCTCCTGATCGATATATGAAATCGGTGAGGTCAGAGTAGGGACGATGATCGATAATCGAGGCGACCTCACCTTCGCTGATTCCTTGTAACTCAGTAAGTGCAAGACGGATTGCGAATCCATCATCTTTCTTGCTCACTCGATATTCGCGATCAGAGTGATTGACATCGATTCCTACTATGGAGATCCCCCACTGCCTCACCTCATCCAAGATCAACCGCTTTGGGTACATACCTGGATCATGATTGAGCACACCAGCAAGGAAGAAGGCGGGATAGTGCGCTTTGAGCCAAGCCGATTGATAGGTCGGGAGTGCAAAAGCAGTGGCATGCGCTTTACAGAAGCCAAAAGATGCGAATGCGCGAAGTACCTGCCAAACCTCATCTACTACCTCTAGCGGATAGCCGCGATCTCGCGCTCTGGGATAGAACCAATCACATACTCGTTGTTGTCCCTCTGGAGTGCCGAGTTCACGCCTTCTCTCATCGCCCTCGGCAAGTGAGATACCAGTCATCACCGCGATGATGCGAATCACCTGTTCATGAAAGACGACAACCCCCTCGGTCTCATCAAGTATCGGATCTAGATCAGGGTGAATTCGCTTCGTGGCGGCATGACCATGTCTTGCATTCAAGAAGGGCGAAATCATGTCGCTCTTGACCGGACCTGGACGAAAGAGCGAGATGTCGATGATCAGGTCATTGAATGTCTTAGGCGCGAATTTCCCCACTAATTCTCGCTGTCCGGGGCTCTCGATTTGGAAGAGGCCAAGTGTCTTCGTCGATTGGATCAGCTCAAAGGTCTTTGCATCATCTAGCGGCACTTGATCGATATCAATCGTCTTTCCCTCAACACGCTTGATCTCATCGACGGTATAGGCGAGCGCTGATTGCATCCGCACTCCCAAGATGTCAAGTTTGAGCAAACCGATATCTTCCACATCATCCTTATCGAAGGCGATCATCGGATAGCCACTGGCATTGATCTCAAGCGGAGCTATCGAAGGAAATCTCTTATCTGAGATAGCAACAGCACATGGATGCATCGCAAGGTTGCGCGGTAGCGAGTCAAGTCGCTCCGCAAGACCAAAGGCCATCTTCAGAAGCGCTGAATCCTCACTTGCCTTGCTGATAGCGCGCAGTTCAGGAAGCTTTGCAATCACCTCAGAGATCCGTCTAGCGCGCACATGAGGCAGGGATTTCGCGATCAGATCTATCTCAACTGGCGATATGGCGAGCGCCATCCCGACATCTCTGATTGCATGTCGTGCTCGGTATTTATCCACCATCGCAACAGTCGCAACCTGTGCGCCATAACGAGCGAAGACCAAGTCGTAGATCTCAAGGCGCCTTGCCGATTCCACATCGATATCGATATCAGGAAGCTCTTTTCGAAGCGGGGAACAGAAACGTTCCATGATCAATCCATGTGCCAATGGATCAACCGAACCAATTCCAAGGAGATAGCAGACCAGCGAACCTGCACCACTTCCTCTTGCTGCGGTTCTAATCCCTAACTCTCGCGCTCCTTCTGTGATATCTGCAACGGTGAGGAAGTACGACTCGAAACCGAGGATACGGATCGCATCGATCTCATCATCAAGGCGAGTTCTGATTCGTTGATAGTCGCGGTCATCGGATTGATTGGAATAGCGGATATTGAGTCCTGCGAAACAACGTTGCCTGAATATCTGCACCATCTCATCACGGTCACGCGCACCCACCATCTCTGGTTCTGGAAGGTGGATCTCACCGATACCGATCTCATGACGCGGTGAAAGCATCGATGCTTCGGCGACCTCTCGCGTATCGCTAAGGAGGCGATCTGGGCTTCGCTCCCCTGCGGCATAGGCCAACTCTTTTGCCACTTGAAACATCTCACTGCTGGATTTGAGGAATGCCTCGGCATTCATCCGCTTCACATTCTTTTCATGCAAGGGAGAGAGGTGCCGGACCGCATCGAGGATGTCAGCAAGTGGCGCATCAGAGCGCTCGATCATTCGAACGTCATTGCTCAGTACCGCTCTTATGCCGTGATCCCTTGCGAAACCTAGGGCTCGTGCAGCTAGTGGCGTGGATCGGGGACCGATAGGAGCAAGGTGTGAGACACATTCGATCACTTGATGTGGGAAAGCCTCACCTACCATCGCAAGATGGCGGAGCGCTAACTCTGGTTGGCGTCCTGCGATGCTCTCTTGTAGGAGTGAATCTGGGCCATGAAGAAGGAAAAGATTTTGTGTGAGATCTGCGTACTCCGCGAGGTCGGCTCTCTGTAACACTGGTTTTTCGTTATGGGCGAGTTTGAGTTTGATCGCTGATATCAAGCGAACTAATGATGAATAGCCACCGCCAGATCTAGCAAGAAGTGTGACGCGATGATACTCGGAGAGGAACTTGATGGTGATACCGATGATTGGGGTGATCTCATGAGCCATACATGACTTAGCAAAACGAATCGTCCCAGCGAGAGTGTCACGATCAGTTAGCGCGAGTGAGGTGAAGCCATTTCTACTTGCAGCAGCAACAAGATCTGCAGGTGATGCGGTGCCGAACTTGAATGAGTATCCACTGACAGTATGCAGATGGATGAAGTTCTCATGAAGCATCGCTCGTGTATTCAGTTAGACCTGATTGATGATCCGATTGAGATGACGGACGTGATGAAGGACGGATTCGCCAGAGGAATCCATGTGCCGCCTCTTCTGCAGTGAGATCAGCGCGATCAATTCGTTCGATCTCAAAGGTGGTCATCACACCTATTGGTGCTGCCTCGACTCGCCAGAGCGCTCTGGCACCATCGTCAGGGCGGTAGTTGCCATCACTTGCTCGGTTCCACCAGCCACCTGCTTCACGCCAACGCGAAAGCACAAGATGAATTCGATATCGACGACCACGGTAAGTGAACTCAACGGGCTCTCCGTCGAAGAGCGCAATCTCGCTCTGCCCCTTTGTGGGGTCAATCTGAGGTTGAGGGTATTCGAACATTTGTTCGAACAGTACTAAGAGGTGGGGACAAGGGCAAGGAGGTCTCCAATTCGAGCGTGGACTCGCGCAAACCTCGATCTACCGGAGAGGCGACACGCGCCTGATTTTGTTGAACTTTCAACCAAACTAGTTTAATCTTCAACGACTTCCCAAAAACTACGTTAAGGAGCTCCATGGATATCGTCCTCGTCATCGGTCGAGTGCTCTTCGCACTCCTCTTCATCTCATCCGGTCTTGCACACTTCACCCAGCGAGATGCGATGACTGGCTATGCCCAGTTCAAGAAAGTCCCCGCAGCTAAATTCTCGGTCCTTCTCTCAGGTCTCGTCATTCTCCTCGGCGGCATCTACATCGCCTTCGGAATCTACGCTGACCTCGGCGCACTGCTCTTAGCAATCTTCTTGATTCCTAGTGCATTCATGATGCATAACTTCTGGACCATCGAAGATGCACAGGCTAAGCAAGGCGAGATGATCAACTTCATGAAGAATCTCTCACTCGCTGGTGCTGCACTCATCCTCTTTGCACTCCTTGCAACAGGAACTGAGTTCGGACCAACAGTGACTGACTCGTTCTTCAATCTTGATAAGTAACACTTGAATTAAGAGCTCTTCATTCAAAACCCCAGGCAGAGCAAGAGCCTGGGGTTTTGTTATGGGATAGTTCCGTCTCATGGAAATAGTCGTAGCGCTCGTTGCTGGCCTATTCATCGGCCTCGTTCTGGGATTTGTTGGGGCTGGCGGCGCGATGCTCGCCCTTCCCATCATGATCTATCTCCTTGGCTTCACGCCCTTCCAGGCAACGACTGCAGCCATGGTAGTTGTGGGACTTGCTGCACTCGCTGGAGCAGTAGTCCGCTGGAAAAAAGGTGAAGTTCTGCTACGGGAGGCAATCACTATCTCAACACTTGGACTCGCTACGAATATCACCTTCGCAAACTTTGCAAAGGATTTCAGTGAACCATTTATCACCACCGGTCTTGCGCTAGTCCTCGCTGTTGCTGGTTGGTCGATGCTCCTAAAACCACTTAAACCAGGGGTTGAGCAGAGGATGTCTAAGCCAGTTCTTGTTTTACTTGCACTCACAATCGGGGCTATAACTGGAACCTTCGGCATCGGGGGCGGATTCATCGCAATCCCTATCCTCGTTCTCTTCTACAACACCCCGCTCGCCAAAGCTTCCGGGACTTCGCTGGTGATCATTTTCCTCAACTCCAGCATCGCTTTTCTCTCACGATTTCAAAATTGGAGTGAAGTCTCCTGGCACCTACCCATAATCATGGCTGTAATCGCAATCTTGGTCTCAACCCTTGCCGCACGACTCAAAATCTCCTCTGATTTGCTCAAGAAGTCATTTGCATTTCTCCTTTTCGGGGTCTCGCTTTTCACTCTCCTAGAGACATTTCTGATTTCCTCCTAGACTCCTTCTCATGGCGTCGATTTCATCAAAGCGTCTTCGCACCATATTCGCAGTCGTAATCGCACTCTTTTCTATTGCGGCTTTCGCGTTGGTGGTTGGTAAGGATTCGAAGCCAATTGATTCCACTGCGGCGCTCACATCTTCTGAGATCGACTTCCTGACCATGATGATCCCCCACCATCAGCAAGCCATCGAGATGTCTGAGCTTGCGCTCACTAAGAGCAATGATGATGAAGTAATCAAACTAGCCGAGCAGATTAGGGATGCCCAGGGACCCGAGATAGAACAGATGCGATCGCTCTTGAAAGAGTTTGGCATCGAAAAGGATCCATCGAGTCATGTCGCGCATATGCATGGAATGCTCTCCGAAGCCGAGATGAGCGATCTTGCCGAAGCTACTGGGATTGATTTCGATCGACTGTTTCTCTCAGGGATGATCAAACATCATGAGGGTGCTATTGATATGGTCGCACTCGTTGGAGAGTCGGCCCGACTTTCTTCTCTGGGCGAAGCAATTTTCACCGCGCAGAATGAAGAGATCTCCAAGATGCAGGAGATGCTCGCCCGAAAGGGATAACCTGCGCCGTTATGGAAGAAGTTCTATCCAAGGCAGCAGTAAAGCGAGTGCGCGCTGCTATCGAGGCCAATTCCCTTCCCGGTGAGATAAAGGTTTTGAGCGAAAGCGCGAAGACTGCCGCAGAAGCGGCCGCTGCACTTGGGGTAGAGGTTGGTCAAATAGCCTCATCTCTCGTCTTCCAACTCCCCGACGGCTCCCCTCTCCTGATCATCACTTCCGGGCGTCATCGAGTCGATACCGAGATGGTTGCTAGTGCCATTGGCGTAACCAAGCTCTCCAGAGCTGATATCGATTGGGTGAAATCAGTGAGTGGATTCTCTGTCGGCGGTGTAGCGCCAATCGGTTGGCAAAGTGAGAACCTCACTATGCAAGCAAAGATTCTGATCGATGAAGCTTTGAATGATTATCAAGTGGTTTGGGCTGCAGCGGGCCATCCCCATGCAGTATTTCCAACGTCATTTAATGAACTACAAGCTGTTACTGGAGCAGTAAGTATGAAGGTGAGTCAGGTTTAAATCGTGAGCAGTACATGTCTTTAGTTACTCAAGTTTTTTCACCGCTAACTGGCGTCAAACGCTCGGGAGATGTCGCACGAGAAGAGTTTGAAGACATCCTCTTAGTTCATGGCATGGGTTCGGCAAGTACAGCGTGGCGCCTTCTGCTCCCAGAACTTCGAAAACACTTCCGCGTTATCACTATCGACCTGCCGGGACATGGTCGATCTCCTTATGCCAAAGGCATGGCGATGGACCCAATCTCACTGGCACATATGGTTCATGACGAGATGAGTTCCATATCCTCTGGCTATCACTTGGTCGGAAACTCACTTGGTGGCTGGGTGACACTTGAGATGGCAGCTCATTTCTCCAAGCCCATCAAATCGGTGACTGCACTCGCGCCAGCGGGACTCTGGATCAATCCGTTCCAAAGACGTTACCCCACAACAGCATTCCTTCGAATCTTTGCAAAGGCAACGAAGCCTCTCACCCCACTCTTCTTGCATTTCGATTGGGCTCGTTCACTTGGCTTTGCCACAGTTAGCCCTCGTTGGAAACGATTCCCGTATCTCCTATGTATCGACGCCGTCAAAGCGATGTCGGAATCCACCGGCTATTACCCAGTTTTTGATGGGATGTTGATGAAGAGGTTTGAAAGTGAGATCTCACCGAGCATTCCAGTCACTGTTATATTCGGCGATAGCGACAACACACTTCCTGCTACGACCTGCCAAGAAAGATCGCTAGTGCCAGGGCACTCTCGATGGGTTATTTTGCCTGCGACTGGTCATGCACCAATGTGGGATAGCGTTCCTGAAGTCGTGGCAGAAATCTTGACCACAGCTGGACGACGATGAAGGAAATCCGAGTCGTCTTCTATCGTCTTGAAGGCAAGAACATCCCGTGGGCCATTTCCAGAATGGCACTCGATCGACGAATCATGCGACGGGCAGACCTTGATTTTTGGAAACTACTTGGAACCGGCACAGGTGAGACATTCACCGTAAAGGATACCGATCCATTTAGATGGGGAGCGTTGATGGTGGGTGAATCATTCCCATCGTTAGAGCATTGGATGCATCGCGCTAAGGCTATGAAGGTCTTTCGTCTAGCGCCGATATCGGTCCATGGCTCTTGGTCCAAGAAAACTCCATTTGATGGAGTGCTTCTGCCAAATAGCATGGCTGAGTTCAAGTCGTGGGATGGACGAGTTGCAGCAATTACCAGAGCACGAATCAAGTGGCATGACAACCTCAAGTTCTGGCGTGCTGTCCCTCCAGTGAACGAGAGCCTGCATGCGAGTCCTGGATTGATCAAAGCGATTGGGATCGGAGAAGCTCCTATCGGCTTACAAGGGACTTTCTCGCTCTGGGAATCATCGACTGCGATTAGAGACTTCGCCTATCGCTCCCCGGCCCATAAGCGAGCGATAGAGGCTACAAAGGAGATTGGCTGGTATTCGGAGGAGATGTTCGCTCGCTTTGCAGTTCTTGAAGAGTCTGGAGATTGGTAGAAAGTTACAATCCCCTCATGTCAATCCGGCAATACGTTCCCCGCCGCAAGGTTCGACAGACTTTCTCACTTCGTGAGGCCTTTTCACTTTATTTCGTCTTCACCATCGCGCTCTTCTTACAAGTTGCATACCCCCTCCTTGAGGGAGAAACGCTTCGTATTGTCACTCTTGCGATCGTCTACTGGTCTGCAGGTGCGATGCTGCTACATGCTCTTTACAGCTACGGCCTGAAATTTGCCCTTCGTTTCCTCGTGATCACGTGGAGTTATTCATTCTTAGTCGAGCAGATTGGGAACAGGAGCGGTTGGCCATTTGGCGTCTATCAATACGATGCCTCTCTTGCCTATCAAGTATTTGATATCCCGCTCGTCGTACCTTTTGCATGGGTGATGATGTCTTATCCGATTTTGATTGTTGCCCGCCGAGTAGCGCCGAGATGGGTCTTTCTCTACGGCGGACTGGGTTTGATGATCTGGGATCTCTTCCTCGACCCGCAGATGGTGACTGCGGGAAGATGGAGTTGGGAGATTGATGGTGCGACAGTTCCATTTCAACCCATGATCCCGCTCTCGAATGCCTTTGGCTGGCTACTGACCGGCATGGGCTTAATGGCGATCTTGCATGGTGCTCTTCCGCGAGAACGAATGAAGCGCGGACTTTCAAGTGCAATCCCTGACTTCTTCTTAATCTGGACCGTGTTTGGTGGCGTGATAGGAAATATCTTCTTCTTCGGATATCCCGCGATAGGTATCTCAGTCGGATTGCTCTTCTTGATTTACCTTGCCCCTTACTTCATCGCACAAAGACTCGGCAGAAGAGACTTGTGAGACTTATCGAGCTGATACCGCTAGTGCTTTCACTAGTGATGCTCGGCTTTACTCTCCTCAACTCGCTCACCCTCTGGCCCACCGCTCTCGTTGAAAGCTCGCAAGCTGGTTCGAAGCGAGAAGCCACTATCTCACTGCTCATTCCCATGCGAAATGAAGCAAGCAATGTGGTGGAGCTGCTCAACTCCTTGGATGAAGTAGAGGCTATCGACTCGATTGAAGTGATCGCACTCGACGACCAATCAGAAGACGGAACGCTCCTCCAGTTGAGAAATGCCAACCGCAAGTATCTCCGAGTGATTGAGGGAAGAGAGCTTGCTCTCGGTTGGCTAGGTAAACCACATGCGATGCAGCAACTTCTCGAAGCCTCCAGTAACGAGATCCTGGTCTTCATAGATGCCGACGTTCGACTCGAGCCAGATGGCATTAAACGCGCAATCTCGTTGATGCAACGCAATAAATGGCGGTTCATCTCCCCGTATCCACGTCAGTTGGCCTTTACTTTCGCCGAACGAATGATTCAGCCTCTCTTGCAATGGTCCTGGTTTGCATCTGTTCCACTTCGATTTGCCGCTTGGCGACAGGTGCCCTCGATGGCGGTGGGAAATGGACAACTCTTCATCATCGAACGAAGCGCCCTCCAAGAAGTTGGTGGATTTTCAGGAGTGAAAGAAGAGATCCTTGAGGATGTCGAGATGGTACGTCTTCTCTGGGGTCAGCAGATCAAAGGATCAGTCATTAATGCAAGCGATCTCGCTCGTTGCCGGATGTATCAAAATGGCAGTGAGTTGATTGCTGGTTACAGCAAATCACTCTGGAAAGCTTTCGGCTCGCCATTCGGCGCGATTATTACTGCCTTACTTCTTCTCCTTACTTCGTGGCTTCCATTGATTCTTGGACTTTTGGGCTCTGCCTGGGGTTGGCTGACTTTTTTTGCTATCTCATTGAGTCGTCTCCTCGCCTCCCTTCGCACTCGATCGTTCTGGCAAGGATTCTTGCTTCACCCGATAAGCGTGGTCATATTCATTTACATCCTCGCACTCTCGTTCTACAAGAAACGAAATGGCCAGCTCACCTGGCGAGGCCGAGTGATTCCAGCATGAGTCACCAACGCAAGGATGCGCAGTCATTAAATATCTCCGTGCTAGGCGCAGGCTTAGGTGGCATGTCGGCTGCAGCCCGACTGGCAAAGCGTGGTCACAAGGTTCAAGTCTTCGAACGAAGCGATCGTGTTGGGGGAAAATGCCAGACCAGGTGGATTGAAGGTTATGGATTCGATATCGGCCCTTCTCTCCTGACGCTTCCGGCCGTTTATCGAGATTTTTTTATGAAAACAGGTAAACCCATTGACCTCTCCCTCGATGAAGTCGATCCGGCCTTCTCTTATCACTTTGCTGACTCCAAGAGCGTTCTATTCCCAAATCTTTCTCGCCATAAGACCCTCGAATCGATTCGCTCGAGCTTCGGTGATTTGGCATCTGTGCAATGGCAGTCACTTATGGAACGTGCAGAACAGATGTGGCAAGCCTCAAGGAATGACTTCGTGGAACGAGCACTGCCGAAACCTCTTGACTTACTGAGGCGAAAGGGATTCATGAAGGACCTTGCAACAATTGCGCCTTTCGCAACTCTTCAAGATTTCACCCGAAAGCGAATAGAGAATCAAAACCTTCGCTACATCATTGATCGATATGCAACCTATACCGGATCAGATCCACGTGAGGTCCCAGCCGTTCTCCTGACCATAGCTTTTGTTGAAGAGGCTTTCGGTGCGTGGCATATCAGAGGAGGGATTGGTCGTCTAGCAGAAATGGTTTACCAACGAGCTCTCGATCTCGGCGTTGAGTTTCATCTCAATAGTGAAGTCTCATCCGTCAACGTTGAGCGTGACCGAGTCTCTGGAATCTCTCTCGAAGACGGTACCTCGATCACATGCGATGTTGTGATTTCCAATGTTGACTCCTATTTGCTCTACAACTCGCTCCTTACCTCACCCCTGGTCAAGCGAGAGCGATCGAGAGTAAATCGAACGACGGCTTCACTTTCAGGATTCTCAATTCTCTTAGGTCTAAAGCCAAGCGCTCAACGGCTCTTCCCTCATCATCACACCGTTTATTTCCCTGCAGATTATGAGAAAGAGTTTGACTCTATTTTCAAAGAACGAAAGCCCGTCGCGGATCCGACCTTCTATATCTGTTCTCCAAAAGATGACTCAATGCTCCCGCATCCAGATGCAGAGAGCCTCTTCATTTTGATAAACGCTCCGCGCCATCAAGCCGTCGATGGCTTTGATTGGAGTGATAGCGATGCTGTCTCTAGATACGGCGAAACTATGATCGACCTCCTTGCTATGAAAATGGGTGAAGCTGGAAAGACACTGAGAGAGCGGATCCAAGTCAAAGAGTTCCGTTCGCCTGCAAGAATCGAGAGCGAATACGCCAGTCTTGGTGGTTCCATCTACGGACCATCAAGTAACGGGATGCGCGCTGCATTTCGTCGAGCCCCTAATGTCTCAAGGCTGAAAGGTCTCTATAACGTCGGCGGTTCGGCTCATCCTGGCGGTGGCTTACCTCTTGTTGGACTAAGTGGAGAGATAGTGGCAGATGCAATCTCTCATTCAGCCAATAACTAGGGTGCTCTTACCGTCTCGCGCTCACTTGTGATTGATTCCAAGAAGTCAATATCTGGGACTACGCCAATGCCCTCACCTGTCGGTACATCGAGATACCCGTCATTCATGACAAAGGGTGTGGTGACATCTCGCTTGTAATAGCGAGATGATGCTGAAGTGTCGCCAGGAAGCGTGAAGCCGGGCAGGGCAGCTAACGCAACATTCGCAGCTCGACCGATGCCGGTTTCGAGCATTCCGCCACACCAAACCGGGATGGATACAGATTGGCAGTAGTCATGAATACGTTGTGATTCAAGATATCCACTGGCACGTCCTGGCTTGATATTTATGACGGTTGTCGCGCCCATAGCAATCGCATCTTGAGCGGATTGAAGCGAGATGATTGATTCATCTAGGCATATAGGAGTCTTCGTAACCTCAGCCAATTTCGCGTGCCCGACGATGTCATGTTCATCGAGGGGTTGTTCTATGAGGAGCAAGTTGAATTGATCCAGTTGGGCTAAATGTTTTCCGTCATTTCTCTGATAAGCCTGGTTCGCATCTACCTGTAGCGGAATCTCTGGGAAGAGTTCACGAATCTTTCCGACTGGTTCGATATCCCATCCAGGTTCTATCTTTAACTTGATTCGCCGATAACCTTCTTCGACGTAGCCAGTGACTTCATCGACAAGAGCTGGTATCGAAGAGGCAATACCAACTGAAACACCACACTCAACCTTTGACTTTACCGCGCCCAGGAAGGAGGCCAACGACTTCTTCTCATTTCGAAGTTGGGCATCTAGACAGGCCGTCTCTACCGTCGCCTTTGCCATTGGGTGACCCAAAAATGGAGCGAGAATCGACTGAATCTCCTCAGCTCTAAACTCGCCTTTAGCAAAGAGAGCCGGAAGAAAGAACCGCTTGATGATGTCGAAACACTCAAAGAGATATTCGCTTGAATAAAGCGGCTCGGTCATTGCAACACATTCACTCCAGCCAGTGAAACCTTCTTCAGTCTTGACCTCAGCGACCAGGATTCGACGGTCGACTTGTGTGCCGAAGGAAGTCCTAAATGGCCTTACTAGCGGGAGATCGATTATTCGAAAATCAACGTTTCGGATTCTCATCTAGTCACTCCATTATCGGATATTGGCTTCTTCAGGATATACCCCGCCTCATCGGAGAAACCCACCACTTCAAATCCATCGGCGAAAGCCTTAAGGAATTTACCCCTGACATCCATTCGTATCTCTAGATTCTTTTCGATATCACTTTGACGAATCTCAACAATATCTTCAGGAATATGAATTGTAAGTTCATCAGTAGAAAGAGCAGCCCTTGCCTCTTTCGACTGCGGCCCAGCGGCTGTGACATTCCACTTTGCCATCAGGCGATCAGAGCGATCCCCCGCGTTATGGCTATCGATCATTTCGCCATAAAAGTCAGGAAAATACTCCGTGATCTCTACTCCTAGCTTCAAGAGATTGAGTTTCGCATTTCGCTTGACTAAGGGATCAAAAGTCCACGTTATGAAGGGCAGACTTTTCTCCAAAGCCCACTGATATTGATGCAACTTCAACCTCGTCCCGATATTGAGATCTCGATGCTCGGGAAGGACTGCAGCCATATGCGAATGAAGATGAAATCCACTTTCCATTCCCAGAAAACCAAAAGCGGCTCCGACCATTTTCCCATCGATCAGTGCGCCGCTGAGGTAGCACTGGTTATGGACCAGGGCCTGCATAAAGTTTGGGGTTATCTCTGTCCCGCCACCGGCAATGGGCCAGGTTTGATCGAAGACATCAATGGCGCGGAGTTGGTCAGCGAGAGAGGTGAGATTCCTGATTTCGATCGCTGACATTTGCAAAGATTAACCTCAGATTAGCTGTCGCAGGGAAACTGTCGTTTTGCGCCACAACATAACGACCGAGACTGACTGCATCAAGAGCCAGACCAGCGTAAATGCATTACTGAGCAGAGGGCTCGGTGCTTGGAAATCTACGGAAATAAAACTTGAGAGAAGTTGGGCGGTGATTGCAATCGCCAGTATCGAGGCTCTTACTGGTCTTTCACAGATGGTAACTATGCCAATCTCGCTAACTCCAAGACCACCACTTCGAGCTCGTATGTACTCCTGAATACAAGCAAGGAGCCAAACAACCAGCACTAGCCGAAAATCCGCGCCCAGTGCGATGAAGACCAACGCCCATGAAGATTCCGTGATTCGATCTGCGATCGCATCCCAGGCCGCACCAAAACGTGTGCCCGTTCCACCGATGATTGCAAGTGATCCGTCGACGCCATCAGCAATCAGGGAGAGCGCCAGGAGCAAGAAGATGAAGATCAGGTTGATGGGATTTGATAAGTCACTGAGGGTCGCCACGAGATAAAGCGCCACGGCGAAGAGGACCCCTATTGATGTGAGCGAGTTTGGCGTGACTCTAAGGGCCTGCAAGAACTTTGCTAACTGAAACGAGATTTTCAGCCACCCTTGCACGATTCCCTCAATCTTGGCGCCACCATGGAGAGAGCTCCATTCAGCAAAGAATTCCTCGCGCCTCATCATCGAAGTCCTAGCCTCGACACAATCTCCATCGTTGCTGATGAGGAGTTCATCGTGTAGAAATGAAGGCCGGGTACACCTTCACTGATCAAACGCTGGCCGAGCTCTACTGCAATTTCAATACCACTTTCACGAACTGCTGATGGATCATCCTGCACTTTCGAAATTCTTTCAACAATCCCTTTCGGTAAATCAGTTCCAGAGAGTTCAGCCATTCTCACTAATTGTTTATAGTTTGTTATTGGCAGGATTCCCGCAATCACAGGCATCCCAATATTTCTCTCATCAAGACCTTCTCTAAGTCTCAAATAGCGGTCTACCTCAAAGAAAAACTGCGTCGTAGCAAATTCTGCTCCGAGCTCTGACTTTCTCTTCAAGACTTCTAGGTCTTGATCTAAGTTGCCTTTGGAAGCTGGATGTCCATCAGGAAATGCCGCTACACCTACAGTGAATCCTTTTTCGACGGCGCGTTCAACTAACTGATCTGCGTGATCAAACCCGCCTTCAGTCCCAATCCACTCTGCTCGCGGCCCCCCTGATGGATCTCCCCGTAGCGCCAAGATCGTTGAGATGCCTGCACCGCTGTATTGAGTTAGCACAGCATCGATTTCGGTTGAGGTTGAACCCACACAGGTCAGGTGAGCGACGGTTGGAATCTTGGTCCGTGCCGTGATCTCTGAGGTAATGCGGACAGTTCGATCCCGGGTGCTTCCACCGGCTCCATAAGTAACACTGACAAAGTCTGGAGAGAGTGAATGGAGAGACTCAAGTGAATTCCAGAGCCGTTCCTCCCCTGCTTCATCCTTGGGTGGGAAGAACTCGACCGAGAACGCCGGTTTTCCCTTTGGGAGCAGGCGCAATTCCATAGTTGATGAGGGTACCGTTACCCGCATGTCCCAATCGCAAGCATCGCTGATACTTGCGCGCCTAAGAGAGCAGATCGATTCAGCACTCACCTCATTCCTTGATGATTCATCGCGTTACATCAACTCGATCGGGCCAGAGCTCACCTCTGTCGCGCAGGAGATGAGTTCATTTCTACTTAATGGTGGGAAGCGCTTTCGCCCCCTTCTCGGTTGCATTGGCTCTATTTCTGTCGATGGAGCAGAGGTAAGTGATGCGACGATCACAGCAAGTGCAAGCCTTGAGCTCCTTCATGCCTGCGCCCTGATTCACGATGACGTGATGGATGGATCTGATACCCGGCGCGGTCGTGCCTCAGTCCATCGACACTTTGAATCCCTACATCGCTCCAATTCGCTCTCAGGAGATAGCGCAGGGTATGGAGTTGCCACGGCCATACTCCTCGGTGATCTCGCGCTGATTTGGTCAGATCAAATTTTGCATCGCTCGGGACTTTCCTCAGAACAACTTCTTCGAGTCCTTCCCGTTTTCGACGAACTTCGTGTCGAGTTGATGGCGGGACAATTCTTGGATGTTCATGAACAATCTCTTGCGACAACCGATGCCAAGCGTTCACTTCGAGTGGCAAGTTACAAATCTGGAAAATACTCAATCGAGCGACCACTTCATTTCGGAGCCAAGATCTCGGGGGGAAGCGATGAACTCCTTGAAGCGCTATCTCGGTATGGCATTCCCATCGGCGAGGCATTCCAACTTCGAGATGACATCTTGGGGGTATTTGGCGATCCACAAGAGACTGGCAAGCCCGCAGGAGATGATCTCCGCGAAGGCAAGCGCACAGTCCTCATTGCCCTCGCCCATGAAGGTACGAATCAATCTGGTCGAGAAGAACTGAAAAACCTCGGCAATCCAAAGCTTGATGCGAATCAGGTCACACGACTTCGCGAGGTGATCACTTCAAGTGGCGCGGTAGCCAAAGTCGAGGAGATGATTAGCGCCCGAGCAGAAAGTGCCCATCAAGCGCTCGCTTCAGGGCTTATCGCCCATGAAGCAAAACCTCTACTTGAGTTGATGGCACACCTTGCTCTCGTGAGACGCAGCTAGTGGCTCGCTTCAAGACTGACCCGAAATGAGGAGAGCAGATTGATTAGCACTTCATCGTCGAGCTATCGCAACTCGGGTACCAAATCCACAAGGATTCGAAAAGTAAAAGGGCCAACTGAGAAAGTTGTAGTGGTCGGTGCGGGTCTTGCTGGGTTGAGCGCTGCGCTTCGACTTGCTGGAGCGGGGAGAGATGTAACTCTCTTGGAACGTGAGTCCGTTCCCGGCGGAAGAAATGGGCTCTTGGAGCGGGATGGATATCGATTCGATACCGGTCCAACAGTCCTCACCATGCCCGACCTCATTGAAGATGCATTCAACGCTGTTGGTGAGACGACGAAGGATTGGCTTGAATTGATGCCGGTCTCCCCTCTCTATCGCGCGTTCTATGCAGATGGCTCTTCCCTCGATGTCCATGCTGATACCAAGCAGATGGAAGATGAAATCGCCAGAGTCATCGGCTCCAGTGAAGCGCTCGGATATCGCAAGTACGTTGATTTTGTGACAAAGCTTTACAAGTATGAGATGAACGATTTCATCGATCGCAATATCGATACTCCCTTTGACCTGCTCACGCCCAATCTCGCCAAGTTGATTGCAATTGGTGGGTTCAGACGTCTTGCGCCAAAGGTTGCCCAATTCCTTAAGGATCCAAGGACGCAACGTGTCTATTCATTCCAGGCAATGTATGCCGGCGTTAGTCCGCAACAAGCACTCGCTATCTACGCCGTGATTGCGTATATGGACTCAGTGGCGGGAGTCTTCTTTCCTAAGGGGGGCATGCACGCCCTTCCTCGGGGACTTGCTGCTGCAGCGGTAAAACATGGAGTGACAATCAAGTACTCCAGCAAAGTCACACGGATAGAGCGTGAAAATGGAAGAGCTACTGCGGCAATCACTGAGTCGGGAGAGCGCTATCCCTGCGATGTCTTGGTCCTCAATCCTGATCTTCCCGTAGCCTGGCGCGACTTACTCGGAAAGACTCCGGCACGAGTGAAACGACTTCGCTACTCACCCTCCGCGGTCACACTTCTTGTTGGATCCAACAAGAAATATGAGGGAGCTGCGCACCACAACATTCATTTCGGAAATTCATGGGATGGCGTCTTTGACGAATTGATCGAAAAGCAATCTCTGATGAGTGACCCGAGTTTTCTCGTCACCGTCCCCTCTCATGATGATCCAGATCTAGCACCGCCAGGCAAGCACTCCTATTACGTCCTCTTCCCAACTCCCAACTTGGATGCCGATATTGATTGGAAAGTTGAGAAGAAGAAGTATCGAGACCAGATTCTTAGAACAATCGAATCGCGCGGATATCCTGGCTTTGAGTCAGCGATTGAAGTGGAAGAGGTGACTACACCCCTGGAGTGGGAAGCGATGGGTATGGAGCGTGGCGCTCCTTTTGCTAGCGCACATACTTTTTTCCAAACAGGGCCGTTTAGACCGCGTAACTTGGCAAAGGGATTTGAGAATGTCGTCTTCACAGGATCTGGCACACAACCGGGAGTTGGTGTGCCGATGGTCCTCATCTCAGGGAAACTGGCTGCCGAACGGATAATCTGATGAGTGCCGAATTAGATGCAGCAGGAATCACCGATGCTGCACTTCGCGACTCATACCTTGAATGTAGGCGACTTAATGCTAAACATGGCAAGACGTACTTTCTTGCAACTCGATTGCTTCCACTCGCGAAACGACCATACGTGCATGCTCTCTATGGCTTTGCACGTTACGCCGATGAGATTGTCGATGACCTCTCCTCCACGCTCACTCCCGAAGAGAAACGCAACTGGCTAACGTCTTGGAGCGCGGGAATTCTCAAAGACATTGATAAGAGGAAATCGAGTGATGCCATCGGTTTAGCGCTGATTGACACTATAAATCGCTGGCAAATTCCACACCACTACTTTGAAGCCTTTCTCCACTCGATGGCGATGGACCTCACCATTACCGAATATCCCACCTATGAGGCGCTCTCAGAATATGTTTATGGCTCTGCAGCAGTTATTGGCCTAGAAATGGTGCATATCCTTGGCGTAACGAAGCCAGAACTACTTGAAGAGACTCTCATCGGTGCGAAAAAACTAGGTATCGCTTTCCAGCTCGCGAATTTCATCCGAGATATAGGTGAGGACCTGCAGCGGGGTCGGATCTATCTGCCTCTTGATGAGTTACAGGCATTTGGAATCGACAAGGAGCGATTGAGAAGTCGGAGAGTGGATAGCGACTTGAAGGCAGCCATCGCTTTCCAGATCCATCGGGTGCGAGAACTTCAGCGGGAAGCTGAAGCAACTATCGTCAATCTCACCCCGCAATCCCATGCCTGTATCAAGGCTGCCAGCGAGCTCTATTGCGGCATCGTTGATGAAGTAGAAAAGATCGACTTCGAAGTCTTCACGAAGCGCGCAAAGACTTCGACATATCGCCGGTTAAAAGTGGCTCTTCCCGCTTGGTGGCAGATGCAGCGGGCCTAAAAAATCTAGAAAGAAGCAGGTTGGATGCTTCATCCAACCTAGCGAAAAGATCCCCGGCGTCCCCAGTACACCCACAGTGCCATCACATTGGTAACTAAAGCGAAGCCGAAGCCAAGATCCTCTATGGGGGCGGCTGCTATGCGCGCGCCAATGATGAAATCCTCGCTATAACTGACAATCAGATTCGAGGTGAGCCACCAGTTTGTGATCAACTGGAAAAAGAGAATGATGGCGTAAGAAGTCCAGAAGACCTTACGGGTCAATAGTCGAGTTCTTAGAACCTTCATATCCATGGCGACGGTTAAAGCAATCGCGACAAGGGTTAGGAGTGTGTAACTCACAATCCACCATCCTCATCTCCAACAATCCAATGTCTTTTAACTCTCCGTACTGCTTCAATTGTCATGATCGCCGCAATCGGCACGATCAAGAAGAAGAGAAATTCCTCCAATGGAACGCCTAGCGGGCCCGTGACTCCAAGGGTTTGTTTGATGTCATAACTCCAATGGCCTTGATTGACTGCGTAGAAGACCCAGATGAGAAAGACCACTGCGACCGGGAGAATTGCGGCAAAGGCGCGGCGAATTCGAGCAAGGACTCTTACCTTGAGGACAATCTCAAGCCAGAATGAAGCGACAATGGTGAAGGCAAGCATCACGGCGTAACCATATTTCTCCACGGATGGATGCTAATCTCTCTTACAACGGGAGCCAAAAGTTGGCTGAGAGGACCGCACTTAATCGAGTGCAGGTCGACCGAAATACCAGTCTGGTAATGCAGATTGGAAAGGAGTAACTATGTTCGAATCACTTCTCAATCACATTCTCTTCGTTGCATGGGGGTATGAAGTAACAATTCTGGAGATGGTGGCCGCGCTCTCTTCCCTGGTTGCGGTTTATCTCGGGACCACGGGTAAGAGAATCATGTGGCCATGGTGGGTAATCAGTTCAGCTCTCTATGGCGTTTGGTTCTACCAGTCAGGTTATTACGCCAGCGTTGCCACTCAATTCATCTTCATTGCTTTTGGCATCTGGGGCTGGTTTGGTTGGGGACCTGCCGGAGCCGATCCAAAGTCGATTCCGCTTCGTTACCGCGCAATCGGTCTTGGAACATTTGCCGTTGCTTGGATTGCGTTGACACCATTTCTAGAGTCTGTTGGTGCGGTCTATATCTGGAGTGACACTCTCGGTCTGCTCGGTAGCGCCTTCGCTCAATTCGCTATGGTCAAAGAGAAGTGGGAGAACTGGGCAATCTGGTTCGTCGTCGATATCGTTTTGACTATTCAGTATTGGCTCGGCGGCGGATACTTCACCTCAATCATCTATTTTGTCTTTACTCTGATCGCACTTCTAGGCATGGTGCGCTGGTACCGACGTGCTCAAAGTTCATCTCCAAAGTTTTGATGGAGCTTGCTCGCTAGCCCTCGAGCATCTCACGAAAGAATCGCCTCCAGTCGGCACAATAAAAATTCTTGCAATTGATGGGCCTGCCGGGGCTGGCAAGACAACAATGGCCCACTCTCTTTCGATCTCACTTGGTGGTGCGCCGATAGTTCATATGGACGAGCTCTACCGAGGTTGGGACGATGCACTCACGCCGCGCGTAGCAGCAATCCTTCGAGATCAAATTCTTGTGCCGATTACTCAATCCAAGATTGGAAGTTATCGAAGCTGGGATTGGAGCAAGGAACGGGAAGGCCAGCGACGCACAGTCAGTCGTCACTCATACCTCATCGTTGAGGGCGTTGGATCAGCCCAGCGCGTTATGCGGCCATTCGCAACGACAATGGTTTGGATCGATATCCCCGCCTCCATCGGACTTGCCCGTGTTCTCGAACGAGATCGCGAGAAGGTAGAGGACTTTGCTCGCTTTGAGATGCAGATGCGCTCGTGGCAGGGACGAGAAATTCTTCACTTTGAGAGTGAGGAGACCTTTCAATCCGTTCATCTTCGCTTCTCAGGTGAATTATTTATCGAAAGTTAATCTACTTAGCTAGAAATTCCCAGATTGAATGCCAGTCATACCAAGGTCGAGACGACTGGCGATTCTAAGATCGGGTTATGGCTGACTTAACCGGAGAGGTAATCGATGGTCGCTATCAACTTATGCGAATCATTGACTCTGGAGGAATGGCGACGATTTATTCCGCCCTGGATTTGAGGCTAGATCGCCAGGTGGCTGTGAAAATCATGCACCCGCACTTAGCGCATGATGAAAACTATGTCGAACGTTTCATCCGTGAAGCGAAGGCGGCGGCGGCGCTTTCTCACCCAAATATCGTCGCGATACAAGATCAGGGCTGGAACCAGGGAGGCGTTCCTGCAGTCTTTATTGTCATGGAGTTAGTGGAAGGGGCAACGCTTCGGCAATATCTCAACGAGCGAGGAAGTCTTCCTCTCTCTGAACTTCTTGCAATAATCAAACCCGTTTTAAGCGCATTGGCGGCGGCGCATCGTCTCGGAATAGTTCATCGAGATATAAAGCCAGAAAACATCCTGATAAGTAAAGATGGTCGAGTAAAGATCGCGGATTTTGGGCTCGCACGAGGATCAATAATCGGCCAAACGATGACGGCAGAATCTTCAGTGGTCCTTGGTAGCGTCTCTTATCTCGCTCCTGAGCAAGTGCAGCGAGGTGTCGCAGATGCTCGAAGTGATGTCTATTCGAGTGCAGTGATGTTTTTTGAAGCGCTTACCGGCGAGAAGCCCTTCACGGGAGATGATCCGGTGCAAGTCGCTTTGAAACATGTGAAGGAGCGAATTCCGCGCCTTTCACAGATGATGACGGGGGTTCCGCCCGCGCTCGATGACCTCATCTATCTTGCAACATCCTCAAATCCTGATGAACGTCCCGTCGATGCTGAAGACTTTCTCAACAATATTCGCTCACTCTCACTTGAGGTAGATGGGAAGGGAGATTCATCCGGAAAGAGTCAGATGAGCCTTGAACTTGACCTACCACCTAGGACTGCCGAACTGACGCGAGAAAAAAAGCAGGATGCTATTCCTCTTGATATCGATACACAGCGAGAAGAGAAGATCAAGGGTAAGAACGTCGATGCCAGAGTTCAGAGTGAAGAGATGAGCGGAGAAGAAATGAAACGCCCTGCTAAACGAAAATTATCCAAGCGAGTCAAGCGCAACCGCACCATCGCCCTGGGTATCTTGATCGCAATCATCGCAGCGGCCTGGTACATCGTCATCGGTCCTGGAACTCGTGTGGAAATTCCCTCTGTCGCTGGGATGACTCTTACCCAAGCAAGCAACGCGCTGACACCCCTCGGCGTAAGTATTGAAGTCCGTGAGAAGGAGTTCAGTGAAGATATCGCCGAAGGAAAGGTGATCCGTAGTGACCCCGCTGGTGGCGACAAGGTTGCCGAAGGTGGAACGGTGTATCTCTATGTCTCACAAGGTAAAGAGCGTTACACAGTCCCCACAATCTCAGGTCTCACACCCGAAGAAGCGACATCGCTGATCCAAGATAACAATCTCCGTGTTGGAGCAGTTACTTCAAAGTTCAGCCCTGATGTTGAGGCAGGCAAGATCATCTCTCAAGAGCCTGCAGCGAGTGCTCGTGTTATGCGAGATTCTGTTGTTAATTTTGTGCTTAGTAAAGGTATTGAATCGATGGCAGTCAACAACTACGCCGGCAAGAGTGGAGAGCAGGCGCTCAATGAGCTGACCGCGGCTGGATTCGATGTTGAAGTCATTTACAAATATTCAGAGACTGAGGCTCCAGATTTTGTTATCAGTCAATCCCCCGAGCCAAATGGGGATCTACCAAAGGGAAGCAAGATAGTTCTTGTTGTCTCACAAGGAACTGAATTCATCAAAATTCCGAATCTCAATGGCGAACCAGCAGATGCAGCAAAACGAATGCTCGAAGACGCTGGGCTCATCGTTAAAGTTGATCCTTCAGGCAAGAACACAATCAAGCGCGTCTATGCAATAGACCCGAAGGTCGATTCGAAGGTAAAACGAGGAACCACGGTCACAATCTCAGTTCGTTGAGGTAGATGACTAGACTCCTGCGGTGCCCAAGACGAACTCAGATGTGAAACCGAAAGACCTCTCATCTGCGCGTCCTCGAATCGGCGCCCATGTTCCAACATCCGGTGGAATGGCCAAGCGCTCGATTCAATATGCCGAAACCATCAAAGCTGAAGCCATACAAGTCTTTGCATCGAATCCTCGCGGTTGGGCTATGCCTGAACCCGATCCAAAAGCCGATCTCGCATTTCGTGAGAAGTGTGTCGCGCTAGATATTGAGACTTACATCCACTCTCCATTCCTCGTCAATCTTGGTTCACCTAATCCTTCAACCTATGAGAATTCCGTCGCTGCGACCGCTTATGCACTCAGGCGTGGTCGCGAGATCGGTGCACTCGGCGTCGTAGTTCATACCGGTTCTGCAGTTGATGCCGATCATCTTGCAAATTCGTGGAAACAGATAACTAAAGGAGTCATGCCAATCCTTGAATCACTTGAGGACTCCGACCCGATGCTCCTACTTGAGCCAACAGCAGGGCAAGGCCAATCCTTGGTCAAACGCCTTGAAGATCTCAAGTTCTATCTCGATGCCCTTAAGGATCATCCCAAAGTTGGCATCTGCCTCGATACCTGCCATGTCTTTGCCGCCGGACACGATGTGAAGAAAAAAGGTGGAATGACTCAGACGCTTGACCTCCTGGTAGAAATCGCTGGCCTTGACCGAGTCCAACTCATACATACAAATGATTCGATGGATGTTCTCGGCTCATTGAAGGACCGTCATCAAAACCTTGGTGAAGGTGAGATCGGAATCGATCCATTCAAAGAACTTGTAACGCATCCTGCAGTTCTCAATGCCCCGCTCATCTTAGAAACCCCGGGGGAAGAACCGGAACATGGTCGCGAGGTGGCTCTCTTGAAGAAGATGCGTTCGTCAAAGAAATGAACACGAGAGAGAAATTCCGTCCCTTTGCACCGGCTGCCTTGATAGCAGTTGCAGCGATGTGGGGCCTTGCCTTCGTTGTCATGGTCGACCCGATCCAACGTCAGGGAGTCAACGACTTCCTCTCCTTTCGATTCATATTCGCAGTTCTTCTTCTCATCATCCTCAGGCCCAAAGTGCTACGTCAGATCACCGGTGAGATGGCGCTCAAAGGTGGTGCGGCTGGACTCTTTCTTGGCTCCGGATACATCTTCCAGACGCTAGGTCTTTCACTGACCACCCCGGCGATAACTGGGTTTATTACTGGGCTCTATGTGGTGATGACACCGATCTTTGCAATCTTTTTCTTGAAAGTCAGAGTCAACGCAACCGGTTGGTTTGCCGTGATACTTGCTACCGCTGGACTGCTCATACTCTCATTTAACGGTCTTGAGATTTCCTGGGGCGCGCTCTCCGTTTTCATGAGTGCAATTCTCTTCGCAGCACACATCATTGCACTCGGTGCCTGGAGTTCGAAGTTTGATGTCTACGCGATGACCACAGTACAACTCTCTGCCTGTGCTCTTCTTACGACATTTGCCGCTATTCCTGATGGAATCACAGGTCCGGTTGGAGGAAATGGGTGGTTGGTCGTTCTCTTCACAGCGCTCTTTGCGACTGTCTTTGCATTCATCATCCAAACGTGGGCTCAGTCAATCATCGCCTCTACGACAGTTGCTGTCCTTCTGACCACAGAGGTCTTTTTCGCTGCATTCTTCTCAGTCCTTACCGGGACCGAATCGCTATCTTTGAGGGTCATCATCGGTGGAGTGGCAATTAGCGCTGGAATGTATTTGATCATCTTCACCGAGCGTCGAATGAGCGCTTGAGCCTTCCCGAAATCCTGTGCCAGACTCAGCGTCTTCATCGTCACATCCAAAAGAAGCCTGGAGCGCTAGAACTCTATGAAGATGATTGACCTCAGATCTGACACTGTCACGCGTCCAACCCCCGGCATGTTGGAGGCTATTTCCTCGGCAAAAGTCGGTGATGATGTCTACGGAGATGACCCGACGGTTATCGCATTTGAAGCGAAGGTAGCGTCGCTATTTGGAAAAGAGGCGGGACTCTTCACTGCCACTGGCTCGATTGCCAATCAGTTGGGAATCAGATCTCTCATCAAGCCAGGTGAGGAATTACTCGCTGATGAACGAGCACATGTAGTTCGAGCTGAGTTAGGTGCTGCTGCCGTCTTGAGTGGAGTGACTACTCGTACCTTTCACAGCCCAAAATCCCGCATCGATGCTCATTCTGCGATCGCACTCGCCCACCCCAATGCAGGTCCCTATCTTGTCTCCACAGTTGCAATCGCGGTTGAGAATACGCATAACTTTGGCGGAGGCGTTGTCCAAGATATCGAAGCAATCGAAAAACTCCACCAGCTAGCAACTCCGCTCGGTATCAAGCTACATCTTGATGGCGCACGTATTTGGAACGCTCATGTCGCAACAAAGGTTCCCTTTGAACGATATGGCGCATGCTTTGAAACGGTAAGTGTCTGTTTCTCAAAGGGTCTTGGGGCACCGATTGGTTCAATGCTCCTTAGCACCAGAGAGCGAATCGAGGATGCACGCATTTGGCGAAAGCGCTTTGGTGGCGGAATGCGGCAGGTTGGCCTACTCGCAGCTGCTGCAGATTATGGCCTCACTCATCACCTAGGACGCTTGGCCAAAGATCATTCCAATGCAAAGCGGATTGCAGAAGCGATAAGTTCTATCGATTCTCGACTCGTTGATCTCGATACTGTCGAGACGAACATCGTGGGAATTGACTTGAAGAGCACACGAACCAATGCGACTGACTTTGCGAAGAAACTCAATGAATCAGGGGTTCTTTCAGGGGCGCTCGGTTCGCACTATCTGCGCCTTGTGACGCATGGCGACCTCGCTGCTACTGATATTGATGAAGCGATTGGTGTGATCACTCACTCACTTCAATCGGTTCTCTAACGCTCCTTCGAATTCGAGAAGCCACTTCTTTGCTTTGACTCCATAGCCGTATCTACCTAGCGACCCATCACTCCTTACGACCCGATGGCAGGGAACAATCAAGGGAATGGGATTTCCGGAACAGGCGCTACCAACTGCACGACTTGCTCGCGCTTTACCTGCCTGCTTCGCAAGATCGCCATACGAGGCCAGATCGCCTGGTCGGATCTTTCGCATAGCTCTCATTACCTTGCGGTGAAAGGGAGAACCGAACTCGGCCACCTTTATGGAATCGAGTGCTCGCAAGTTGCCCGCAAAATATCGCTTGAGCTGAGTAGATACCTGAGGGATTGATCGAACCTTTCGCCCCTCTGACTTCAAACGGGAAATAGCTCCGAAAGTTGCTTCTATGACAAGACCATCTTGAACAGCGAATGAGAAGGGCCCTATTTTAGTCGTGATGCTTGAGTGCAAGATCTCCGACTTCATCTGCGATTACCTTTCAGTGAGTTGTTGCGAGATGAGAAATGCCATCTCCAAACTCTGCGTGTGATTGAGACGAGGGTCGCAGGCGCTTTCATATTTTGTCGAAAGATCTTCGTGCGAGATCTTCTCGCCTCCGCCTACGCATTCAGTGACATCATCACCGGTCAGTTCGATATGAATGCCACCAGGGTGGGTACCAAGATCGCGATGGACCTTGAAGAAGCCCTGAACCTCTTTGATCACATCATCAAAGTTTCGAGTTTTGAATCCAGAGGGTGCTTCATAGGTATTGCCGTGCATCGGGTCGCTGACCCAAAGGACTTTCGCCCCCATCTTCTCCACCCGTTTGATCAATGCTGGTAGGGCTTCGCCTATCCCTGATGCACCCATACGAGTGATGAAGGTGAGTCGACCCGGCTCGTTATCTGGGTTGAGACGATTGATGAGCGCTTCGACCTCATCGCCAGTCGCTTTAGGTCCGATCTTTACTCCCACCGGATTCTTTACCTTTGACGCAAAGTCAATGTGAGCGCCATCCAGTTGACGTGTTCGCTCCCCTATCCAGAGGAAGTGGGCCGAGACTGCATAAGGCAGGTCACTTCGAGAATCTATTCTGGTCAGCGCCCGCTCATACTCGAGTATTAAAGCTTCATGCGAAGAGTAAAAATCTACAGTCTTTATCGCTTCATGTTCTATTCCGGCCGACTTCATGAAATCCAAAGCCCTGCCGATTTCCTTCGCCATTGCTTCGTACTGCGGACCGATTTTCGAGTCACGGATGAAACCTTTATTCCACTCATGCACTTTGCGAAGGTCGGCGAATCCACCGTGAGTGAAAGCTCGAACTAAATTCAAAGTTGCAGAAGAGGTGTGATAGACGCGAAGTAACCGCTCGGGATCCGGTCGTCTAGCTTCAGCGGTGAAAGCAAGGTCGTTGACTGCATCGCCTCGATATGCCGGAAGGGTTACACCATCGCGTATTTCACTGTCGTTGCTACGAGGTTTAGCAAACTGTCCTGCCATACGTCCAACTTTTATAACGGGCATGCTCGCCCCATATTGAAGAACCGCTGCCATCTGCAAGATAGTCTTAATTCGATTTCTTATCGAGTCTGCAGTAGCCGCTTCAAAAGTCTCAGCGCAGTCGCCACCTTGGAGCCAGAATGCCTTTCCCTCCTGCGCTGCGGCGATCTTCTCTTTAAGTGCATCAGCTTCGCCTGCGAAAACTAAAGGTGGCATCTTACGAAGTTGTTCAACTATTCGTTGAAGATGTTCCCTATCCGGCCAATTTGGCTGCTGCGCAGCGGGGCGCGCGTTATCAAAGAGGGATGAGAGATCAGCCATGGGGGAAGCCTAGGTCAACTCTCTAATCAGCCGAAGAATATTTCTGCCTCGCGGTAGAGCGAGGGGTCGACTGTCTTGAGTTTTTCCGTCGCTGAGGCAAGCGGAACTCGTGTAATCGCAGTGCCAGAGAGCGCAACCATCTTGCCCCAATCACCCTCATGCGCCGCAGTGATCGCGTGAAGACCGAATCGAGTTGCAAGAACACGATCGAATGCTGTTGGGGTGCCCCCTCGCTGGATGTGACCAAGAACAGAAGTGCGTGCTTCATTTCCAGTCCGCTTCTCGATCTCCTTCGCTAACCATTCACCAATTCCAGAGAGCTTGGCATGGCCGAAAGCATCGAGTGTTCCATCTTTGGTGACCATATCTCCATCTGCTGGTATCGCACCTTCAGCTACAACGATGATCGGTGCATAAGATTGAGTGAAACGTGATTTCACATATTCACAGACTTTATCGACGTGAAATGGAACTTCAGGTATCAAGATGCACGATGCCCCACCAGCGAGTCCAGAATGAAGCGCGATCCATCCGGCATGACGTCCCATCACCTCTACGATTAATGCTCGATGATGTGATTCGGCAGTCGTATGAAGGCGATCAATTGCCTCCACTGCGATGTTTACTGCAGTATCAAACCCAAAAGTGTAATCAGTGTTGTTCAAATCGTTATCTATTGTCTTTGGAACCCCGATAACTTTCACGCCAAGTTGATCGAGCTTGGTAGCGACTCCAAGCGTGTCCTCACCACCAATTGCAATGAGTGCATCAACGCCCATCTTCTTCAAGTTTTCTCTGATCTTCTCCACGCCACCATCTATTTTGAATGGATTAGTTCGAGAAGAACCAAGGATGGTTCCACCACGAGGGAGAATTCCGCGAGTAGTGGCAATGTCTAGGGGCATGGTCAAGCCCTCAAGCGGACCCTTCCAGCCATCACGAAAACCTATGAACTCATACCCATACTCTTTTACGCCTTTGCGGACCACTGCTCGAATCACCGCGTTGAGGCCGGGGCAGTCGCCTCCGCCAGTCAGTACACCGAATCGCATCAGAATCGACTTTCTTCTAGAAAGACTTACATAAGAATCAGTATCGAGGAACTCCCCGATGAGTAGTCGTCATTGACGAGCACAGTCTAGCGTTAGCGCCATGACCATCTTGGAAACTCTCGAAGAGCTCGAAACCTCGAGTTCCTTTCGGTCGGGAGCCATCGGTGAGGTCAGATTTGTGGCATTCGACCAGCTTCATCGGTCTTCTCATCTCTTCACTTCGTTTTCTGAAAGCGCACGAGATCAGCAACTGATCCTCTTCATCGAGAGCCAATCAACTCTGGCTAAGCGAGGTTGGCATATCCAACGACTTTTCTTTTTGATTTCATCTGCTCGCCATTTCGCTCATGACCTTGTGGCTGAAGGATTTAACGTCCTTTATCTCAAAAGCGAGAGTTTCCAAGAGGCAGTTGAAAGAGTTCGAAAGTCTCTTCCTAAAGCTCGGTACACGGCGATGGCACCGGCATCGTTCTCGTTACGAAAGATCTTGGATTCCGCGAATTTTGAGATTATGGAGAACGACCTCTTCCTTACGACACCGAAAGATTTCGAAGGTTGGGCATCAGGGAAGAAGTCTTTGTTGATGGAGAATTTCTATCGGTGGCAACGAAAGCGCCTCGAAATTTTGATGGATGGCGAGAAGCCATTGGGCGGCGAATGGAATTTCGATCACGACAACCGTCTGCCGCCACCGAAAAACCACAAGTATCCGCCTTACCTCAAACATCAAAGGGATGAGATAGATCGCAACGTAGTTAAGCAGTTACGCGAAAGTCTTCCATTGCTTTGGGGCGAGGATCCTGATGAGAGTTGGGCAACGACTCGAGCTGGAGCGTTGAAACAGATGGCACACTTTTTCGAGAATCACTTCGCCGAGTTCGGCCCTTATGAGGATGCTATGCCAAAGGCCGAAGAGAGTTGGCAGGTACACCACTCACTTCTAAGCCCCTATCTCAACAATGGACTCTTGCATCCTCGCGAAGTAGTCGATGCCGCCATCTCCCGATTCGAGCGAGGAGACATTCCAATAGCATCGTGTGAAGGTTTCATTAGACAAGTGATTGGCTGGCGTGAATACGTCTACGGCATCTATTGGCTCTTCGGGGAAAAGTACCGCGAGTCGAATCATCTCAGGGCTTCACGAAAACTCCTTCCGCTTTATCGAGCGCCCGAGACGACTGATATGTCATGTGTGAAAGACGTTGTCACGGCGGTCAAAGAGCGGGCATGGGTTCACCACATCCCAAGGTTGATGATTCTCTCGAATCTTGCTTTGCTCACTGGAATCAGACCAGGTGAATTCTTGGACTGGATGTCAGAGGTCTTCATTGACGCATACGACTGGGTGATGGTTCCCAATGTGATCGGAATGGGAGTTCATGCAGATGGTGGTGCGATGATGACTAAACCTTATGCCTCCGGTGGTGCATACATTTCTCGAATGTCGAATTACTGTAAAGGATGTGTCTTCGATCCGAAGAAGCGAGTTGGCGAGGATGCATGTCCATTCACCACTCTCTATTGGGATTTTCTCGATAGGCATCGAGAAGAATTCTTAAAGAATCATCGAATTTCGCAACAGGTGCGAGGTCTTGATCGACTGAGCGACTTAGAACAGCTTCGTGAACGCGCTCAAGAGGTGCTTAAGCGTCTCAGCGCCGGAACACTCTAACGAGTGACTCGAACGCCTTTTCCAACGACAACGATTCCACCCGGCGAGACGGTAAATCTCTCGCGGTCTCGCTCAAGATCGAAACCAACTGTTGCGCCGTCTTCAACGATTACGCTCTTATCCAGGATTGCATTTCTCACTTGAGCATGATCGCCAATTCGTACTGACGGCATCAAGACCGAACCTTCTACTCGAGCGCCATGTGAAAGATATACATCATACGAGGCCACGCTTCGAAGAAGAGTGCCTCCTGCGATGATCGAGCCTGCGCCGACAATCGACTCTTGAGCAACGCCAAGGTCGGAGAGTTTGACTGGCGGAAGTGAGGGTGGGTTAGTCAGTAACGGCCATTCATGGTTATAGAGGTTGAATATCGGATGAACCGAAACGAGATCCATATGCGACTCGAAGTAAGAATCTATCGTTCCTACATCTCGCCAATAGCCACGATCGCGATCCGTCTCACCTGGAACACGGTTATGTGCGAAGTCGTAAGCCTTAGCGGTTCCAAGCCGTGTCATCATCGGAATGATGTTTGCACCAAGGTCGTGTCTGCTCTCTGGATCTTGGGCATCGGAGAGAAGTGCCTCTTCCATCGCATCACGGCGGAAGATGTAGTTTCCCATCGAAACCAGCGATAACTCGGGATTGCCCGGCATACCTGGTGGGTCACTCGGCTTCTCATGGAAGGCCTTGATAGTGATCCCATCTTCAGCCAGTTCAATCACTCCGAATTCATGAGCCTCGCTTCGCTTGACTCGAATCGCTGCAACAGTGACTCCCGCGCCACTTTCCAGATGTTGTTGGTACATCTGATCAGGATCCATTCGATAGACATGGTCTGCGCCGAAGACTAAAACATGTTCTGGATTCTCGTCTTGGATCAGGTTGAAGTTCTGCAGAATCGCATCGGCACTTCCGGTGTACCAACGAGGGCCCAATCGTTGTTGTGCTGGGACAGGTGTTATGTAGTTGCCAAGTAATGATGAGAGTCGCCAAGTAGTAGTGATATGGCGATCGAGTGAGTGGGATTTGTATTGTGTGAGGACAGCTATGCGAGTCATGCCAGCATTGACGAGATTGGAGAGCACGAAGTCAACGAGACGATAAGAACCACCAAATGGCACTGCTGGTTTCGCTCGATCAGCTGTAAGTGGCATCAGACGCTTACCCTCGCCACCAGCAAGGACGATTCCTAAAGGCTTCTTCCTGCTTGCCATGAACTGAGTCTAGCGAGGAGCTATTGCGATAGATAGAGGAGATCACGCCTCACTTTCACTTACGACGCGTCAAACTCTCACTCACTTCACTGGAATATAGTTCTTACATGATCAATCGTGTCATCGGTAGTGCAACTGATGCGGGACTCGATGTCGCGATGCTTACCAAGGAATGGCCACCAAAGATTTATGGTGGCGCGGGAGTCCACGTGGCAAACCTTGTTCCTGCGTTAGCGAGAGTGGGTAAGAGCGAGGATTCAGTCAAGAACATAGGCGTCCACTGCTTTGATGGAGAGAGAGTCGATGCTCATGGCTACCAACTCGAACCGGCGCTCTCGACTCTCAACCCAGCTATCTCCGCACTCTTGATTGATACAGCGATGCTTCCTCAGTTAAGCGGATCTGCTATCGCACATAGCCATACTTGGTATGCCAACTTCGCGGGAGATCTCGCAAAGCGCACTTTCGATATCCCCCATGTAATCACAGCACACTCATTGGAGCCACGCCGGCCCTGGAAGGCGGAACAGTTAGGGGGCGGCTATGAAATTTCCTGCTGGATTGAGTCCACTTCCTATCGCAGGGCGGATGCAATCATCGCAGTCAGTGATGGCATGCGTGAGGATGTACTCGATTGTTACCCATTCCTTGATGCTGATCGCGTCGTAACAATACGAAATGGAATCGATAGCAAAAAGTTCAGTCCGACTAGCTCCAGAGAATTCCTCGAAATGAATTCCATCAATGGTCGCTTCGCACTCTTCGTTGGTCGAATCACAAGGCAGAAGGGCTTGAAACATCTCCTTCGTGCTTTCAAAGATGTTCCAAGCGAGATCGGGCTAGTCATTGCTGCAGGAAATCCAGATGAGCCAGGTATTGGCAGTGAAGTTGAAACATTGATCAACGAACTTAAGGGTGAGCGGCATAATGTTTGGTGGTTTCCGACAATGTTGCCCCACGAGGAACTTCTTCAACTCCTGAGCGCCGCTGATCTCTTTGTTTGTCCATCGATTTATGAGCCACTTGGCATCGTTAATCTTGAGGCGATGGCATGTGGGACTGCTGTAGTTGCATCGGCTGTCGGAGGAATCCCGGAAGTGGTGATGCACGGCGTGACGGGCGATCTGGTTCCGTGGAGTGAGAATGCGCACGACTTCGAAACAGATCTTGCCACCACTATCACTTTATTGATCAATGACCAGGCTCGGATGGATCGTTACGCAAAAGCCAGTCGCGAGAGAGTTGTGCGCGAATTTGGCTGGGACGCTGTGGCGCGATCCACAATCGCCCTCTATCAATCGCTATGTCACTGAATACATTCTTGCCTCACTAGACTTGGCTAAAAGTTGCCGGCCATGAAAATCTAAAAGATTGAACGAATTGAGGCAGAGTGAAGAAGAGCGCGTGGGGACTTTTTGTCCTTGTCGGCACACTCTGGGGAATCCCCTACCTCTTCACCAAGGTGGCTGTCGATTCGCAAACGCCGGTCGTCCTCATAGTCTTCCTGCGCGTCACTCTTGCTTCATTGATCCTTATTCCTATCGCTCACTATCGGGGAGTGCTAATTCCAGCATTCCGTCATTGGAAAATCATCTTGGTATATGCAGTTGGCGAGATGGTTCTTCCTTGGTTCTTCATTGCCACTGGACAGAAGGTCATCCCATCAAGCACCACTGCACTATTGATCGCGACAGTGCCGATCTTCGCCTCAGTTTTCGCATACTTCTACGGTGATTCCACGGTTTGGCATGGAAAGCGACTGGTTGGAATGGGAGCGGGATTTGTTGGGATTTTCTTCCTAGTTGGATTCGATGGCGTTGGTGAAGGATCGGTCACCGCTCAAACTGTTGCGGTGATTCTTCTCCTTGCTTCATCTGTCCTCTATGCAGGCTCGGTCTCCATGGTCAATCACAAATTGCCGGAAGTCTCAGGACTGGCAATCAACGCAATCGCACTTCTCTTTGCGACAATCATCTATTTGCCAACGCTTTTCTTTGTGATGCCTACTCCGGTTCCGCCGGCTGAGGCTTTGGTGAGTATTGCGGTGCTTGGCGCTATCTGCACTGCCCTTGCCTTCATCATCTACTTCCAGGTTATGTCGCACTTTGGCCCTGCGCGAGCATCGCTCAGCGTTTATATAAATACAGTTGTTGCTGTCCTCCTAGGAGTGATTCTGCTCGATGAGAAACTCACGGCAACCATGATGCTTGGAATTCCACTGGTCTTGATTGGTTCATATCTTGCGAGCCGAAAGCCGATTGCAACTCCCGCCTAATCCCGACTTCCTATTCGCCTTTATTCCTTCACAATTCCAAGTTTTCGAAGCGCCTTCGCATCGCGTTGCCAGTTATTAGCTACAGAGACATTGAGACCAAGAAAGATCTTCTTTCCGATGAGTCCCTCGATAGCTGGTCGGACTGCGCTCCCTATCGCTTTGATATTGGCTCCTGCGCGTCCAACGATTATTCCCTTCTGGCTTTCGCGTTCGACAAAAATAGTCGCATCAATCGCAGTGAGCTGATCATTTCGCTCGGTGATCTCATTGACCACGACAGCGATGGAATGTGGGAGTTCTTGAAGTGTGCCCGCAATCGTCGCCTCTCGGATGATCTCGGCAATTCGCTCACTGATCTCAAGGTCTACGAGAGTCTCGGCCGGGTAATAGGCAGGGCCCTCTGGGAGATTTCGCTCAATCAGATCAGTGAGAATCCAAACTTGTTCACCCTTGATTGCCGAAACTGGAATGATCTCATCCCAAGTGAAACCGTGGTCGTTGGCAAGTTTGGCTGCCTCCGCAAGCGCCACAAGAATTCGATCTTTCGAGGCGGTGTCGATCTTCGTAACGACGCAGAATCGTTTCGCCGAGGAATTCTGGGCGATAGAGCGCACCACGAAATTGTCGCCTTTGCCCACCTTTTCATTGGCTGCGATGGTGAAGATCACGATGTCGACCGAATCAGTCGACTCTTGAGCGATTGAGTTGAGTTGGCTACCGAGCGTTGTCTGTGGCTTATGAATCCCTGGGGTATCGACGAGGACTGCCTGGTAAGAGTCAGTATTTAGAATCGCTCGGATAGCGTTCCTCGTCGTATTTGGATGGTGAGAAGTGATCGTCACCTTCTTGCCGACTAGGGCGTTTATCAGCGTGGACTTTCCAGAGTTCGGTCGGCCGATGACGGCGACGAATCCTGACTTGAACACGAGCCAACTGTACGGGTCTCACTCCGCCACGGTTCCACTAGCTCTAGTAGATCCGAGAGCGAGGTGATGATCTCGGCTGCTCTATCGGCAATCAACTGATGACAGCCTTCGCTCAGAGGCGAAGTTATTGGACCTGGAACTGCCATCACTGGTCTTAACAACTCGGCAGCGTCTCGAGCGGTTCGAAGTGATCCGCTCCGATATGCAGCTTCAACCACGATGGTCGAACTGGCGATCGCCGCAATCAATCTATTGCGAGTGAGAAATCGCTCGGGTCTTGCAGCTATCCCTGGCATCACTTCACTGAGCAAGGCCCCAGTGCCTGCAATTTCATTGAAGAGTCTCGAATTACTGGCTGGATAGTCGAGGTCTATTCCTCCCGCGAGAACTGCGATCGTTCTGCCTCCATTATCGAGGGCACCTTGATGTGCAGCAGTGTCGATTCCAAGTGCGCCACCACTGATCACTGTGAATCCATGATCGACTATTCCTGATGCGAATGAACGCGCCGTCCGTATGCCATAACTCGAGGGATTTCGAGCGCCCACTATCGCAATTGATGAGTTGCACGTTAAGGAACCACGAATTACTAGCCCGACTGGTGCAACAACAAGATCATTGAGTCCCGTTGGCCATTCTTGGTCCTCTGGGGTTATGAAAGATGCACCAACTGATTCAATCTGCGATTGGATCTCTTCAGGCTCACTGAGATCGCATTCGCGAATCAGGCGATCCCTGCTCTCAAGCACGCCAGTCTCGGTGATCATTCTTGCCAGTCTCTTATCTCCTGGAAGAGATATTTCAAAGAGTTGTAGCCTCGCTTCACGTACCGCAGAGTTTCCACTCCCAAAACTGGTCATCGTAAGGCAGCGATAGTTGCGGCGAGGAAATCTGAGCGCATCGCTAGAGCGCTCTCCACTTCGTCTACTCCAGGAGTCGTGACCGTACCAAGATCAGCGAAAGTCCAGGCTAATCTCAAGATTCTATGGAAACCACGGGCGCTGATACTTCCTTCATCGAGTTGATCCAAGAGATGAGTGAGCGCTTTGCGCTCCGGCCGATAGCGACTCTTGAGAAGTTCACTTGGGATCTTCGAGTTGATAGAGAAGCTCTCATCTTTGAAACGCTCTCGTGCTTTCTCTCTCGCAGTTGAGACCAGAGTCCGCAGCTCTGATGATGAACTGCCAGAAGCTGAAGTGAAGGCTAGACGCCCTATCGCTTCGACATTAATGACCACGTCAATCCGATCAAGGAGCGGACCACTCAATCGCTCGGCGTACCTTCTCACTTGAAGCGAGCTGCACGTGCAGCTACGACCTTTTCCGAAGAGTCGACCACATGGGCAGGGATTAGCAGCAAGGACTAGAAGGAAGTCAGCAGGAAAAGTCTCTCTACCGCTTGCGCGTGCGATGGTGATCTCGCCAGATTCCATGGGCTCGCGAAGCGAGTCGAGAGTTCCTGCATCACATTCTGGGGCTTCATCGATGAAAAGGATTCCGCGATGAGCAAGTGAGATCGCCCCCGGCTTTACTTGATGGGAGCCACCACCAATCAATGCTGCTCTTGTCATGGTGTGATGCGGCGCAACGAAAGGAACTTCGGTCATAATTCTTTTGTCACCTGAAGTTATTGAATGGATCGCATTAATCTCCAGGATCTCCTCGCGGGAAAGCTTCGGCATAATCGTCACCATCCGTTCAGCGAGCATCGTTTTGCCAGTGCCAGGCGGACCAATCATCAATACATGGTGGTGGCCAGCAGCGGCCGCGACTAGAGCCGCAATCGCGTCCTCCTGCCCAGCTACTTCGCTGAAATCGAGTTTCGAATCCCGTGAGAGACTCTCGATGCTGTGGAGTTGCGCGGAAGAAAAGAGGGATTCGGGTCTCACCCCGGTTGAAAGGAACGAAACTACTTCACGAAGATCACTGACCAGATAAGCGCTAACTTCAGGAATCAAAGTTGTGAGAGCTCTGCTCTCGTTGGAAATTATCACTTCAACGATTCCGCACTGATGAGCGGCAATCATCGATGCAACCAGTCCCCTACTTGATCGCACTCTCCCATCGAGTGAGAGTTCGCCAAGGAGTAATCGCCCCGCTACCGACTCTTGTGGAATTACTCCTTGTGCTATCAATATCGCAACAGCAATCGGTAGGTCAAAGCTCGATCCTCGCTTGGGTATTCCCGCAGGTGTCAACGAGACGGTGACACGAGATTGAGGCCACCGAAAACCAGAATTCACAAGTGCGCTTCGTACTCGATCTCTCGATTCTTGTAGAGATGAATCAGGCAATCCAAGAAGCAGAAAAGCTGGGAGTCCATCTTGGATATCTACCTCGATCGTCATCACCTCACCAGCGAGGCCTGTGAGAACAAGTGACTTCACCGTGGCAATCACGCTTTCACCCCGACTCGGTGAGAGATTTTCGGTAGCGAAAAATCATCGAGTGCGATTACATCAATCCGATATTCCATGCGGATCCCGTGCTCGATGCACCATTGCCGAGCCAAGAGATGAAGACGTCGCAATTTTTCGCTATCAATCGCTTCTATTGCGCTTCCAAACCGGCCACTTGATCGCGCCTTCACCTCAACTATGACCAGTTCGCCATCCGGGGCGGTAACCACAAGATCTATCTCGCCGTGAGCCCCTCGCCAATTTCGCTCAATGACCCGATAATGACGGTGAAGCAAGTAACTCTCTGCTAGTCGCTCACCAAGGATTCCAAGAAGTGCTGCTTTATCACTCTTTGCCACCTGCAGATGATGGCGATATCACTGCATCAACAAATACTTAGCTACCTCGAATGTGTATCAAATCTGATTGTGGATTTCACTCTTCATCTGAACCAGCTCTGCAACATTTCGATAGGAGGTTCGGTGAATCTCAGTGACTCCTAAATCAGCGATTGCTTTCATATGCACGGCTGAGGAATAACCTTTGTGAGAGCCAAATCCATAGCCGGGAAATCTCTCTTCCATCTCCATCATGATTCGATCCCTTGTCACCTTTGCGATGATTGAAGCGGCGCCAACTGCCACAGAAAGTGAATCTCCCTTGAACATCGCAAGGGTTGGCATGTTCACTCCAGTGACTGGATATCCATCGCTAATCAGGTAATCGACATCAATTCCTAGCCCTGCCACCGCTCTCCTCATTGCTGAGATATTCATCGCCTGTAACCCGAAGCGATCGATATCTTGCGAACTTACCGCGACGACATGTGTGGCCTTGGAAGTTGCCATGATCAGATCAAAAAGTTCCTCGCGTTGAGCAGCTTTGAATTTCTTACTATCGAGGGCCTCACGCTGAAGGAGTGGTGAACTCTCATCAATCGCCACAGATGCAGCGACGAGTGGTCCAGCGCAAGCGCCACGGCCAGCTTCATCAACTCCCGCTATAAGACCAAAACCCTGCGCGAAGAGCGATGTTTCGATCACTGTGAACTAACCGACCGTCACTTTATTTATCTCTGCTTGGCGTGGGGGTAGCGCCCTGCCCAACTAATCCTTTATGGGATGAGAGGAATGTGAAATTCTTGATAGGCCAAACGACCGCGAAGGCACGCCCTGTTACGGCATCCAGCGGGACAAATCCCTTATTGGCATCATCGGTGTGAAAACGCGAATCAGCGCTTGCACCACGATGATCGCCCATCACCCAGATAAAACCTTCTGGCACCGTGACATCGAAATCGGAATCGCTCGCTAGATCGCCCGGGAATATGTATGGCTCATCGACAGCAACTCCGTTGACGGTCAGCCTCTTATCTGCATCACAACAGACCACTCGGTCGCCACCGACCCCAATCACGCGCTTGATCAAATATTGCTTTGCCGGGTCAGGAAGAATCCCAATGAAGACGAGTGCGGATTTGAATCGATCGCGAACCCCGCTTCCGGTCTCCACCGACTCGGGAGTGAGCCAACCTGCGGTATCTCGAAAGACCACCACTTCACCACGTTTGATATCCGTGAAGAATGCGCCCAGTTTATTGACTGCAACTCGGTCATTGATGAGCAGGGTGTTCTCCATTGATCCTGAGGGAATATAGAAGAACTGAACTAAGAAAGTCTTGATGATGATGGATACGATGACTGCAACGACCACAAGCATCGGGAATTCACGTACAAGTGAACCGCGCTTTTCTTTGGCCATGTCCCCTACGGTACGACCCCTTCTCGTCTACTCAAAGCCGACTAAAGAGGAAGATTACGCTTTTGTTTCTTCGGCCTGGGATTGATCGGTAGCTGGCTCAGTAGCGACTTCAGCGACTTCAGCGACTTCTTCGTTGGTTTCCAGTGCAGGAACCTCATCAAGAACTGCCTTCACTTCTTCTTCGGTTACTGCAGCGCCTGTCGAAGGCACGAGTTCCTCAGCGCCTCGCCGTTCACGAATCTTCGCCGCCTTGCCACGGAGATCTCGAAGGAAGTAGAGCTTTGCTCGTCGAACTTCACCGCGACGAACGACTTCGATCTTCTCGATGACTGGTGCATGAACCGGGAAAATTCTCTCAACACCTACGCCGTAGGAGATCTTTCGAACGGTGAAGGTCTCGCGGACACCGGACCCTTGACGGGCGATGACGACGCCCTGGAAGACCTGGACTCGACTCTTGTTACCTTCGATAACTCGCACGTGAACTTTCAATTCATCGCCGGCACGGAAAGCGGGAACGTCCTTGCGCAAAGTAGCGACATCGATCTTGTCTAGGACATTCATGAGAACCTCTTCTTTTCCACGCTTATTGAAGTGACCCGATATCAGGGTCTAGAGCCCGCGTATCTTGCCACAGCCGAGGCTCCGAGCGCGAATCCGCCCGAAAATGGCCCTATTTCAGCACTTCAAAGGTTGAGGAAATCTTGAATGAGCTGATGAAGCTTTGGATTTGCAGCAATGACCATAACTTCATCACTCTCGCCTCCTGTCACAAGCGCTCCTGCTTCTGTCGCGATAAGTGCGCCTGCAGCCAGATCCCACTCCTTCAAACCAACTTCGAAATACGCATCCACTCCACCCGATGCAAGATGACAGAGATCAACCGCAGCAGCACCTAACCTTCTTATATCTCGGCAGAGTGGAATTAACTTCCGCATTGCCTCGGCTTGTCCCTGCCTGACTTCACGAGAGTATGAGAATCCTGTTGCGATGAGAGCTTCATCAAGTCTTGAAACTTGCGAGGCTTTGATCTTCTTTCCATTGAGAAATGCGCCGCCACCACGCTCTGCTTGCCAGGTCATCCCCAGGGTTGGCGCATGAACTACTCCGACTAAAGAGCCGTTCTCATCCTTTGCTGCTACCGAGACACACCATCCTGGAAGCCCATAGAGATAGTTGACTGTTCCATCAAGTGGATCAATGACCCATCTAATTCCTGAACTGCCCAGCACCTTCGCGCCCTCTTCTCCGACAATCGCATCACCAGGTCTGGCGCCAATAATGCGCTCGACAATCAAGCGCTCGGCGGCTTCATCCATCTGTGTAGCAATATCGATTGCGGATGATTTGGTCGAAATTTCAAATGCCGAGGGACGATCCATGAGGATTTCTCCTGCTGCGGTTGCGCTCTCAAGAGCCAGCGTGAGCAGATCCATTGCGACATCCTTTCACGATGCCACATGTGGCCATACTCCTGTGGCAATCTTGGCTCCGATGAAGGACTTACGGACAGTCGGGCGCAGTGGCGATGGCGACTCAATAGAACTGCTAGATCTCGAGGGCAACTCCTACTCCCTGCGGGTTACTGACCACCTCAAGAGTTTGATCAATCAACCACGCCTCTCAGCAGTCGTTTCGGAGGATGAAGTGCGAGAAGAAACCATCAGCATCAAAGAGATCCAGGCCCGCCTTCGAGCAGGTGAAAGTATGGAGTCAATTGCTGAGCGTGGCGGAGTCTCAGTTGAGAAGGTCGAAAGATTCTCAGCGCCAATCCTTCAGGAACGTTCTTACATCATCTCACTCGCGCTGAAAGTTAGTCTTCGAAAAGGTGAACCTTCACTCCTTGAGGTAGTTGCAGAACGACTTGTGCCACGAGGAGTTGAAATGAAAGCAACCTCGTGGAATGCCTTCAGGAATGATGACGGAAGTTGGCACTTGACATTGCACTACCCAACACGGGATGGCGAAGGTTCGGCCTCATGGACCTTCGATCAAGTAAAGCGCAGCCTCAAAAGTTTTGATGATGGCGCACGATGGATTTTTGGTGAAGAACCCCTTCAACATAGAACTGATTCCACGATTCGAACTCTTCGCCCAGAGAGTGAAACCGCCACTCCTCCCCGACTCATATCAATAAGAAGTAATCCCATCGACAAGAGCGAGAGCACCGATGAGGTTGAAGAATTATTCGCAAATGATTCCCTTGATGAGGAAAAGCCCGCCGAACTGGAACTCGATGAAATCTTCGAGGATCAAGCTGCAGTTGATGAGATCCCAAGTGATGCAAGACGCGATGGCGTCACTCGCAAAATCTCGATTCCATCCTGGGATGACATCATGTTTGGTCCTGGTGGAAAGCGACCTGAAGGAAACAACTAAAGCTTCATCACCCTAAGCGGGATTTCAAGCTCTGCCTCGGTGATTGACCCATGATGGCCAACCATTCTCATCTGAGTTTCCTCTCGCTCAGACTCGATCAAAATTGTTTGATCCTTCGGGACGATGATGATCTCCCCGATTCTTGAACGCACTCTTTGACCCAGATTTGAGCCATAACCCTCTTCTGGTGTCAGGATCTCTATCCGATCACCAAAGAATTCAGCCCAACGCTGCCTCACTCGCGCAATAACTTTCTCATCGACGAGACCGTCGGGTTCACGCTTGAGATAGAGATTTCGGGCGCGCGGTTCTCCACCCAGGATTTCTACTTCATCAAGGAGATTGTTTCCCTTGCCAATAACGACCTTCTCACCAGCATTGATCATTCCGTGATCGGCCGATACCCAAACCCTTGTGCCAGAAGGCAACTCTCTTGCGATTCGTGCAATGAGACCATCCACCCGCGCCAGCGCACTCTTCCAACGATTCGAACCCACTCCAGTTGAATGACCAGCATCATCAACATCATTGAGGTACAGATAGGTGAAGGAGGGAGTTGTTTTAGTCGCAGTTTGCAGAGCAGCCATAATCTCGTCATCGGTTGAGGCAGGAAGGTATTTCGGTCCGCGAAGTGCAGCGCGAGTGAATCCGCTTCCCTCGTATCGGGCGGAGGCGATATGAGAGACATCGATACCTTCAGTACGCGCTCGCTCGAAGAGAGTCGGTACTTCTTGCCAGGTCAGCGGATCGATTCGTTCGTCCCACTTCAAACCGTTGAGAAGAGCAGGGGTTCCTGGTTGTGACCATGGAATTCGCATCGTGTAGCCGACCATTCCATGATCACAGGGATATCGCCCCGTTCCGATGCTGGTGAGGTTTGTAACCGTGGTTGAAGGAAAGTGGGCCTCGAGCCTCGTGAATTCCTCAAGATTCGAGAGCGCAGGGATCTCCCCTGAGAAATCTTTGAAGATGAAATCTCCAAATCCATCAATAAGGAAGAAGAGTTCACGCCCGAGAGACTTTTCGATGCCCAGTAGATTCGATTCGCCGACTAAACCGAGCGACGCGAAGATAGAAGTGGAAAGGTCAGCCGGTTTAAAGGACTTTCTACCATCCGCCGCTTTCATACCGCCGCTTTCATACCGCCATCTTGTCACGCCCTTGTCGGTAGCCGTGAAAGACTGGTGGCCATGAAGAGGCTTCATCTCTCCGAAGAGGTAGCAGCAGCCCTCGATGCGAGGCGAGCCGTTGTAGCCTTGGAATCGACGATTATTTCGCACGGACTTCCACGACCAAGCAACCTCGCTGTCGCCCAAGAAGTTGAGGCACTGGTGCGAGAAAACGGTGCCATTCCTGCGACCATCGCAATCTGCGAAGGTCGAATAACAGTAGGCCTGAGCCCAAGTGAGTTACAGGCAATAGCAGAGCGAGATGACGTTATAAAGGCATCTACTCGCGATTGCTCAGTCATTGCATCACGAGGTGGGTGGGCCGCAACCACTGTTGCATCAACAGCTCAGATCGCATCTCTCGCCGGAATCTCGCTCTTTGCAACGGGCGGCCTTGGTGGAGTTCACCGTGGTGCTTCGATAACTTTCGATGAGAGTGCTGACTTAAGTACATTGTCGCGAACACCCATAACAGTTGTTTCATCCGGTGTTAAGTCAATCCTTGATGTCGCAGCGACTTTAGAACGTTTAGAAACGCTGAGCATCACAGTTCTCGGATATCAATGTGATTACTTCCCAGGTTTCTACCTTGAGAATTCCGGACATCGATTGGAGTATCGAGTTGAAAAGCCAGAGGAAGTTGCCAAAGTAATGCAGTCGACTATCTCTGATAGCGCCCTACTTGTGGCAAATGCAGCCCCCAATCCCATGGACCCTTCCACCCATCAAAAACTTCTTGATGGCGCACTTTCCGAGGCGGCATCAGCAGGCATCACCGGCAAGGCAGTGACACCATTCATCCTTGAGCGATTCCATAGTTCGAGTGCGGGACTATCCCTGAAGATCAATACCGAGATCATCACCTCCAATGCGATTCTCGCTTCGAAAATCGCCGTTGCTTATGCCTCACTCAATCGAGACTAACTAGTGGTGGAGTGATTGATGTCGAAAGTCCTCTGTATTGGAGACATCGCACTTGATGTGATCGTGCGACTTGATGGGCAGGGCTTAAGTCAACTGAGATACGGCAGCGATACTCCTTCAGAGATTTCCACTCACGGTGGTGGTACTGCAGCCAATGTCGCTAGCTGGTTGCATGAAGTTGGCACGCCTGCACTTCTCTTAGCGCGAGTCGGTGATGACTCCGTGGGCGAGGCACTGATCGCAGAGATCCAGGACTTAGGTATCGACACCCATAAAATCATCGTTCCATCGAAAGCAACCGGAACCGTGGTTGTCCTCGTGGATGAAAGCGGCGAGCGAACGATGCTCCCCGATTCGGGCGCAAATGCCGGCCTTAGCGAATCCGATTTACCAAGTCTTGATGGAATCCGCTCTTGCTACATTTCAGGCTACTCCCTCTTCAATCGCCTCTCGCATGATGGAGTCCATCGCATCTTTAAGCGGCTTCATTCGGTAGGTATCGAAACATTCCTGGACCCTGCCTCTGTAGGCACGATGCTGAAATTCGCAAGACGGGAGGAAGTCCTTCAATCAATTCCAGAGTCTGATGTTCTGCTCCTTAATGAATCTGAAGCAGAATTCCTTAGCGGCGAGAGTGACCTCGAGGCGATGCTGGAGTTCTTGCTTCGCTTCGCAAGAATCGCGGTCATCAAACGAGGTGAGTTGGGTGCAGTAGCAAGATCTCGAGAGGATGCATTGTTGATTTCTGACATTCTTCCACCACGAATTGCAATTGATACCACAGGGGCGGGCGATAGCTTCGCGGCTGGTTTCATATCTTCCTGGATAACAAATCGCGATCTCAAAGAGTCCTTGCGTCAAGGCAATCTGGTCGCCGGTCGTTGCGTGGAGTTAGTAGGCGCACGCCCATCAAATCCCAAGAAATAGCCTCTCAACAAGGCAGAATCCACCCCGTGCCGAAGACCTCCCCTAAACCAAAAGCAAAACAGGTTGGACCTAAACCAGGTGAACTTCCTGGTCGCGTGGTGGACATCGATGTCTCAAAAGAGATGTCGGAGTCATTCTTGGAGTATGCCTACTCAGTCATCTACTCGCGAGCACTTCCTGATGCACGCGATGGTTTGAAACCAGTTCACCGAAGGATCTTGCATCAGATGGTCGAGATGGGACTTCGACCTGATAAGGGACATGTTAAGAGCGCTCGAGTCGTGGGCGAAGTTATGGGAAAACTCCATCCCCATGGTGACGGCGCGATCTACGACGCGCTCGTGAGAATGTCACAGTCTTTCTCCATGAGCCTTCCGCTAATTGATGGACATGGAAACTTCGGTTCACTCGATGCCGGGCCTGCTGCGATGCGCTACACCGAGGCGCGCCTCGCGCCAGCTGCGATGACAATGGTCGATGAAGCCGATGAGGACACTGTTGATTTTGGCCCAAACTATGACGGCCAACTTGCAGAGCCACTCGTTCTACCTGCTGCTTTTCCTAACCTTCTTGTCAATGGGGGTAGCGGTATCGCAGTTGGTATGGCAACGAATATGGCGCCACACAATCTTGGAGAGGTGATCGCTGCGACAAGATTTTTGATTGAGAATCCGAAAGCGACCCTCAAACAGTTGATGAAACATATCCCCGGTCCAGATTTTCCAACTGGTGGTGAGATCCACGGGTTATCTGGAGTCGTCGATGCCTACACGAGCGGTAAAGGTTCTTTCCAACTCCGGGCAACAGTCGAAATCGGCAAAGTCAGTAACCGAAAACAAGGTTTAACCATCACAGAACTTCCCTTCACAATCGGACCCGAGAAGGTCGTCGAGCGAATCTCAACATTGGTCAAGAGCAAGAAGATTCAAGGCATCTCTGACATCGTTGATCTTTCGGATGGTCAGAATGGGACGCGAGTGATCATCGAATTAAAGAATGGCTATGGGCCAAGTGAAGTTTTGGAGAAGCTCTATCGACTCTCTCCGCTTGAGGATCAATTTGCGATCAATGCGGTAGCGCTGGTTGATGGCAAACCGCGAACACTTGGCCTTAAAGAGATTCTAGAAGTTTTCATCGCACACCGCGTTGAAGTAGTGACCCGTCGCTCTGCCTTCCGAAAACTCAAAGCGGAGGAGAGACTTAATCTTGTCGAGGGCCTCATCAAGGCAATCGTTGATATCGACAAGGTAGTCAAAATCATCCGTGGCTCCGAAGATGCAAGCGAAGCGAAGGCTTCCCTCATCAAGAGTTTTAAGTTAAGCGACGAGCAGGCGACCTACATCCTCGATATGCCACTTCGACGACTGACGAAGATGAGCAAGGTGGAGCTGGATACCGAGTCAAAACAACTCAAGATCTCGATCAAAGAACTAGCCGCCCTCCTTGCAAGCAACGAAGCGATACGTACTCAGGTGAGCGATGAATTGGGCGAACTTGCGAAGAAATTTGCGATTTCTCGCAGAACGCGCTGCATCGAGTAAGGCTCAACCTTTACTTTAGCGTTAAGTAACGCTCGCTCGAAATCTTTCGCACGCGCCGAACTCTGCTTTCTTCAACGTCGCACCCTAGGATTCTGACACACGCTGACTCCAAGACTTATCCCCGACTTTCCCCTTTGATCAGCGTCAATCGATCGATTGAACCGTCGTCACTCGAGCCGACGGCCCCTGTTGAGAGGAGATTCATGATCAAGCGCATTGCGTCTATTTTTTTCGCAGTGAGCATTTCACTTTTCGGTTTGACTGCATGCAGCAGCGGAACTGAAGAGACAGCAGCAATCACAGAAGCAGATTGTGGTACCGAAGGTGCATTCTGCATCGGACTTGTAACTGACACCGGTAAGGTCGATGACAAGTCATTCAACCAATCTGCTTGGGAAGGTGCCGTAGCCGGCGCTGAGAACGTAGGTGGATTCGCAAAGTACATCGAGACTCTTGATCCGAAGGATTACGCAACCAACATCGGCCAATTCGCTGATGCAGGTTACAACGTCATCATCGGCGTCGGATTCTTGATGGCAGAGGCGATGACCACTGCTGCTAAGCAATATCCAGATATCAAGTTCATTGGTGTCGATCAGTTCCAGGGTGAGGCGTTACCGAACCTCACTGGTCTGGTATTCCCAGAAGATAAGGCTGGCTTCTTGGCTGGCGTTCTAGCAGGTCACTTGACCACTTCTGGAAAGACTGGCGCAGTACTTGGTACTGAGGTCGTACCACCAGTTCGTTACTTCGGAGAAGGCTTCCGTAACGGTGTTGCATATGCAGCACAGTTACTCGGCAAGGATCTTCCTGCCACCAAGCTGATCTATCACGCGCCAGATAACGCCTTCAATGACCCAGCATGGGGTGGAGCTACTGCAAAGCAGCTTCTCTCACAGGGTTATGACGTCATCTTTGGTGCTGGCGGTAACACCGGTAACGGCGCGCTCCTCGAGATAGCAAAGACCCCAGGCGCTTACTGCGTCGGTGTTGATGCTGATCAATGGGGCACCTTGCCTGAGGCACAGCCTTGCTTGGTCACTTCAGCGATGAAGTTGATTGACAAGGGTGTAGCCGCACTCGTTGAGGCAGCTTCGGCCGGAACCATCGAAGGCGGTAACTTCTTCGGTGATGTCGGGCTCGCTCCTTACCACGACTTCGATTCGAAGATCGATTCAGCAATCAAGGACAAGATTGCAGAGCTAACACCTCAGGTGTTGGATGGGACTGTCCCAACTGGAGTTAAGCTCTAAAGAGCACCAACTTCAGTCATAGTAATCGTGGGGAGATGCGCAGAGATGTGCGTCTCCCCACATTCAAATGTAAATAGATTTCACTTGATTCAGTTCTAATTCGGAACGGAATAGCAATGGCCATCCTGCAGCGAGTCAAGTTGCAAACACTCTCGATACCGCTGCTATCTCTCCTCATTGCCTTCATCTTCGGCAGTCTCCTTATCGCGATGCAAGGAAGCAATCCACTCTTCGCTTACCAAGTTCTTTTCACGAAAGCCTTTGGCTCCATCGAGGGAATCGCAACCACTCTTGCTAAAGCAACACCTTTAATCCTTAGCGGTCTTGCTGTAGCCATCTGTCTCAGGGCCGGACTCTTCAACATTGGCGCACAGGGCCAGTTGATATCGGGAGCGCTCGCATCGGCTTGGGCTGGGTACTCATTTGTCGGCCTACCTTTTCTCATTCACATTCCACTCGCCCTCCTTTTTGGCGCGTTCTTTGGCTCTTTCGTGGCGCTCGTTGCAGGACTCTTGAAGGCCTACCGAGGGGTGCATGAGGTCATCACAACAATCATGCTCAATAGCATCGTCATCGCCCTGGCCGACTACCTCGCCAGCACCCCGTTCAAGGAGCCTGCCCAACCGATCACACGAACTCCGAAGATTGAAGAATCAGCACGAATTCCCGATCTCTTCGGACTCCCCTTCGGATTCTTCATTGCGATAGCCATTTCAGTTGTCTTCTGGTGGTTGATGCGAAGGACGACCACTGGTTTTCGAATAGAGACAATTGGCAGGAACCGCAATGCAGGTTGGTACGCCGGAATATCTGTCAAGCGAGTCATCATCTCAAGTATGTTGCTTGGTGGTGCGACCGCAGGAATCGCGGGCGCCGTAGAGACGCTTAGTATCACCGGCCGATTTGAGCCAGCATTCAATGCTGGTCTTGGTTTTGATGGAATCACAGTCGCACTTCTTGCACGAGCCAATCCTCTAGGCGTGATTCCGGCGGCCATCTTGATTGGGGGCATGCGCGGCGCAGCTTCAACTATGCAATTCAGAGCAGGTGTTGCGCCCGAGATAGTCGATCTCTTGCTGGCGCTCATTCTCTTCTTCGTTACAGCACCCATTCTTCTTCGCTTGTTGAAGCGCAAAGAAGAGGGAATCTCCCTCTCGAGTGGATGGAGCAACTGATGAGATTTCGCTTGAGTTACTTTGTTATCGTCTCATCGATACTGCTCTTTGCATACTTCTACAGCCAGAACTCCATTGTCACCTCATCAGTCGTCTTCACAGCGATTCCTTTTGCCCTGCCACTAGCGCTAGCTGCGATGGTCGGTGTCATGTGTGAACGCACGGGCATTGTGAATATCGGTATTGAAGGCACCATGCTGGTCTCAGCTTTCACGGCTTTCTTTTTGGGTGCGATCTTGAAGAACATCTCGGCCGGGCTATTCATTGGGATCATGACTGGCGTACTTGTTGGTCTCTTACTCTCGGTTATGACCATCACCTGGAAGATGGACCAGATTATTGCCGGAGTCATCATCAACATCATGGCGGCGGGAATCACTTCATTTCTCTACCGTCAGAACTACCGAATCCCTTCAACATTCTTGCCGATAGATATTCCAGTAATAGGCGACATCCCAGTAATCGGTCCGATCGTCTCTAACCACGGCCCCATCACCTATTTCGGGATTATTTTCATTTTTGGTTTATGGGTGGCGCTTTACAAGACTCCCTGGGGACTTAGATCTCGATCCGTCGGGGAACATCCCTCGAGCGCAGATACTGCAGGTGTATCGGTGGTTCGACTGCGCTATATCAACGTCACCATCGCGGGCGCTGTGGGAGGGCTCGCGGGTAGCTATCTCGCACTCGAAGCAGTCGGTATTTTTGAACGAGGGTTCACGGCCGGTAAAGGATTTACAGCGCTAGCAATCATGATCTTTGGCCGATGGAATCCACTCGGCGCTTTCGCAGCGGCGCTCTTCTTTGGACTCTCTCAAGCTGTAACCAATCAGTTGATGATTGATGAAGTCGTTCAAATCCCACAACAGTTCGTCACGATGCTGCCTTACGTATTGACCATACTCATTCTGGCGATATCGGCCGGCAAGGTGAGACCTCCTGCTGCTGAAGGAATTCCTTACGAAAAGGAGAAGGTATGACAAACCTTCTTGAAGTCGAAAATTTGAGTAAGCGCTTTGGATCGGTTCAAGCGAATCACGAGATATCGCTTACCGTTAAGCCGGGCGAGATCGTCGCACTCCTTGGCGAGAATGGCGCCGGGAAATCTACGCTAGTTAAGGCTGTTATTGGATTAGTCAAGCCAGATTCGGGAGTGATACGAGTCAAGGGTGAAGAGTTGCCTTATGGCGATACCGCAGGAGCGATCGCTCGAGGAATCGGAATGGTCCATCAACATTTCCAACTTGTACCCGTGATGTCAGTGACCGAAAACTTAGTTCTCGGTGATGAACCGACCAAGTTTGGTTTCATTCAAATGCAGAAGGCCAAAAGAGAGACTGCTGAACTTTCAAAGCGATATGGGCTGGCAATTGATCCTGATGCAATCATCGAGGATCTTCCCGTCGGCATGGCTCAACGTGTTGAGATTCTCAAAGCGCTAAGGCGCGATGTGACTTTACTGATTCTTGATGAACCGACCGCAGTTCTCACGCCACAAGAAACGGACGAACTATTAGAAGTCCTGAGAAACCTCGCCAAAAAAGGCGTTGGCATTCTCTTCATCACTCACAAGCTTCGGGAGGTAATGGCCCTTGCAGATCGTGTCGTTGTCTTGCGAAACGGAAAACTCGCAGGAAGCACCACGCCGAAAGAGAGTAGTGAGAGCCAGCTTGCTCAGTTGATGGTGGGAAGAGAAGTCGTCCTTCATGTCGAAAAAGGTCCTGGGAACCCAACGGGCGCAGCGTTGGAAGTGCGCGAACTCGAAGTACTCGATGATCGAAAGCTCGAAGCCGTTAAGGGGCTCTCGCTTCAGGTAAATGCCGGAGAGATTCTTGGCATTGCCGGCGTTGAGGGAAATGGCCAACGCGAACTAGTAGAAGCAATCTGTGGCATGAGAAATAGACGTAAAGGAACTGTTCGTATTGCGGGTAAGGAAGTGCCGAATCTCAAACCTCACGAAGTGCATGCTGCTGGAGTTTCACATATCCCAGAAGATCGTGAGCGTCATGGACTCGTCGCGAGTTACTCAATCGCAGATAACTTAGTCCTCAATCGATTTGATCAAGAACCATTTGCGAAGGGATGGATTCGAAATCTCGATGCCGTTGCAAGCAACGGTGAAGAGTTAGTCGAGCGTTATGACATTCGCACTCCCAGCGCTTCGGCTCCGGCGAGTTCCCTCTCTGGTGGAAATAAGCAAAAGACTGTCGTCGCACGCGAGTTGAGTCAGGACCTTCCCGTTGTGGTCGCATCGCAACCAACGCGTGGCGTGGATGTCGGCTCCATTGAATTCATACATAAGCAACTTATCTCTGCCCGTGATCGAGGAGCTGCAGTGCTCTTAGTTTCAGCAGAACTTGATGAGATCCTCTCGCTCTCGGATCGAGTAGCGGTGCTCTATGGCGGAAAGATTGTCGCGACCTTTGATTCCAAGCTCGCTAACCGTGATGAGATCGGTCGACTCATGGCGGGATCGCAAGGTGCGCATAGCTAATGGCCTTGATTGGAATCATTGCTGGCACTGGTTTCTACAACTTGCCAGCCCTTGACGGGCGAGAGACAAAGAGTGTCGAGACGAAATACGGGTCTGCAAAGATAACTCCAGGGAAGTGGAATGGCGTCGATATCGTCTTTCTGACTCGCCACGGCAGGGATCACAGCGTCCCACCCCAAGCAATCAACTATCGGGCAAATATCCAGGCGCTTAAAGATTCTGGGGCCGACTACGTAATCGCGGTCAACGTCGTTGGCGGTATCGACCCCACTCTCAAGCCCGGTGACTTACAACTCATCGATGATTTCATCGACTTCACTTCGGGAAGAGAACACACCTTCTTTGATGGGATTCAACCTGAAGGTGTTCAACATGTTGACGTCATGGATTGCTATGACGCCGATGTAAAAGCCTCACTAAGCGAAAGCGCTGGCACTCTCGCCATTCCACTTCGAACCGGCGGAATCTATGCGGGTTTCAACGGTCCGCGTTTTGAGACCCCTGCTGAGATCCGGTTTGCTGCACTCGCTGGAGCAACGGTCGTAGGCATGACTGGGTGCCCCGAGGTAAGTCTCGCTCGGGAAGCGGGTCTTCGTTACGGCGCCATCGCCCTCATCGTCAATCCCGCCGCTGGACTCTCTCCTATTCCAATCACTACTGATGAAATCTCACGCGTTCTGAGCGAGACAAGTTCTCGGGTGGTGCAAATCATCGAAGGTGCACTCCCAATTCTCTCTTGCAAAATCAAATAGAGACGTTGGCTAAGAATGAGCGAACGAATAGTTATCGATGAGATTGACTATCTCATCACTTGCGATGAAGAAAATCGAGTCCTACGCAATGCCGCCATAGCAATCGAAAGGGATGAGATTGTCGAGATTGGTAGCAGTGGATCATTAACTGGAAGTAAAAGCGTAAGCGCCAAAGGTCGAATAGTTACTCCGGGACTTATAAATACACACACTCATCTAGCAATGACATTGTTACGAGGATGGGCCGAGGGTGTAGATCTCGACGGTTTCCTCAAGAAGGTCTGGGCTGCTGAAGGTGCGATCATGGACGAAGCAACCTGCAAGCTCGGCACAGAACTTGGCGCACTCGAAGCGATTCTTTCTGGCACCACAACAACCCTTGATATGTACCTTCACCCGCAAGCCACCCACGAGGGGGCAGTGAATGTTGGCCTTCGACATATCGCGGGTCCGATCTTCTTTGATTTCCCAGGACTTGACTCGCTCGAATGGCCGGACCGAATCGCATTCGCCAGATCCTGGCCGAAGCGCCTTGTTGAGATTGGTGGACCCTGGATTCCGACTTACTTGATGCCACATAGCACTTATACCGATTCCCCAGAGCATTTATTGGAAGTAAGTGAGCTTGCGAAGGAAATCGATGCATCTATCCATCTGCATGTATCCGAAACTCTCGCTGAGAATGAAGATGTCCAAGGACGTTATCAAAAGAGTCCAGTCCAAATCTTGGAATCCTCGGGAATCCTTGATCGCCACACAATCTATGGCCACGGGGTCCACCTCAGTGAAAGCGATGTAGCGACTACGGCTAGACGCAACGGAGCAGTCGCGCATTGCCCCGGAAGTAATATGAAACTAGGAAGTGGCCTTGCAGATATCGGCTCATATATTCAAGCGGGAGTAAAGGTAGGACTGGGCACTGATGGCTGCTCTTCCAGCAATGACCTTGATATGTGGCAAGCGATGCGGATGGCAGCACATCTCATTGCAATCAAGAGATCCCCCACAGAGGTTGATGCTTGCGCAATATTTAGATTGGCGACAATTGAGGGAGCTAAAGCTCTCGGTATCGCCAGTCGCATTGGAAGTATTGAAGTCGGAAAGTGCGCAGATATCGTCTCAATTGAACTTTCAAAACCTCATCTCACTCCAATCCACGATATCTTCGCGCTTCTAGTCTTTGCTGTGGGACGAGGAGATGTCACAGATGTATGGATTGATGGTGAGCAGGTAGTTAGTGCATCAAAAGCCACAAAGGTGGATGCGACCAAGATCATGAGCCAAGCCAATGAGCGAGTGAAAGCACTTGAATCACTCAAGGGAACTTTCTGACTGGCCTTCAATGAAGAGTGCGCAAAGCCTTATTAATCGTTTCAACCTTAAACCTCTCGAAGGCGAAGGCGGTCTATGGGCTCCGCTCTTTCGCGCCGATGGTTCAAGTGCCATCTATTTCATGATGATGCATCCAGATTTTTCTGCGTGGCACCGAATACCCGAATCCGAGCTCTGGGTGCATGTTGCAGGGTCCCCCACAATTCTCTACACCTTTGATCAATCAGGACCGAAGCCTCAAGTAGAGAAACGAAGGCTTTCGGCTAACAGTGACTATCTCCACTTCACAGTCCCCGCCTCTACATGGATGGCCGCTAAACCGGAGGGTAACTGGTCGATGGTGCTCTGCTCTCTAATTCCCGCGTTCTCCACCATGGAGTTAGCCACAAAGGATCTCGTGGCGAAATGGGCTCGCGAGATGGAGTCGATCAGCGCTTTTGATCTGGCAGATGAAGTGAGAGAGTTGCATCATGCTTAACACCAGATCGAAGAAGAGAATCTTGATCACTGGTGCAAGTGGCACCGTGGGAAGCGCTATCGCAACTCATTTTCGTGATCGCGAATGGGAAGTCTTTGCAGTTTCAAATGGTGGAAAAATCCCAGTCGTTGGCGTCACAGCGATGGAGAAAGACCTTCTCATTCCAGGTTCGGGTGAGGAACTGGTGGAAGCGACAAAGCCTCAACTCCTCATCAACTGTGCTGCTGATCAGTCGGTCTATCCGCTCTATAAGCCAGAACTTGCCGGCAAAACTCTCGATCAAGTATCAAGTGCGATGCTCCGTCTTAATCTCATCGCACCATTAGAACTACTCACCGCTGCTTGCCGGAGCGGAACCAAAGTCGCAATAAACATCTCATCCGTTGAAGCAATTCGTGCAAGACCGGGCCATGCACTCTATGGTGCAAGCAAAGCGGCACTTGAATCCCTTACGCGAAGCGCTGCCCTTGAATTGGCGCCGATGAGAGTACTTACGATTCGACTTGGGTTAATCTCACGTCCAGGCATCGAATCGGCGTGGCCTGAGGGCGTTAACGCATGGAATGAGATGGTTCCGCTCAAACGGATGGGTGAAGGTGTTGAAGTCGCCCGAGTCATTGAATCCATAGCTTCAGATGATTTTCAGTGGGCTACTGGCACAACTATTGAGCTAGATGGCGGAGCAAATAGCGCGCCTGGTTGGTGAATGCTTGCTCGCTAAAATCGACTAAGCGTCGATTCGCTCCCTGCTTATCTCGGCAGTTGAAATGAAGTCTTTTCGAGGGGCTACCTCATTACCCATCAGCAGTTCGAAAATCCCTTCGGCGGCTTGGCCGTCGGCGATGGTGATCCTTCGAAGCGTCCTATGGGCGGGGTCCATCGTGGTCTCTCGTAGTTGGTCGGCATCCATCTCACCAAGCCCTTTGTAACGCTGGATTGGCTCCTTCCACCGTTTTCCCGTCTTCTGCAGTTCACTTATCTTCTTCTTCATCTCATCATCTGAATAGGTGTAGAAAACTTCACCCTTCTTTCCGCCACCACCTAGGACATCAATGCGATGAAGCGGAGGGATTGCGGCGAATACTCGACCATCTTCGATCAATGGCTTCATATACCGGTGAAGTAAGGTCAAAAGTAGGCAACGAATGTGCGCACCATCGACATCGGCATCCGACATCAAGATGATTCGACCATAACGAGCCTCATCGAGATTGAAAGATTTACCTGACCCCGCCCCAATAACTTGGATGATCGAAGCGCATTCTGTGTTGTCGAGCATCTGTGAAAGTGATGCTTTCTGAACGTTCAGAATCTTTCCACGGATTGGCAGGATTGCCTGGTACTCAGAATCCCTCGCCGCCTTAGTGGTACCAAGAGCTGATTCACCTTCAACGATAAACAACTCGGTTCGAGAAACATCTTCAGATCTGCAGTCGGAGAGTTTTGCGGGAAGTGATGAGCTCTCGAGGGCATTCTTTCTACGTTGCAGTTCTTTATGAGCACGCGCTGAAATTCGAGTTCTCGATGCATTTGCAACTTTCTCAAGAACCGCGCGACCAGTGGCTTTGTCGATTCGCTTGCTTGATGTGAAGAATCGCTTCAGTTCATCTGTGACGACTTGCGAGACGATTTTCACGACCGCGGGAGTACCGAGAACTTCCTTGGTCTGTCCCTCAAATTGTGGCTCCTGCATCCTCACAGTCACGACTGCAGTCAGACCTTCGAGGATGTCATCCTTGATGACATCGATTTCGTTCTTCTTCAAAGTTCCGGTGGCGCGGAGATACTCATTGAAGGATTTCGTCAGCGCGCGCTCAAATCCTTGAACATGCGTTCCACCTTTAGGAGTTGTGATGATGTTGACGAATGAGCGCATGTTCGTCTCATAGCCATTACCCCACCGCATCGCGATATCGACATTCATATCTCGTTCAACTTCGGTCGGATTCATCTGGCCTTCGCTATCAAGCACCGGAACAGTCTCTTGATAGTGACCCGATCCAGTGAGTCTTACTACCTCCCCGATGGGCTCATCGCTCTGGATGAAAGAGCAGTACTCGGAGATTCCACCCTTATGAAAGAAAGTTTCGCTCTGCTGACTCTTACCTCGATTGTCATTGATAACAAGCGTGAGTCCAGGGACGAGATATGAAGTTTGTCTTGCTCGCTCGTAGATCTCCTCCAAGACATATTCTGCATCTTTGAGGAATATCTGTTTATCTGCCCACCACTTTATTCGGGTACCGGTGATTTTTGCGGAAATTCTTCCGATGATGCGAAGTCCGGATTCAGGAGCAAAGGTCGCATTTGGACCATCGCCATCGAAAACTCCAGCGACACCTCGTTTGAAAGACATCCAATGAATCTTTCCGCCACGATCTACCTCAACATCAAGTCGTGACGAGAGCGCGTTTACTACTGAAGCACCAACTCCATGTAACCCTCCGGTTGCAGCGTAAGAGCCACCACCGAACTTTCCACCTGCGTGAAGTTTTGTCATTACGACTTCAACTCCGGTCAAACCGGTACGGGGCTCCTTATCAATAGGAATACCTCGCCCATCATCGTGAACTTCTACCGAACCATCTTTCTCAAGATTGACGATGATCTTCTTGCAGTGACCGGCTAGTGATTCATCAACAGAGTTATCGATGATCTCCCAGAGACAGTGCATCAGCCCGCGAGAATCGGTTGAGCCGATATACATGCCTGGGCGTTTTCGAACCGCCTCAAGTCCTTCGAGAACCGCAAGATCCTTGGCCGTGTAGCTATCTTCTACATGTACCTCGTCAGCCAAGTCTCCACCTTTTTTCTCTCTATTCTCAGGTGTGCACTCTAACTAGGCCTCAGATAGAAATCCGATATATGAGATTTGAGACACGCCCGAGTGCTCGAAATCTCTATTCTCTGGGGTGGGAATAACGAGAGCATGATTAGATGTTGGTGCTTTCAGGTACATTTTCAACAATAAGGTACGAGAGATAAAGAAGAACGGGAGTTAAGTGTGATGAATGACCAAGTGATCTTGGAGCAAACTCCGCTAAATGCCGTTGACCGTTGCGATCGATGTGGTGCACAGGCCTACGTTCGCGCCATCTTGCTCTCGGGTGCATCTCTTCTCTTCTGCTCCCACCACGCTAAGGCCTACGCTGAGGGGCTCAAGAGCCAAGCAAGGCATATCCACGATGAGACCCATCGTCTCGATGAATCTACTGGAGCTGAGTAAGAACTTAACTACCTCTCACTTTCCGATGAGAAGTGAGGCCCCCTTATAGATCAGACTTTCTCGTTGAGTAAGTCGTTCCTCTTGGTCGGCACATTTAACAAGTGATACAAGCGCGTTCGCGCCAATAAATCGAAATGGTTCGATCGGCCACTTTCTTGCTTGATTCTCAACGAAAGGCATCTTTAGGAATCTATTGCCACCAAGCATGCGATCTGCAAGGGCCTTTGCCGAGAGGTAACTCATGGTCACGCCATCACCTACATAACCACCAATGGAACCTGTTTGAGTGAGTGGATCAAAGAATAGATAGCTCTCCCAATTCCAACGAACCGCCACTGGTCCACCCCACTTATGGGTCACTTTCCATTGACCCAACTGAGGAAACCACTCTTCAACCAACTGTGAAATCTGATCATGGACGCTTCCCTGCTCTTCTTTACTCGAGCGGAGTCGACTTCCATAGGGATACCGAGCGCCACGTCCCCCGATTGCTATTCGGCCATCACTAGTCATCTGCGCGTAATTGACATTATGGAGCGCTTCCAGAAACGCCAAGCCGGGTACGTTGGAAACCATGGCTTGTTGCTCTCTCGTTAGTGGTGAGGTCGCAATCATCAGCGAATAGATGGGAATTTGTCGCCGGGAAGGCTTCTTGTAAGCCTCTGTGGCGATGATCCGTTGCTTGCTCTTGATTCGGTGGCCATTTACCTTCATTGAATTGTTCTCGAGTTGAGCTTCTGAACGCTCGAAAATCGCGACTCCATGAGCAAGAAGATGTCTTGCTAAGGCAAGCACTAATGGATACGGCTCAACAGTGGCGCAGTCAGGATCAAAGATCGAGCCAATCACACCATCAACTTTGAGCATCGATTGGGTCTCACTTGGACCTAGGAGCCGCTTTTTTCCGAAGAGATTACTTTCAATTCGATGAAGCTGCGCCTTGTTGCGCGCGAAGACGAGAGATCCTGCTTTGCGAAAGTTTGCCTCTGGCGCACAAGTTGAAGCGAAATCACCAATCTCATCGATCGCACTTCGCATCAAATCCCAAAAAGTTTCGATATCTGCTTCAGGATGGCGTTCTTTGAGTGTTACTGGATCGACCGGATAATCAGATGAGACCCATCCGCCATTTCGCCCACTGGCACCGAAGCCAATTTCTTCGCTCTCAAATATCGCGATACTTAACGAACTATCTTGTCCAAGGAGGTGAAATGCGCTCCAGAGACCTGAGAATCCACCACCAACAATCGCGACATCGACTTCAAGAGGTGAATCGAGTGCAGGCAGATTTAGCGACTGATGACCATCGCGCCAGAGCGGATGGTTACTCGGCTTGGAATCCTGCCTCACGGTGAGAACCATCGCACATCGGCTTCTCTTTTGAATGTCCGCATCGGCAGAGGGAGAAGTCAGTCTTAGTTTCAATGACATTTCCCTCGCCATCGACAAAGTCAACGGTTCCAGTGACGCGAATCGAACCATTTGGCTTGACTCGCATCGTGACCTTCTCACTCATGATTGTTCCGATCTTTAGTCGAGATAGTCGCGTAGCGACTGTGAACGTGAAGGATGGCGCAGCTTAGACATGGTCTTCGACTCAATCTGGCGGATACGTTCACGCGTGACGCCATAGACCTTACCGATCTCATCGAGGGTCTTTGGCTGGCCATCTGTGAGACCAAAACGCATCTTCACAACACCCGCTTCACGCTCGGACATCGTGTCTAGCACTTTATGAAGTTCTTCTTGCAAGATCGTGAACGAGACAGCCTCAGCGGGAACGATTGCTTCAGAGTCCTCAATCAAGTCACCGAACTCGCTATCGCCCTCTTCACCAAGAGGCGTATGAAGTGAGATCGGTTCACGGCCGTACTTCTGAACTTCGACGACCTTCTCAGGCGTCATATCAAGTTCTTTTGCGAGCTCCTCTGGGGTCGGTTCTCTACCGAGATCTTGAAGCATCTGGCGCTGTACTCGAGCAAGCTTGTTGATGACTTCGACCATGTGAACTGGAATTCGAATGGTTCGCGCTTGGTCGGCCATAGCTCTGGTGATTGCTTGGCGAATCCACCAGGTCGCATAAGTCGAGAACTTGTAACCCTTCGTATAGTCGAACTTCTCGACGGCACGGATGAGGCCAAGATTTCCTTCTTGGATCAAGTCAAGGAAGAGCATGCCACGTCCGGTGTATCTCTTTGCCAATGAGACCACGAGACGAAGGTTCGCTTCTAGAAGATGGTTTTTCGCGCGTTTTCCATCTTCAGCAATCCACTCCAATTCCTTCTTCAACTTTCGATCCATCTTCTTGTCGTGGGTGATGCGCTCTTCTGCGAAGAGACCTGCCTCGATTCGCATCGCTAGTTCAACTTCGAGTTCGGCATTGAGAAGCGCTACACGACCGATCTGCTTGAGATAATCCTTGACTGGATCTGCTGTAGCACCCGCAGTTAGAACTGTTTGTGGCGGAGCATCATCTTCTTCCGAATCCTTAAGTGTGAACTCACCCTCTTCACGTTTTGCCTCTTCACTGAGATTTACGACTCGGACATCACTCTTCTCTTCGCCCCCTTCGCCCTCGCCTTCAGTTGCAATATTCTCTAAATCTTCAAGTTCGACATCTTCGACTTCAACTTCTTCGCCATCAACGATAACTTTCTTGGTTGCACCCGGCGCTTTTGCTGTGGCAGGAACTTGAGGATTCTTTCCTGCCTTCATCGCCTCGAGTTCAGCTTTGGTTGGGAATCGACGCGGACCCTTTGGTGCTTCTTTGGCGAGCGCACCCTTCTTCTTCAACTCTTCGAGTTCAGCCTTTGTAAGGAATCGTCGAGGCGTCGTCGCCTTCTTGACTGCCTTCTTCTTCGGCTTTGCCTTCACCGCAGGTTTTGCAATAGTGCGAATCGGAGCGAAGCGAGAAACTGTCGCGCTCTTCTTTGCCGCTGACTTCTTACTAGCCTTCACAGTCTTCTTTACCGACCGCTTTTTGGGCGCACGAAATACAGGCAATTGAGTTCCTTTGGATTTCGGCTACTCGGAGGGTTCCGGAGCCTTCTGGTTCTGGGCATATTATAAATTGTCCACAGCCTTATTCCACCCAGAATCGCCGCACCAGACCCCTAGATGACTCGCTCAAGCGCTTCTCGGATGATTTCGCCCACCCGCTCCACCTCAATTAAGAATCCGTCATGACCAAAGGGCGAAGAAATGACCTCCAGAGCCCGCGCTCTGGGAGTTAATTCGACTATCTCTCGCTGGAGTCGTGGCGGAAAGAGGCGATCAGTATCGATTGCGACCACCGTTGTCTCTGCCTTTATCCGAGAAAGAGCCGCCCCCACCCCGCCACGGCCACGACCCACATCATGGGTATTCATCGCTTCTGTGAGACGGATATAGGTATTTGCATCAAATCGCTTCTGGAGCTTCTGCGCCTGGTGATCGAGGTATGAGGCGACCTGAAAACGTCCACTCCCATCTTCCTGCCCAAGTGCTCCAAAGCGAAGATCCATCTCCAGTTCCGTCCGATAGGTCAGGTGCGCTATCCGCCGAGCGATTCCCAGACCTTCAATCGGACCTTGGGCTGCGTCGTAGTAGTCGCCACCAAGGAAGTTTGAATCACTCTTGATTGCTCGGATCTGAATAGAGGCAGTTCCGATTTGATCCCCAGTCGCGACCGCCGAGGATCCAATCACGCAGATTGCAGCAACTGCATCTGGGTAGGTGATTGCCCACTCCAAGGCTCGCATTCCACCGAGAGAAGGTCCGGCCGAAAGTAGGAACCTTTCGATTCCAAAGTATTCAGCGACTCTCTTCTCAGCAAGAACCATGTCACGGATGGTGAGCACCGGAAACCTTGAACCAAATCTTCTGCCATCAGGGGAAAGAGATGAGGGTCCGGTACTTCCCTGACATCCACCGATGACATTAGGGCAGATGATGAAGAAACGATCAGTGTCAAAGGGAAGTCCAGGTCCCACCATCTTTGGCCACCATGCAGGGACATCTGACCATCCAGTGAGAGCATGGTTTATCAAGATCGCATTGCTCTTTTGCTCGTTGAGCGTCCCCCAAGATTGATAAGCAATTGTGAGGTCATCAAGAGTTTCGCCATTTTCAAGGATGAGCTGTTCGATCTTCAGGAACTTTCTCTCTCCCGGATCATGGCTCTCTAACCAGGCTCCAGTGACTTCACCAGCGGCGCTGAAGTTCTTCTCGTCCCTCAGCGCCGTTCGCTGTAGTGACATTAAGCAGTGGCCTTTGCCAGAGCTGCTGCGCTAAAGCCCCGCTCTAGATCAGAGATGATGTCATCAATATGTTCTAGTCCAAGGCTTAGCCTTACAAGTCCTGGTTCGACTCCAGCGCTTAGCTGTTCCTCTGGCTTCAACTGCGAATGAGTGGTCGAAGCTGGGTGGATCGCTAGTGATCGCACATCACCAATATTTGCAACATGCGAAAAGATGGTGAGCGCTTCGATGAATTTCTTTCCCGCTTCTACGCCACCCTTGATATGGAATGAGAGCACTGAGCCAGATCCCTTAGGCGAATACTTCTTGGCGAGTGCATTCCAAGGAGACGAAGCCAGCGATGCGTAATTCACCTTTTCGACCTGAGGATTCTTCTCAAGCCACTGCGCAACCTTCGCTGCATTCTCCACATGGCGCTCGATGCGAAGGGAGAGCGTCTCAAGACCTTGGGCAAGGAGCCAGGCATTGAACGGGCTAACTGCTGCACCGACATCACGAAGCAGTGTGAGTCGAATCTTGAAGATAAAAGCGAGATTGGCGCCAAAAGCCGAGCCAACGCCAAGAGCCTTGGCATATTCCAAACCGTGATACGACGGATCTGGATTGTTGAATCCTGGGAATCGATCGGGATACTTTGCGTAGTCGAAGTTTCCTGAATCGATAATCGCACCAACTACTGCGTTGCCATGACCTGAAAGGAATTTCGTCGCAGAGTGGACGACCACATCTGCGCCGTGTTCGATTGGTCGGATCAAGAACGGTGTCGCAACTGTGTTATCGACAATCAATGGCAATCCAGCATCATGCGCGACCTTGGCCACTGCTTCAATGTCAAGGAGATCATTCTTAGGATTTGCAATCGTCTCGCCAAAAAGTGCCTTGGTATTGGGGCGGATTGCCTTCTTCCAACTCTCTGGATCATCAGGGTTCTCAACAAAAGTTACTTCGATGCCGAACTTCGGCAAGGTGTAGTGGAAGAGGTTGTAGGTTCCACCGTAAAGTGATGGTGAAGAGACGATGTGGTCGCCAGCTTCTGCAACATTGAGGACTGCGAAAGTTGTTGCTGCCGAGCCCGAAGCAAGGAGAAGGGCCGCAACGCCGCCCTCTAATGATGCAAGCCTCTGCTCCACAGCATCTTGAGTTGGGTTCATGATGCGGGTGTAGATATTTCCTAGCTCAGCAAGACCGAAGAGATTTGCGGCGTGGGTGGTGTCTCGGAACTGGTAAGCAGTCGTTTGATAGAGCGGAAGTGCTCTTGCGCCCGTTGTTGGATCAGGTACTTGACCTGCATGGATTTGGCGCGTTTCAAACGCTGCGCCACGAACATCGAATGGAATCGCTGAATTGTTGGTAGACAAAGGAAGACCTCCCCGAAACTATCGGGGCCTGACATCTGTGGCAGACCCGCGCTTGTTCAGTGACTTTCACCGAACCTGGTCTTCACCCGGAGCACCCCACCGCGGTGGAGGGTTGCCGTCCAGTTAGCCGGGGCTTATGAACTGGAACTCATGACCTGGGCGGATAGTAGCCGAAGAAAAGTTTCCCTGTCTAGCCTTTTCGATTCAGTCCATCTATTCGCGCTATTCGCGCTATTCGCGGTTGTGCAGCAGATTAAAGACGCCCCGCGCTATGAACTCTGGCCAAGAACTCTCGTGTCTCAGGTCTTATCGGTCGATCAATCACATCAGCAGCAAGTCCGGATTCCAGGATCTTTCCGCCATGGAGATAGCAGAGTTGGTCGGCAACCTGCTTGGCAAAACCCATCTCGTGAGTCGCAATGACCATAGTCATCCCCTCCTCTTTAAGTTCGCGCACGGTAAGAAGGACTTCATTGACAAGGACTGGATCGAGGGCGGAAGTGATCTCATCAAGAAGGAGAAGCTTTGGATTTCGAGCCAGTGCTCGAATGATCGCGACACGTTGTTGTTGTCCGCCACTGAGACGGTCTGGATATTGATCTGCTTTCTCTCGCAAACCAAATCGATCAAGAAGCGCAAGCGCTCTCTCATTTGCCTCATCCCGCGTAAGCCCATGGACCTTGATGGGACTTAAGGTGATGTTTTCCAAAACATTCATATGTGGGAAAAGATTAAAAGCCTGAAATACCATCCCGAGTTTGCGCCGAACCTGATCAGAATCCACTGCGACTGCGGTGATTTCCTCGCCATCTAGTTCGATGACACCATCATCGACCTGCTCCAAAAGGTTAAGTGCTCGAAGCAGAGTAGATTTTCCACTCCCTGAGGAACCTATAAATACTGTTGCAGAATGCACTGGAACGTCAAAAGAGATTCCATCAAGGACGAGTTCAGATCCAAATGATTTTCTTAAGTCACGGACTGAAAGAAGTGCACTCGTTGAAAGGCTCATGTCAGTCCTTGAGAGTTTTGACGCTCCATTGAGCGACGAAGAATCCTGTCGGTATATCTGGTGAGCGGGATGGTGACAGCGAGGAAAAGCAGCGCAGCCATCACATACGGCGTGTAATTGAACGATTTTGCTGTCTGTATTTGCGCAGCGCGGACGGCATCAGTTACACCGAGGATGGAAATCAGACCTGTGTCTTTGATAAGCGCGACGAGATCATTGAGCAAGGGCGGGGTGACCCGTTTGATTGCTTGAGGAAGAACTACATGGCGAAGTGTTTGAAAGTGCGACAGTCCAAGTGAGCGGGCGGCAGCGCGTTGGCTGGGGTGAACAGTCAGGATGCCGCTTCGCAGGACTTCGGCGACGTAGGCGGTATAGGTGATGATGACCGCGATGGTTCCGAGGATGAGAACTTCATTGGTGACGCCAGGTATTTGCAACGCTGGAATTCCAAAACCAATCAACAAGATGACCAAGATCATCGGTATGCCTCGAAAGACATCAACGTAAATAGTCGCAAGGAACCTAAACGGGGTGAGCGCCGGCGAGCGCGAGGTGCGAACCAACGCAAGCAAAAGCCCCAAGAGCGCTACCGAGCTCCCCGCAACAAGAGTGAGCGTGAGATTAGTGGTGAATCCAAGAATGATTTTGGGCAGGACTTCTACGCCATAAGCCCACTTAAAGAAAGTATCGCGTAGCGATAACCAGCCTGGTGAGTTGACTAGGACAATCGCAAATGTGCCGAGTACTAGGACACTTGATATGGCCGCAATAAACCCATTTTTCCGAGTCTTGCGTCGGCGTTCTATTCGTCGATTTCTTTCGAGATCGCTCGGCTGCCATTCCTCTGATCCGGAGATGGGCGCAGTCATTGGTTCAACCTGACTACGCCCATCGGCCGATTGGCATTCGTTTATCTAGTGATGTGCTTACTTGAGGACGGGTGCGCCCGCAGTATTAGCCAACCACTCCTCAGTGATCGCTGCGATAGTGCCATCAGATGTGAGCGCATCAACTGCATCAGTGACGCATCCGGTGATTGGACTGTCTTTTGCAAGGAGGAGGCCGAAACCGCTATCTCCGGAATCACTTCCGTCGATCTGCCCGACGATGATTCCGTTGTCGATCTCGACAGCTGAGAGATAGAAAGCCGTCGGCAAATCAACGACCAAACCATCAATTTGCTTGTTCTTGAGCGCAGTGACGCCACCAGCATTGTCATTGAAGACTGAGGCTTTGAGTCCAAGTTGGCCCTCGATGACATCAAGGGATGTGGTTGATACGGCAGCGCCGAGTTTGGCCCCTGCGGCAGTGATGCCAGCGAGGTCAGTGACGCCATCAAGTTTGCTTCCCTTATACGAGACAATCGCTTGGTTTGCCTTGTAATAAGGTGATGAGAAGTCAACAACTTCCGCACGCTCAGTCGTGATCGAGTACTGCTGGAGATTGAAATCGAAATCCTTTGGACCAGGAGCGATAGCACCATCAAAGGTAGTGCGTATCCACTTGACGGCATCCTCTCCGTAGCCGAGTTTGTCAGCGACGGCGTAAGCAATTGCTGCTTCGAATCCTTGACCTGACTCTGGCGCATCATCGATGACCCATGGATAGTAAGCAGGTTCACCTGTTGCGATTGTAAGAACGCCTGTCTCGACTGTCGCTAGCTCACCTGCAACACATCCTTCGGCTGGAGCTGCTGCATCTTCTGATGAGGATGAGCATGAGCTCAGGAATAGCGCTGCCAGGGCGAGAGCCACAAGAGCAATTGGTCGCTTACGAGATTTCTTGATTTGTAAGTCTGACATCTTCTGCCTTTCTTAAGTTCAGATCTAACGCTGGACCTGACAGTAGTTGGCAGACCCGCGCTTGCATCACGACTTTCGTGACACCTGGTCCTCACCCGGAGCACCCCACCGCGGCGGAGGGTTGCCGTCCAGTTAGCCGGGGCTTAAAAGCTGGAACTCGTGACCGAACCGAAATCTATAAAAGTTGGTGCTTCTTGTCTAGTTACCTGGCTCTCAGCAATTACAGAGGCAAATTAAGGTCTGGGGAGAAGAGCGTGAAGGTCGTGAAGATTAGAGAGTAACGAAGGGTAGCCCGTGTGCCTGCGCAACCGCCTCGTAATAGATCTTTCCTTCATGCACGTTAAGTCCTAAAGCAAGATTTGGATCAGCCTTTATAGCCTCTCTCCACCCTTTGTCTGCAAGTGCTAGTGCGTAACGAAGCGTCACATTTGTCAATGCATAAGTTGAAGTATTCGGTACGGCGCCAGGCATATTCGCCACGCAATAGAAGATCGATCCATGGACCGGATAGGTCGGATCAGCATGTGTTGTTGGCTTGGAGTCTTCGAAGCAACCACCTTGATCGATTGCAATATCCACCAATACACTTCCCGGTTTCATTCGCTTCACTAGATCGTTACTGACAAGACGTGGCGCCTTCGCACCATGAACCAATACCGCACCGATAACCAGGTCTGCGGAGAGCACCTGATCTTCGATCTCATAGGAGTTTGATGCCAGAGTTCTTACATTCCCCTCAAAAAGTTCATCAAGTTGGACCAAGCGGCGGGTATTCACATCAAGGATTGTGACCTCTGCTCGCATGCCATGGGCAATCGTGGCGGCATTAACGCCCGCAACTCCACCACCAAGGATCACAACTCGAGCAGGTCGTACTCCGGGTACTCCACCCAAGAGAACTCCCCTACCACCGGCACTCTTTTGCAACGCGGCCGCACCAACTTGCACCGCCATGCGTCCAGCAACTTCACTCATCGGAGCAAGTAGCGGAAGGTATCCATTGACATCAACTGTTTCATAAGCAATTGCAGTGATTCCGCTCTTGATCAAAGCGTCAGTACAGTCCTTTGATGCCGCGAGATGAAGATAAGTGAATAGCACTTGTCCTTGGCGCATCATTGGATATTCCTGCGCTATGGGTTCTTTTACCTTCAAGACCATCTCTGCTCGCGACCAAACCTCAGCCGCGGTGGCTACGATCTCTGCGCCAGCAGTCTTATAAGACTCATCTGAAATTGCTGAACCGTTGCCAGCACCTGTTTCAACAATGACCTTGTGGCCATGATTGATGAACTCTCTTACGCCTGCTGGAGTGATCGCAACGCGATATTCATGATTCTTGATTTCACGAGGAACGCCAACCAGCATCTCAAGACTCCTTCAACATCGAAAGGTTATCGGCCAACCAGGGCCGCACAGTTGAAGAAATACTACCCCCGCCTTACGAGCGTTATGGAATCCATGGAGCGCTGAAACGAGACGATCACGCAACCTCATCGAAGATGGCCGAGGAGATTTTGGGGTGAAGCTCTCGTCGCATCGTGGCGAAAGTCTCAGGTGGCCATCCTGCAGCAAAGACTCGCTTGAGTAAGTGCGCAAGCGGATACTCATCATCACTCTCAAGTGCTCGATCGAGGGCGCTCTGCGCCAGTACGCCATCACCTTTTTCGTAGCTAGTAGCGGCTAGGAGTGTCGCTACAGGTGCGACATATCGAGATGGCGCAATGCGAACAATCCAACGCCAGAGATCGATCAATATCTCCAAGTTCTCTTCATTGATAGAACCGAGAGCGAAGTCCCTCACCTGAAGATCCTTAAGTCGAACGAGAACTAAGGCCAGGAGTGTGGCATCCCTTACTGATTCGCCCGCCTGGGCGAGAGCTATCACTCGGGAAATTGCTTCGGCTCCCTCCCGCTGAAAAGGTCTTGGATCGTGGCGATAGTCGATCTCTGCAATCAACTCAATCGCTAAGGAAACTTCATCTGTAATGGATTGAAGTGATTCATCGCTTCGAAGTGAATTCTGAAGCTCTTCGCGTGATTCAAAAGGCATGGGGTGTCCCAGGAGAACCTGTTCCGCGGCAATAGTTGAGTTTGAGATATCTGGCATCGGATTTCCTTCAACGGGGCAACAAGTGAGATCACTACAGAGCGTGGATCGCCATCTCCGGCCTTCGACAAGTAGTGACTCCCTCACCAAGATGCCTGCCCTCGAAATGGACTCAGTGACCTCATCGTTGAGAGATTTCCCTTCGCCGTGATCGGTGTAAGCGATGATCATCGCGCACTCGCTCTTCCAGCGTTTCAGATGAGTAGATATCTCATTCAGATCCGCTCTCTCAAGGTCAAATCGCATAGCGATATTTATCGCTTCATCTCGAATACCAATGACTATCAATGACTCTTGTGGTGAGAACCCCATCAAGAACGGAACAGCTACAAGCAGGTCATGCGGTGAGGTAAGTGTTGTCATGGAGCGATGCTCGTTGAAAAATCCCGGTCACACTCGGTAGGTAGAAGAAAATGTGGATGAAGTCCTTTTGTGGAAATCAACCAAGCAGTCGACTCGGAGCCCTGTAGATGATGAGATCGCGTTCTCGCTTCTGAGTTATCACACCATCAATCGGAGATGAAAGACCTGCAACCGTGAAGGTGCCGTTCCATGTAGTGGTCAAGATGATCTTCTTGGTCCCCACATTGTTGTAGGTGAATGTGTTGAGGGCTAACGGATAAGGCGCCCCAGGGAGTGAGGTCTGACGAGTGGTGCCCTCACCATAATCCCACAAGAATTCCGGCTTGAGGGATATGCCTACTGGTATTCCCGCGACTTTAAGCGTTACATCGAAAGATGTCGGTGTCGTAGTCCAAAAGTAAACCGGTGTGTAAAGAGTTGCCCCTCGTGCAGGCTGAAATTGGATATCTCCAATAGGGATCATCTGACTGACTTGATCCGAAAGCGAAGTAGAGGCGATCACTGACTGAGTAGGAACTATGGCCTTACCTCTCTTTTCTCTATTCTGTTTTCTTGTCGCCGCGGCTTTTCTCGCTGCTTCACGCCAGGCCGCATAACGATCCGGGTGATACGGAATCCACGTGCGCTTTGGATCAGGCGCAGCAGTAAAAGAGCCCGAAGCTATTGGCTCCTTCCTTACTTCATTTACTTCACTGAGCTCGCTGCTGACTTTTGCTGGTCTATTGCTTCGATAAATGACGACAATTTCGTCACTCTCGTCATCGACAGTCACTTCGATGCACTTCTCTGCTTTACATTCTTCAGCCGTTGCAGTGCGACTCGGAACAATCACCAGTGAAAGGACAAGTGCCACGGATAATGAATATGAGATCTTCGCTCTGGACTTCATCACGCGAAGCTAGAGAGCTACCGAGGCGGGCGTTGCCGCAATATGTAAACCTGTGGAGAAATCTGCCCTGTGGATTCCCTGCCTCTATGACAGACTGCCGAAGTGGCAGTCCGCGATGGCGATGGGTGGGTGGATTGCGCCTGCTTGTCTCGCCATTGGGGGCTTCATGGAGCAGCAGGACTTTTGCTCATTCGTCAGGAGGAGGTTCTTCTTCAACTTCGAGCGCCGTGGGTTCACAATGGCGGAACTTGGGGAATACCAGGCGGAGCTCGAGACTCTCATGAGAGCTGGACTGAGGCCGCAATACGAGAAGCTGTTGAAGAGATTGGCATAACCCCTGGCTCGCTCACACTCATTCGTGATTACATCGACGATCACTCAACGTGGAGTTATGTAACAGTGATCGCTCAAGCTTTCGATGATTTGACTCCTGGGGAGCTCAATCACGAGACCATGGAAGTTCGTTGGGTTGCGATGGATGACGTTGAATCGCTACCACTGCATCAAAGTTTCGCTAAAAGCTGGCGTTCAATCCGCCCACTGATACAGATTCGCAACTAGCTAATATTGAAGCGGTGCTGAATCTCATAGCGAGTCTCTGAGCCTTCGAAGTGAATCCCGAACGACTTCAGGGTCTTCGGTTCGCCAGAGTGGTGGCATGGAATTGATCAAGATTTCACCGTAGCGCTTCTTTGTAATCCTGGAATCTAGAATCGCCACGACGCCTCGATCTTCGTGTGAGCGAATCAAGCGACCACTTCCCTGAGCTAGAAGCAGTGCCGCCCTTGGGAGTGAAACTTGCATAAAACCAGATCCACCTTCGCTATCTGCTTGGCGTGAGCGTGCTGCCATGACTGGATCATCGGGCCTGGGAAAGGGAATACGATCAATCGCTACGAGAATGCAGGATGAACCGGGAACATCAACTCCTTGCCAGAGTGAGATCGTGCCGATCAAAACTGAACGTTCTTCCTTTGAAAAACGCTCGACCAATGACCCAACCGGATCGCCACGTCTTGCAGTGATGATCGGAATCTCAAGGTCAAAGAGAACTTTTCGCAAGTGCGCATCTGCTGCCTCGACAGCTCGCCACGATGAGAAAAGAGCCAAAGTTCTACCATCTGCGGCTTCGATCAACTCAGCAAGTTCATCGAGCGCCTCTCGCGTTGGTCCTTCGCGCGTCGGTTCCGGAAGATGCGAGGCGAGATAGAGCATCCCCTGCTTCTCGAAATCGAATGGTGTTCCCACATCCAAGGTGGTGAGTCCTTCGATATCTGCAATCCCAAGATTTCGCTTCACTGGTTCAAAGGATCGAGAGACGGTCATCGTCGCACTCGTTGCGATGACGGGACTCGATGAGAAGAGGTTCTCGGCAAGCACCTCAGATACCGATAACGGTGCTAGATAGAGGGTGGAGTAGGTTGGTTCGAACCAGAGGACGCTTCCTTCTTGTGCGCGCATCATCTTCTGAGTCACAGTCTTGATCTCATTGATCGCACCCTTAACGCGAGCACGTTCGGCTAGAACATCTCCCTCAAAGATCTCATCATCTGCCGATAATCTCTGTGAGATCGCCTCCGTCGCCTCCTTGATGGAGCGAATGGGGTCAAGTAAAGCTATCGGGAGCTCCTCAAGTCTTCGCTCTTCACTACTTCGATCTCCTCCGGAGAGGAAATCATCTCGATATTGCGCGATAGCCTCTTCGAATTCTTCGGCCGCAACGGTGAGATCTTGCGCGGGGCCAGCGCCACGTTCGCCTGAGAACTTTCGATACATAGTCGCTGCACGTAGTACGCGTTGCGCTGTCAATTCTTCAGTCACCGCTTGTGTGGTGCGATCGGAAAACTCGTGAGCTTCATCCAAGATCACGACATCTCGATCGGGCAAGATCGGATGCGAATCCACCACTTCGATGGCAAGAAGGGTGTGATTCGTTACGACGATATCAGCGTTCTGCGCTTTTGCTTTTGCAAGGACTGCGAAACAACTTGATCCATAGGCGCAATCATCAGCGCCGACACACTCTCTTCCACTTACCGAACTGGCCGCCCATACTCGTCGGTCCACCTCAGGCGCATCATCTCGATCCCCCGAAATACCGACAATCTTGCTCCAGTCTTTGAGTCTCTTCGCCTGTTCTTCGAGGGTCGAGACCTCAATCAGCAACTCACTATCTGCATCAGATCCGCCAAAGAGTTTCTGTTTACAAAGATAGTTCCCGACACCCTTATAGATCGCGAAGGAAATCTCTCGCCCCAATGATTTCTCAACGGCTGATTTGATTCGAGGCAGATCGCGTTCGATGAGCTGTCTTTGGAGCGCGAGGGTGGCAGTTGCAACAAGGGCGCGCTTGCCACTTGCGAGTGCGGGGATGAGATACGCCAGTGATTTTCCAGTGCCGGTTCCGGCTTGAACTAAGAGGTGATCTTCGGATTCGATGGCATCAGCGATTGCAAGTGCCATATTTCGCTGTCCCTCGCGAGGAGAGCCGCCAATAGATTCCACGGCCGCATCCAAGGCAGTGAGCATCGAATGATGGCGCTCATCAATGCCTTTTTTGGCTTTCACAGAATCACTCATCAATCGCTCATACCCAGAAACGAAATCGGCCCCCTTACGGGGGCCGATTCTTCACTCACTCTTTAGCTGCATCCTGATGTTGATCCACAACCTTCGCAGACATAACAGGCACCTGATGGTCGCATCTTCACTCCGCATGTCATGCAAAGTGGCGCATCAGTCTTGAATCCAGCGAACTTCTCAAGGAGTTCGGTTGAGGATCCAACACCTGAGGTATCTGGCGCCTTCTCGATGACGAGATCAACTGGTTTTGAGTCCTTTGGCTTTGAGATTGCTACCTCATCGCTAGCAGGTGCCGATGGCGCCGCTACCGCGTACTCACCACTATCGAGTGCTGCACTGCGCTCGTTGGCCGTATAGAGGCCCAGCGCAGCGCGAGTGTCGAGTGGCAGATAATCCAGGGCCAATCGGCGGAAGATGTAATCCATCATCGATTGCGCCATACGAATGTCCTTGTCATCGGTCATTCCGGCTGGCTCAAATCGAAGGTTGGTGAACTTCTCGACATAAGTCTCAAGTGGTACGCCGTATTGAAGTCCGATCGAGACAGCGATTGAGAATGCATCCATCACACCAGCAAGAGTTGAGCCTTGCTTGCCGAGTTTGAGGAAGATCTCGCCGAGAGCACCATCTTCATAACTTCCTGCAGTGAGGTAACCCTCTGCGCCACCTACTGAGAATGAAGTTGTCCGCGATGGGCGTGACTTCGGAAGACGCTTGCGTTGTGCTGGCGCTGGTGCGCCGGTCGAAGCGGAAGCGCTATCTTCTTTTTTCGCTGCCTTGCCATCAGAGAGTGGCTGACCAACTTTGCAGTTGTCGCGATAGACGGCGAGCGCTTTGAGGCCAAACTTCCAACCTTGGTAGTAGACCTCTTCTACCTCTTCGACAGTTGCGGTCTCAGGGAGGTTAACGGTCTTTGAAATCGCGCCAGAAAGGAAGGGCTGGCAGGCAGCCATCATTCGCACGTGTCCCATCGGCTTGATCGGACTTGCACCCATCGCACAATCAAAGACGTCGTAGTGCTCACTCTTGAGACCGGGAGCATCGATCACATTTCCATGAGTGGATATGTATTCGACGATCGCTTCAATCGTCTCTTGGGTGTAGCCCAACTTTCGCAAAGCTTGTGGAACAGTCTGATTGACGATTTGCATCGAGCCGCCACCGACCAACTTCTTGAACTTCACAAGAGCTAGATCTGGCTCGATACCTGTTGTGTCGCAATCCATCATCAAACCAATGGTGCCTGTAGGGGCAAGGACTGAGGCCTGAGCATTTCGCCACCCGTTGCGCTCACCGATCTTCACGCCTTCATCCCAGGACTTGTTCGCCTCGGTCCAAACCGAGCGATCAAGCTCTGAGACTGATTTCGCTGAGAGTGAGGCTGCTTGGTGCTTCTTCATGACCCGGGTGTGGGCTCCTGCATTTCTCGCATAACCCTCGTAAGGACCGACGATTCCTGCAAGTTCTGCAGACCTGCGGTAGGAAGTTCCGGTCATCAACGAGGTGATTGCACCCGCGACTGACCGACCTGCATCACTGTCGTAAGCAAGACCACTTGCCATGAGGAGTGCGCCGAGGTTTGCGAAGCCGATTCCTAGCTGTCGATAGGCGCGAGTCGTCTCACCGATCGCTTCAGTTGGGAAGTCTGCGAAACAGATCGAGATATCCATCGCAGTGATGATCATCTCGACTGCTTTGACGAAAGACTTTGAGTCAAAGGAGCCATCGTCCTTGAGGAACTTCATCAAGTTCAGTGATGCAAGGTTGCATGATGAGTTATCCAATGACATGTACTCAGAGCAAGGGTTCGAAGCATTGATTCGACCTGTCTCTGGATTGGTGTGCCAATCATTGATTGTGTCGTCGTATTGGATTCCTGGATCTGCACAGGCCCATGCTGCTTCTGACATCTTTCTAAAGAGTTGCTTTGCTGAGACAGTCTCCATGATTTCACCGGTCGCGCGAGCACGAAGTCCGAAATCTTGATCGTTCTCATAAGCGCGCATGAAATCATCTGATACGCGGACTGAGTTATTTGCGTTCTGATATTGAACCGAGATGATGTCTTTGCCACCGAGGTCCATATCGAAGCCGGCATCACGAAGTACGCGAATCTTTTCCTCTTCGCTCACTTTGGTTTCGATGAATTCTTCGATATCTGGATGGTCTACATCGAGAACTACCATCTTCGCGGCTCGCCTTGTAGCACCGCCAGATTTGATGGTTCCTGCTGATGCATCGGCGCCTCGCATGAACGAGACTGGGCCTGATGCGTTTCCACCTGATCGGAGTAGCTCTTTTGCCGAGCGAATTCGCGAGAGATTAAGACCGGCGCCTGATCCGCCCTTGAAGATCATGCCTTCTTCTCGGTACCAGTTGAGGATCGAATCCATCGTGTCATCGACAGAGAGAATGAAACATGCGCTCACTTGTTGTGGCGCAGCAGTGCCGACATTGAACCAAACTGGCGAATTGAAGGAGAAGACCTGGTGCATCAGCATCCACGTCAATTCGTGCTCGAAGATTTCAGCATCGGCATCGGTTGCGAAATAACCGTACTGCTTGCCTGCTTTCACATAGGTAAGGACAACGCGATCGATGACCTGGCGGAGCGACCATTCACGATTCTCATGTCCTACAGCCCCACGGAAATACTTTGTTGTGACGATGGTTGATGCATTGACCGACCAGAAATCCGGGAACTCAACCCCACGTTGTTCGAAGATAACCTCGCCGCTCTTCCAGTTTGTCTGGACTACATCGCGTCTCTCCCACGTCACCTCGTCATAAGGATGCGTCCCAGCTGTGGTGTAGAGGCGTTCGATGGTGAGGCCTTTGTTCTTCGCTTTGGAAGAAGGTCGATTGATGACCGTGTCTGACATTTCTAGTGCTCCAATTTTTCTGGTTGTTAAGTTGTCTTCACTCGTGGGGCAAGTGAATTCATGGGCAGGGTTTCGTTCGAATTCAGGGAAGAATTCATTGCTGTCGCAGAGGAAGTTGCGAGGGAAGGTCTTGCTGATGTCTCTGAAGGCATCGCTCGCAGTAACGCGATCTCACCTTCGAAGTCATCAAGGGAGGAGAAGTTACGGTAAACCGAGGCATATCGCAGGTAGGCAACCTCATCGAGTTCTCGGAGTGGCGCAAGAATTGCCATGCCCACTTCTTGAGCTTCGATCTCTGCTTGGCCACTGGCGCGAAGGCTCTCTTCAACCCGCTGGGCTAAGAGCGCGAGATCGTCGTCGTTAACTGGGCGGTTCTGGCAGGCCTTACGAACACCATTGATTACTTTTTCGCGACTGAAAGGTTCAGTGGCGCCGCTTCGTTTGATGATGGCCAAAATCGCAGTCTCTTGGGTTGAAAACCTTGAGCCACACTGAGTGCACTCACGACGACGACGGATGGAGTTGCCATCCTCTACTGGCCGAGAGTCGACGACTCGTGAGTCGTCGTGTCGGCAGAAGGGACAGATCATCGGCGTGTCTAACCTTTCAATACTGGGAATTTCCCGAACCTGGGTGTATTCCGAAACTTCCTTCGAAGTGGCTTAGAACCACTAGGGATGGAAGGTTATCTCAAAATCACCCCAACATCTAGTGGGAACAGTAGACCCAAAGTTGAGGGTTTTGGGGATGCCTATCCGCGTGTCGGGATGATCAGACGGTCACCAGCGTTGAGAGTCGGCGAGGTGAGCGCATTGAGCTCCATGATTCGCGAAACGGTCTCCTCGTGATCTCCCCCCAGAAGTTTTGCAATCGACCAGAGCGATTCACCCGGAGCAACGATGACCACTTCAAGATGTGCGTTCGCTCCCTTAGTTGTCGAAGAGCTCCCGGCGGCTGCACCGGATACGGCTGAATAACTACTCGCGATGAGAACCAGGACCGACAGCAGGACAGCACCCCGAGCAAAGAGCCTTCCCCTTCGGGTGAGGCGAACGCTTGAAAAACCTTGAAAATCAATGGTTTTCGCGGTTGCAACTTGGTATGTGCTCATGGGGAACCTTCTTCGACCAGATCCATCGACACCGGGGATAGTGTTCGAACACCTGTTCTAACCCGAAAGGTACACCCCGCCCCCGACACCCGCAACCCAATTTCGAACATTTGTTTGAATTTTTTAGCAATCGGTCCTACTCTTCAGCCCATGAGCGATTCCCGTAGCGATTTCCTGTCCGATGCCCTGACCGATGCCCCTAGGGAGATCCTTGAATTGCCTGACTCCCTTCCCGATGGCGCAGGGCTAACCCAGCGCCAACGAGCCATCCTCGATGTGATCCGTCAATCGGTTGAGGTGCGCGGGTACCCACCCACGATGCGAGAGATCGCCCACGCGGCCGGTCTGGCTTCTCCCTCGAGCGTCAAATATCAACTCGGTGAACTCGAGGCTAAGGGCTTTATCCGGCGCGACCCTTCTCGCGGACGAGCAGTCGAAATTCGCGAGACCGGTCAAGGCGGCGCCGACGTCGCTAAAACTCACTCGGTTCCACTCGTGGGCCGAATTGCTGCTGGGGCGCCCATCCTCGCCGAACAAGAAGTGGAAGAAGTCTTTCCTCTGCCGGCCACATTGGTAGGCGAAGGTGAGCTTTATATGCTCAAAGTTGTCGGGGATTCAATGATCGACGCCGCGATATGCGATGGCGACTATGTTGTCATTCGTTCTCAGAAGGACTGCCAGAAGGGCGAAATTGTGGCTGCCATGATTGATGGCGAGGCCACGGTGAAAACCTTCTCCACCAAGGGTGGCAAAGTCTGGCTCCTTCCAGCGAATGACGCCTATGACCCGATTCCTGGCGATAAGGCCGAAATCCTTGGCAAAGTCACGGCGGTCCTGCGCTCCGTCAGGTAAGGAACTTCACCTGATTAACGCAACACTCTTGTTGCGTTAATCGCCCCTCCTCCCTTAGCCTCCCTCCAAGTGGATTTCCCTCAAGCGGATCTCCCTTAATCAGCCTTGGAGACTTTGGAGACTGTGGTGCACTCACTCAAAAAAACCGCCCTCATTGCGCTCTCACTCATAGTGATGGGCTCTCTTACCTCATGCGCCAACTCGAATAACGAGGCCAATGAGCTGACTGTCTACTCGGGTCGAAGCGAGGAGTACCTCGGAGATGTCTTCGAGAAGTTTCAAGAAGAGAGTGGGATCAAACTCAATGTTCGCTATGCCGATTCGGCCGAGCTCGCAGCGCAACTCCTCGAGGAGGGAAAGAATTCACCTGCTGACGTTTTTATCTCCCAAGATGCCGGATCACTCGGGGCAGTTGCAGAGGCGGGACTTCTTGAGCAACTCGATGACTCTATTCTCAATCTCATCCCAGGAAGATTCTCTTCGCCAGAGAAATACTGGGTGGGAATCACCGGTCGCACTCGAGTCTTTGCATATAGCCCTTCTCGCCTCAGCGAACTTCCTAAGAGTTATCGCGATGTAACGAATCCGATCTATAAGGGTCGCGTGGGTATCGCCCCGACAAATGGTTCTTTCCAAGCATTTGTCACCGCGCTACGCATCAATGCCGGAGAAGCAGCGGCTGAAAAGTGGCTTCGAGATCTGGTTGCAAATGAGCCGAAGTATTACGAGAAGAACTCCATGATCGTTGAAGCAATTGATGCTGGAGAGATTGATCTCGGTCTGGTAAATCACTATTACGTATATGAAGTGTCAAAGGCCCTCGGCCGCGAGATTGGCGTCAAGATTGGATTCTTCAACAAAGGAGATTTAGGAAATCTGATAAATGTCTCTGGCGCCGGTATCTTGAAGAGTACGGGCAAGAACGAAGCCGCCACGAAATTCCTCTCCTATCTTCTCTCGCCTTACGCAGAAGAGACTTATGTGAAAGAAGTACAGGAATATCCCCTTCTTCCAGGCATTGAAGGACCAGAGGGACTTCCTCGCATCGAAGAGCTCGGAGCACCGGCCGTTGATTTGAATTCCCTCAAAGACCTTCGAGGAACACAACAACTCTTGATCAAGGTCGGTCTGCTCTGACCACGCTACTTCCCCAAGGTTTTTCCCATGGTTTAACCCAAGGTACCGGCGAGAATTCAGCTGCGCCGAGGGAGCGCGATAATCTAAAAAAAGTCTCTGGCCTGCTCACTTTGCTTCTGCTTGGTCTGGCCTTGCTTCCGCTCGTTTATCTCATCAATCGCGTCCGAACAATCGCCAGGGCAGATCTCGCTGCAATTTTGTTCCGAGAGAAGACGCTCGAAATCGTACTCAATACCCTCGCTCTGGCATTAGTCGTTGCCATTGCATCCCTTCTCATCGGAACTCTTTTTGCCGTACTTCTCTTTGCGAGCGATCTCAGAAGCAAGGGATTTTTGCTTGCAATCTCGGCTCTGCCCTTGGCGATTCCTTCCTATGTCGTGACGTATTGCTGGATTGCGATTTGGCCGTCTTTCCGAGGATTCTGGGCTGCAGCTCTGGTCTTAACGATTAGCACGATGCCCTACACACTCCTCGCTGCATTCGCAGCTCTGCGCAGGATTGATCTTGTGCAGATCGATGTAGCACGTTCACTTGGGTCCAACAGATTGCAGGTCTTCACTCGAATCGTCTTCCCACAAATTCGAAATTCAATCGCAGCTAGCACTCTTCTTGTAGTTCTCTACGTCTTCAGTGACTTCGGTGCAGTCTCGCTTCTCGACGTCGATACCTTCACTCGCGCTATTCAAAATCTCTACCGTGCTTCATTCGACCGTCAATCTGCTGCCCTCCTTGGTTTGATACTGATCGCATTCGCCGCACTTCTGGTCTTTGGTGAGGCAAGAGTGCAGGGCAAGACCACGCTTATCCGCTCTTCTGCTCGAGCAAGAGTTGAGCTCGCCTTCATCACCAAACCCGCGGCCAAAGTCTCGGTATTTCTGCTCATAGTTGGATATGCCCTCTTGGCGCTTGCAGTTCCGGGCTACCTTCTAAGTTCTAGATTGATAAGCAACTTCGGCGGAATTGATTTCGGCTCCCTGATCTCAGCAACAATCAATACGGCTTTGGTCGCAACTCTTGGCGCAGTTATAGCCATGGCATTTGCCATTCCGCTTGCTTGGACCATCACCAACTCCGCAAGTAAGTGGGGAATCATCACCGAGCGGACAGTCCTTATCTCTCACGCACTCCCGGGCGTAGTCCTCGGCCTCTCACTAGTGGCCTTCTCATCGGGACTGCCCTGGCTCTATCAGAGCGTTGCCCTTTTGGGATTTGCCTATGCGCTGCTCTTTCTTGCTAAGGGAGTCGGTGCCGCCAGATCCAGTATTGAGCGAGTTCCTCAAGGTTTGAAAGAGGTCTCAACCACGCTTGGTATCTCACCACTTCGCACATTTCGCCGAGTCACAATTCCTCTCGCCGCTCCCGGCCTTGGCGTCGGATTCCTTTTGATTCTCTTGACTGCAATGAAAGAACTCCCAGCAACTCTGATGCTCAGGCCGACTGGCTTTGACACTCTTGCAATCGAAATCTGGAGTCAGGCCTCAATCAATCGCTTCAACGAGGCTGCACCATATGCGCTTATGCTTGTTTTGATTGCGGCAATTCCAACATTTCTCATTTCACGGCCAGATCGCGGTCATCAAGAAAATAGATTAGGGAGGGGATTAGATGGAGTCGCTTGATGTCAATGCCCTAACAGTCCACCTTGGTGAACGAAAAGTTCTTGACCAGCTCTCAATTCAAATCGACGCCGGAACCTTCACCGCGATCTTAGGTCCAAGTGGATGCGGAAAGACCACACTTCTACGCGCAATTGCAGGCTTAGTGAGACCTTCCTCCGGAGCGATTAGATTTGGTAAGCAGTTAGTGAGCATTTCATCTCTGGTACTCCCGCCGCATAAGCGAAAAATCGGTTACCTACCTCAAGAAGCGGCGCTTTTCCCCCATCTCAATGTTTTTGAAAATATCGCTTATGCGCTCGAAAAAGAGAAGTTCACGAAGGATCAGAAGCGCAAAATTGTTTTTGAGATGCTTGAGTTGATCGGACTGGTTGGGTATGGCGAGCGAATGCCGGGTCAACTTAGTGGTGGTCAACAAACGCGAGTAGCGCTAGCCCGAGCACTTGCTCTTGAACCAAAGGTCGTACTTCTCGATGAACCTTTCTCCGCTCTTGATGCAACCCTTCGGAGTGAACTTCGCGAGGAGGTCACCTCACTGCTCAAAAAGCGTGGCGCGACTACCTTGATGGTGACTCACGACCGAGAAGAAGCTCTTGTTACCGCCGACATGATCGCACTGATGCGTGAAGGCAAGATTGTTCAACATGGCGCCCCCGCGGAGGTTTACTCAACTCCTTCAACGCCTTACGCAGCTCTTAGTACCGGAGATGCGCTCTTGCTTCCAGCAAGACGTGACGGCGAACAAATATTTCACCCGCTGAGTTCGGATATTTCTTCTGAAGCAAGTCAATCAGGGATCCTGGTGATAAGACCCGAAGAAATTTTGATCAGCAAATCTCAATCCAAGGGCCAACGAGCAGTAGTGACCAAGGTCGACTACTACGGTCATGATGCCGTCATCGAGTTTGGCCTCATCGAATCTGCTTACCTCGGCACTCTCAAAGCTCGAGTGCCTGGCGGCGTTCACTTCACACCTGGAGAGTCAGTCTTCGTCTCTCACGACGGACCTATCCGTTGGTTTAGTTCATAGCGCACTAGCGACCTACGTCGCAGTTTCGACGCCCAGTTCAGTTAATTCATGCGCTAGGCGCTCGCTTACGCGGCCCCGAATCCTGGTTCCGTCACCTTCGTATCTCTCATCATCGATCTCACCAAGTTCATGGATTTTGTTGACTAAATCGCCTCTCTTGTAAGGAATAAGTAGATCTATCTCTACGCGAGGATGCGGCAACCCCTCCTCAATCGCTCTTTTCAACATTTCAATCCCAAGCCCAGTTTTCACGGAGATCGCAATTGCCTCCCGCTCATCCCTGAGGAGTTGATCAAGAATCTCAGGTGGAGCGATCTCTGCCTTGTTGATGGCGATAATCTCTGGGATTCCTCCTGCACCAATCTCGCGCAAGATGGATCGCACCGATCGAATCTGTCCGTAAGGATCCGGATGTGATCCGTCCACGAGATGAACGATGAGATCTGCTGAGAGGACTTCTTCGAGCGTTGACTTGAATACCTCAACCAACTGCTCGGGAAGGTCGCGCACGAAACCGACTGTGTCCGCGATCGTAAAGAGTCTGCCTTCGTGCGTCTCAGCCCGTCGAACCGTCGGCTCAAGTGTCGCAAACAAGGCGTCCTGCACCAATACTCCAGCCCCAGTAAGGCGATTGAGAAGTGACGATTTCCCCGCGTTTGTGTAACCAGCGATCGCTACAGATGGAATCTTGTTTCGCTCACGCTCTTGTCGTTTTGTATCGCGAGCCGTTTTCATCTCTTTGATCTCTCGTCGAAGTTTTGCCATCTTGTCTCGAATGCGTCGCCGATCAATTTCGATTTTGGTTTCACCAGGACCACGACTACCTATTCCACCAGTGCCGCCCGCCTGACGAGAGAGAGATTGACCCCAACCACGAAGGCGTGGCAGTAAATATGTCATCTGTGCGAGCTCTACCTGAGCTTTGCCCTCCCTGCTCTTTGCATGTTGGGCGAAGATGTCGAGGATGAGCGCGGTGCGATCCACAACTTTCACCTTCACGCGATCTTCCAAGTTCTTCAACTGCGATGGGCTTAACTCGCCGTCACAGATCACGGTATCGGCGCCACTTGCTTTGACGATTCCCTTGAGCTCGGCAACTTTTCCTGAACCGATGAATGTCGCTGCATCTGCTTTATCTCGACGTTGAATCAACGCGTCTAACACCTGCGAACCCGCAGTTTCGGCGAGTGCGGCAAGTTCAGTCATCGAATTCTCCGCATCAAGTGCCGTCCCGCTTGTCCAAACCCCAACCAAGACAACTCGCTCTAGTTGAAGACGGCGATATTCAGCCTCAGAGATATCGATCATTTCGGTAGATAGCGAAGAGACGCGCCTCAGCGCTTGACGATCTTGCAGCGCTAACTGAGTCGACTCGAAGTCATCCGGTTTGAAACCTGCGAGCTTAATTTCTACATCATCTGATTCGTTTTCTAACTCTCGTTCCAACCCTTCGCTCTCAGAAATCAGCACGTCGTAGTCGATCTCTTTCATCAAATCTCAATCTCAAAATCTCGAACCAAGAGCGCAGGTCCAGTCAGAGTCGCGTTGAAATGTCCATCAATATCTACTACCAGTCGACCACCTGGGGCATGGATGACCCAAGAAACAGGGGGACGCTTACCCTCCTTGATACTCGCCGCAAGTGCGACCGCACAAGTTCCTGTGCCACAAGATCTCGTCTCGCCACTTCCCCGCTCATGGACGCGCATCTTCAATTCACCATTGCCGAGGAACTCGACAAACTCGACATTGACTCCATCTGGGTACTCATCTTCGGGCTCGACAACCGGCGCTTCTGCTAGCGAACCAACTCGATCCACAGAACTTACAAAAACGACTGCATGAGGGTTACCTACATCAATATTGAATCCCCTGAATTCATTTCCGTTGACGCTGGCGCTGACGTCACCATCAATCTGTGTTACCTGCCCCATGTTGACTGAAATATCTCCTGCTGTAGGAACCTTGAGGAATTTTCGTCCCGCACGAGTGAGAATCGCAAAGATCCCCTCGCTCTGATGTCCTCGATCCACAAGATATCTAGCCATGACGCGAATTCCGTTGCCACACATCTCAGCTAACGACCCATCTGAGTTTCGATAATCCATAAACCACTCATCACCGCGACGTACTATCTTGATGATTCCATCTGCACCACCCTCACCCTCTCGAGAGCAGAGTGCTCGGATAACTTCTGCATCAAGGGAAATCTCATCGCGTGGGTCAAAGATCAAGAGAAAGTCATTCTCGGTTCCGTGACCATAGGTAGTCGTAATCTTCATCTGGCGCGAAGGTTACCTCTCACTCTTTGCTATTTCGTCCCGAAGACTATTCATTCGATAGAACCTTCATTGCCCCGGCCATTCGTGCTTCGGTATCTGCTCCTTTGATCCATCGGATTCGCGAATCTCGTGAGAACCAGGTCTCTTGGCGCCGGGCATATTGGCGGGTTGCGCGCTTGGTTTCTTCTTTCGCCTCATCCTCGCTCAATTTTCCTTCAAGGAAAGCGATCACTTGAGCGTAACCGATCGCAGCTCGCGCAGTCCTTCCGTTGAGGATTCCGTTCGCTATGAGTGACTGAACTTCCGAGACCAAGCCTCGCTGCCACATCTGGTCGACACGGCGATCTATTCGCTCTTTCAAAGTTTCGCGGTCCATGACTAATCCAATTTGCTTAGCTTCGGGGTAATAACTTTTCCCTTCTCGCGGCAGATTCGCAGTAAAAGGCTTACCGGTTATCTCAATCACTTCAAGGGCTCTCACGATTCGCCGAAGATTTTCTTTCGGGATTGCAACGGCTGCAGCTGGGTCGAGCTGGGCCAACCTCTGGTGCATCACTTCGCTCCCCAGATGCATCCCCTCCTCCAAAAGCTTTCTCCTGATTTCAGGATCAGTCTCGGGGAAATCAAGTTCATCTAATAACGCCTTGATATAAAGGCCGGTGCCGCCCACTACGACTATAGATTCCCCCGTTGAAAGGATTTGATCGATTATCACTCGAGTATCTCTCTGATAATCAGCAACCGATGCATCCTGGTTCACATCCAAGATATCGATCATGTGATGAGGTATTCCAACACGCTCCTGCATGGATAGTTTTGCTGTTCCTATATCCATACCTCGATAGAGCTGCATAGAGTCAGCATTGACGATCTGGGCACCGATCTTCGCCGCGATTGCTAGCGATAGATCGCTCTTTCCCGTTGCGGTTGCCCCAGCAATAACTATCAGCTGGGGTCGATTTTGTTCTAGCATCGTCAAGAAAGCGCAGCAGTCAAAGTCTCGCGCGAGAGTTTCGGTATCCCTAGCATCACGCCTCTCGATTCTGCTTCATCAACCCGCTCGGCAAATGCATCTCCGCCTCTGCTCGCCCGAGATGAGAGCAATGCTCCTTGAGCTATCAGATAGAAGGGTTTTGCTTCGGTCACCTTGACGGTTGCAAAATCTCCAGGGCGAAGTGAAGGCGAGCTCGAACCTTCGAGTGAGTGGCTATTAAAATGAATCAATCTGAAGTCTTCACTCTTGCCACTCATACGGCCGCTCTCATTGCCATCATTTTCTTGGATCAGAACTTCGAACTCTCGGCCAATTGCCTGCTGGTTCACTTTCCACGCAATCGCCTCTTGATGGCGATGAAGTCTTTCGTATCGTTCTTTCACGACCTCGGCTGGTACTTGATCCGGCATTTCGGCAGCAGGAGTTCCAGGACGCTTTGAATATTGGAATGTGTAGGCCGCAGTGAATTGCGCTTCATCGCAGAGATCTAGTGTCTCCTGAAAATCTGATTCGCTCTCACCTGGAAAACCGACGATGATGTCGGTGGTGATAGAGGCGCCAGGTATCGCATTTCGAACTCGGTCAATGATTCCGAGATACCTACTCTTTCGATAAGAACGTCGCATCGATTGCAGAATCCGATCTGACCCTGATTGCAGGGGCATATGTAGGTGTGGCATGACATTCTTTGTTTCGGCCATCGCCTCAATCACATCATCTGTGAAATCGCGTGGGTGGGGTGACATAAAACGAACTCGTTCTAGGCCATCAATCTCACCGCAAGCGCGAAGTAATTTCGAAAAGGCGCCACTCTCTCCCAATTCAACGCCGTAAGCATTGACGTTCTGGCCCAAGAGAGTGACTTCGACAACGCCTTGATCGACCAGCGTTCTCACTTCGCGCAAGATCTCATCCTGGCTTCGGTCTTTCTCGCGACCTCGCAGGGCCGGGACTATGCAGAAAGTGCAGGTGTTATTGCAACCAACCGAAATCGACACCCACGCTGAGAAGGCTGAGTGTCGCCTAGCGGGAAGAGTCGAAGGAAAGTGTTCTAGCGCCTCTTTGATCTCAACTTGAGACTGCCCCTCAATCCGTGCTCGCTCTAGAAGCACAGGTAGAGACCCAACATTGTGAGTGCCAAAGATGACGTCGATATACGGAGCGCGCTTCAACATCGATTCTCGGTCTTTCTGGGCAAGACAACCCCCGATGGCGATTTGCAAGTTGGGGTTCTCTCGTTTTGACGGGGCGAGGAAACTCAGCTGACCATAGAGCTTGTTATCCGCGTTCTCCCTTACCGCGCAGGTATTGAAAACGATGAGATCAGGGTCTTCGCCATCGCGGGCGGCGATATATCCGGCGGCATCAAGGGATCCTGCTATTCGTTCGGAATCATGAACGTTCATTTGGCAACCCAAAGTTTGGATCGCATAGCGCCGCGTCATAAAGATGAAGTCTACAAGCGAGAGGAGAAGCTAGTTTTGCTACTGTTTTGCAAGCTCCCTGATCACTTCATTGATCATCTGTGAGGGAAATCCTCGTCGCATAAGTGCACCGGCTACACGCCGCTTTGTCGTCTCAATCTCTTCCCCCGCACGGGGTCGCCACTTCTTACGAGCAAACTCCTGAGCAAGCTCCAAATCTGAAGATTCAGGGATGTCTTCGATGACCCAATCAATCGTCTCCTGATCGATTCCCTTTTCGCGAAGTCCCTGAGATATGACGCGCTTAGAACTCTTCTTCACTCTTCTCGTTCTATCGCTAAATGCCCGCGCAAAATCCAGGTCGTTGATATAGCCCATCTCCTCGACGCGGAGCAGAACCGAATCACGAATCTCATCACTTGCACCCCGTTTAGATAGGTGCTTGGAGAGTTCTGACTTACTGAGCGAGCGCCTACCAAGCGCCGTTAAGGCGATGGTAAGCGCTACTGAGAAGGGATCGCTCTCTACTTCGTCGATTCGCTCAGAGGTCGGATTATTAGAACTCGACATCCGCAGTTGCTTCATCCACTGCAGCAACCAGGGCTGGATCGACAACGGTCGTCATCAATCTCGCACGGATCTTAGATTCAATCTCGTTTGCAAGATCTGGGTTGTCAATCAAGAACTGTCTCGAGTTCTCTTTACCTTGTCCGAGTTGGTCGCCTTCGTAGGTAAACCATGCTCCCGACTTCTTGACGATGCCGTGTTCCACACCAAGATCCAGGAGTGAGCCCTCGCGCGAGATTCCGACACCGTAGAGAATGTCGAACTCTGCTTGCTTGAATGGTGGAGCCATCTTGTTCTTTACGACCTTGACTCGCGTCCTGTTGCCGACGGCTTCTTGGCCATCCTTGAGAGTCTCTATGCGACGGATATCCATGCGAACGGATGCATAGAACTTGAGCGCTTTACCGCCCGTTGTCGTCTCAGGTGAGCCAAAGAAGACGCCGATCTTGTCTCGAAGCTGGTTGATGAATATTGCTGTTGTCTTTGAAGAACTGAGTGCGCCAGTAATCTTTCGTAGCGCCTGGGACATGAGTCGAGCCTGGAGACCCATATGTGAATCACCCATCTCACCTTCAATCTCAGCTCGTGGCACCAAGGCCGCGACTGAGTCAACGACGACGAGGTCGAGCGCTCCGGATCGAACCAACATATCCATAATCTCTAGCGCTTGTTCACCCGTATCTGGCTGTGAGACCAAGAGAGCATCAATATCAATACCCAACTTTTTGGCATACTCGGGATCGAAAGCATGTTCTGCATCGATAAATGCTG